>TARA_R110000868_G_scaffold45453_3_pt1 | contig 12982 bp, 13 predicted proteins | sample TARA_R110000868 | Tara Oceans TARA_R110000868 (sample SAMEA4397489) | marine metagenome | biome: Polar Biome; feature: [SRF] surface water layer (ENVO:00010504); material: water (ENVO:00002006), including particulate matter (ENVO:01000060) such as... | depth 5 m | reverse complement strand
CAAAGAAAATATAGATATTCCAGAAAAGATTCTGAAACTTATGGATAAGAAGAAAAAATCTATCAAAATAGCAACGTATGATGAATTAAAATATTTTTTAATCTCTAAATGAGTTTATGGATTAATAAAAATCGCAACTATAATATGCATATTATAGTTGCGATTTTTATTCATCTAATTTTGGCAATTTAAAATCATCTAGAGGGCTTTTTTGTAACATCATAGCTTCAATGGCTTCGGCTTTTCTTGGAGCCATTGAAGATAAATTTACGGGGCCATTTTTTGTAATTAAAATATCATCTTCAATACGCACGGCAATTCCCCACCATTTTTTATCACATTCACTACCTTCTGGAATATAAATTCCAGGTTCAACAGTAATTACCGTATTTTCTTTAAAAGCACTATAGGTTCCTTTATCATGAACATCTAATCCTAAGTAATGTGAAGTGCCATGTGGAAAATATGTGCGTACATCTTTAGCTTCCTTAATTATTCCTAATTTTAAAAGACCTTCTGTTACTACATCTGTAGCTGCTTTACCAGGAGCTTGGAAAGGTGCATCTATTACACTTGCTTTTATACCAGCTTCTTGAGCATAATAAACAATATCATAAATTAATTTTTGTTCTTTAGTGAATTTCCCATTTGCAGGTATAGTTCTGGTAACATCAGCTGTATACCCATGATATTCTGCACCTAAATCCATTAAAACAAGATCATTCCCTACTTGTGTTTTGTTGTTTTCAATATAATGCAAAATACAGCCATTATTTCCACCACCAACAATTGAAGGATATCCTTCATATTCTGCACCATACTTTTTATACACATATTCATGCACACCTTGTATTTCAGATTCTGACATATTGGTATGCATTGCTTTCATTATTTCAATTTGCCCAACTGCCGATATTTCAACAGCTCTTTTCAGTAAAACCATTTCTTCTTTAGTTTTGGTCTCTCTTAATTTATTCATTATTTCTCCAATCATAAAAGAGTTTAGGTTACTTGATTGTAATTCTAAAGATATCTTGTCCTTAAATTCTTTTCGCAAATTATCATCTTCAGCATTAACATAACCTGACAAAAGTTCATCACTTTTTAAATCCTCAAATCTATTTAAATAACGACCTAATGTTTGTGCTACATTGGCACTATTTTCTATCTCTGTTGATTTTATGGTTGCATAAAACTGTTGCTTTCTTCCATTATAATCTTTAGGATAATAGGCTTTTTCTTTAAATACTTGAATAAGATGATATAAATCAGCATTGTCTCCACTATCTCTATAATCATCTTTAAAATCAGTAAAAAGAACGTTGTCAAATGATTTAAAATCTATTGGAACACTTACGAAATCTTCTCCATTATATACAGTATTAAACCCTAGCTGACTCTTAACACCTTCAACTCCGAGTCTCTTTCCTGTCCATTGTTCTGCTCTAACATCCTTTTTTTGAGCAAAAAATTGTTCATTATATGTAACACCATCTTCTCCCTTTTGATCTGAACTATAGATAATTAATATCGAATTGGGTTCTCTATAACCCGTTAAATAATAAAAATCAGGATCTTGATGATAAATATAATCAACATCATTTGCACGATTTCTTTCTGCATTTGCGAAAAATACTGCAACACTATTTGGTGGCATCATTTCACGAACCTTTTCACGTCTTTCTTTATGAAATTCTGATGATAAAAAATCTGTCGGTGTATCTTGTGCACATACAAAAGATGACAAAAGGATAACAAAAATTAGTGAAGAAAATAATTTCATAGTCTTTTATTTAGAAGGTTGAAGCATTAAGACGTCAAGATAATCAAGAAATTTAAAAACATCTCTGTTGTTTAAAATAATATTTAAAAAAGAAAATAGCAATTTTATGTAATTCAATTTAAAATAGAAAAACAATAAAAAACTAGTCGATAGCATCGGTTTATTTTCAATAAATTTGCAAATAAAATTAAAAACATGAAAAATACTGCATTAACACATATACACGAACAATTAGGCGCAAAACTTGTTCCCTTTGCAGGCTACAACATGCCTGTATCATATGAAGGGGTCAATTTAGAACATGAGACAGTTCGTAAAGGTGTTGGTGTTTTTGATGTTTCTCATATGGGAGAATTTTTAATTAGTGGTTCAAATGCATTAGGGTTACTACAAAAAGTGAGTTCAAATGATGCCTCGAAACTTGAAATAGGAAAGGCACAGTACAGTTGTATGCCAAATGAAAATGGAGGAATTGTTGATGATCTTATCATTTATAAAATAAAAGAAGAGCAATATTTATTAGTTGTAAATGCTTCAAATATTGATAAAGATTGGGCTCACATTTCAAAATATAATAAAGATTTTAATGCAGAAATGCGTAATATCTCTGAAGGTTATTCTCTTTTGGCTATTCAAGGACCAAAAGCTGTTGAGGCAATGCAATCATTAACCTCAGTGGATTTATCTACTATAAAATTTTATACATTTGAAGTTGCAGATTTTGCAGGAATAGAACATGTGATTATCTCTGCAACTGGATATACAGGGTCTGGTGGATTTGAAATTTATTGCAAAAACGAAGAAGTAGAACAAGTATGGAATAAAATTTTTGAAGCTGGTGCAACCTTTGGAATAAAACCTATTGGCCTTGCAGCAAGAGATACCTTACGATTAGAAATGGGTTATTGTTTGTATGGTAATGACATTAATGATAATACTTCGCCACTCGAAGCTGGTTTAGGTTGGGTAACAAAATTCACAAAAGATTTTGTTAACAGCGAAAATTTAGCAAAAGAAAAGGAACAAGGTTCTTTAAAAAAGTTAATTGCTTTTGAATTAGATGAAAGAGGTATCCCCAGACATGATTATGAAATTGTAAACGAAAATGGAGAACAAATAGGAATTGTTACTTCTGGTACCATGTCACCATCAATGAATAAAGGTATAGGTTTGGGTTATGTTCCAAAAGAATACTCTTCAATTGGAGCTAAAGTTTTTATTCAGATTCGTAAAAATGCTATCCCGGCAACAATTGTTAAACTCCCTTTTTATAAATAATAATGATTGATTATAAAGCAATTTTGCATCAAATAAATATAGATGCTAAGTCTTCAAAAGAGAGAGGAAAAGTTGCTTCTTATATTCCAGAATTATCAAAAATAAATTCACATAAATTTGGCGTTCATTTGATTGATGCTGATAAAAATGAGTTTGCCGAAGGAGATGCGCATGAGCTTTTTTCTATACAGAGTATTTCTAAAGTCTTAACTTTAAGTATGGCATTTGGTTTGTTGGGTGATGCTTTATGGTCAAGAGTTGATGTAGAACCTTCAGGAGATCCATTTAATCACTTATCGTTATTAGAATTGGAAAATGGAATTCCGAGAAACCCATTGATAAATGCTGGTGCAATAGTTATAGCTGATATATTAGTTTCAAATTTAAAAAATCCGAAAGAAGATTTTTTAGCATATGTTCGTAATATTAATGGGGATGAAAGCATAAATTTTGATTTGAATGTGGCGAAATCTGAAAAGGAAACTGGTTTTAGAAATTATGCTGCTGCTAACTTATTAAAATCCTATGGTAATTTAAAAAATGATGTAGAAGTTGTTTTAGATTTTTATTTTCATCAATGCTCCATTCAAATGAGTTGTGCACAACTGACTAAGACGTTTTACATTTTTATGAACCGTGGGGTATGTTTGAATAACAGAAGTTATTTAACCGCTAGTCAAGTCAAAAGAATAAATGCAATTATGCTTACATGTGGTTTTTATGATGAAGCTGGCGAGTTTGCTTTTGAAGTTGGTCTACCAGGAAAAAGTGGTGTTGGCGGTGGCATTGTTGCGCTTTTACCTAATAAATTTTGTGTTGCAACTTGGTCTCCTGGCTTAAATAAAAAAGGAAATTCAAAACTTGGGATGGAAGCTTTAGAAAAATTAACTACAGCTTCAGGACAATCAATATTTTAGAGTGGAAAAAAAAAAGATACTTATTATTGGAGCAAGTGGCTTTATAGGCAATGCTATTTATAAGGAGTTATGTAATTATTTTAACACCTATGGCACCTATTTTTCTGCACGAAAATCTTTTGAAAAAAATCAACAATTCTTCAGCTATAATTTAGAAGAAGATGATATTTATGAAATCTTAGAAAAAGTAAAACCAGATTTTATAATCTCAGCTCTAAGAGGGAATTTTACAGCCCAAATAATTGCGCATCAACACATTGTAGAATACATTGTCAAAAATAAATGCAAACTTTATTTTATTTCATCTGCCAATGTTTTTGATGCTTACAGTAAATATCCATCTTATGAGTATGACAAAACATTATCGGAAAGTATTTATGGTAGATTAAAGATAAAAATCGAGAATATGTTATTAAGAATACCAAAAGAAAAAATGGCCATTTTACGTGTGCCAATGGTATTTGGCAATGGCTCTCCGCGTGTAAAAGAAATGAAAGTAAATATCTCGAACAATGAGCCTATTGAGGTATTTCCAAATCTAGTAATTAATGTAACGCACGATAGTAAATTAACACAACAGATTCACTATCTAATTAATAAAAACAAAAGTGGAATTTATCATTTAGGTAGTACCGATTTAGTTCATCATGAAGAGTTTGTTCAAGAAATTTTAAAAAGAGTTGGCAATTTCAATCCTTTATTTAAAAGAGTTTTTACAACAAATGAAGAACGTTATATGGCTGTTTTACCAAAAGAAAACAACCTGCCAAAAAATTATCAAACTACTTACGAAGAAATAATTAATGACCACGTTATTGGCTAAACAATTTCAAAATCTTAACTTGCTAATATCTCTTTAGAAACAAAAAAATGGAAAAATTAAACTTAATTGAAATAGAAGAAAGACTTGAACTGCTTGATGGTTGGGAATATATTGATGGTGCCATTGAAACATCATTTCAGTTTGATAATTTTAAGGAAGCATTTGTTGTAATGACACGTATTGCTTTTGAATGTGAAGCACAAGGACATCATCCTGAATGGACTAATATCTATAATTCTTTAACTATTAGGTTAAATACTCATGATGCCGAGGGGATTACTGAAAAAGATTTTAAGCTAGCGAAAAGTATTGAAAATATTGTAGAAAGTGAATAATACACCTCAATAAGAAACACTTGTTCAACTAGTAAAATATATTAAATTTGTACCACTAATTTTATAATCTAATTTAGAAATGGGAAGAGCTTTTGAGTTTAGAAAGGCACGTAAAATGAAAAGATGGTCAGCAATGTCTAAAGCCTTTACACGTATTGGAAAAGATATAGTAATGGCGGTAAAAGATGGAGGGCCAGATCCAGATGCTAATTCAAGATTAAGAGCAGTTATCCAAAATGCAAAGGCAGTAAATATGCCTAAAGATAATGTTGAACGTGCTATTAAGCGAGCAAGTGACAAAAGTTTAGGTGATTATAAAGAAGTTCTTTTTGAAGGTTATGCACCGCATGGCATAGCTGTTTTAGTAGAAACTGCTACAGATAACAACACCAGAACGGTAGCCAATGTTCGGAGTTATTTTAACAAATGTAATGGTAGTTTAGGCACTTCTGGATCTGTAGAATTTATGTTTGACCATACTTGTAATTTTAGAATCCCAGCTGAAGGTATTGATCCTGAAGAACTAGAATTAGAAATGATAGATTTTGGCGCGGAAGAAGTTTTTGCAGATGATGAAGATGGGATTTTAATTTATGGCCCGTTTGAAAGTTTTGGTGCTATTCAAAAAGAATTAGAAACCAGAGACATCGAAATATTGTCTTCAGGTTTTGAGCGCATTCCTCAAGTAACAAAAGAATTAAATGAGGAACAAGTTGCTGATATTGAAAAACTTTTAGAAAAATTAGACGACGACGACGACGTGCAAAACGTTTATCATACTATGCAAGAATAAGACATAAAAAAGCCTGTTGTGTATGGACAACAACAGGCTTTCAACCAACCTACTAAAACAAAAACCTAATACTTATTTATTTGTATAAAAATATAATGAAGATGCTTTAGATAAAGCAACATTCATACTTGGAGTAATATTACCTCCTGCATCTGCATTAGAAAATGCTAATACACGTCCACCACCGTTTGCAGCTTCTGCAATAAAAACTGTTTTTGAAGCAGCATCATATTCGGCAGAAACTGGGTTTCCTAATGCTGTACTCGCACCAGAAACTCTAACTTGATTATTAGCAACTGCCATAATTCCTCCATTACTAACTGCACTAAATTTCGAATCAAAATTTGTTATAATATGAAAAGCCCCATCAGTATCAGAAGCAGCATCACCTACATCAGTTAAAATCATAGTGCCATTATCATATGCTAATCCATGAGTTCTCACAATACCTTCAATCGCAATTGTTTTTGTAGCACTAACTGTAGCATTAGTAGTATTCATTGCAGTGAAATTTGTGTAAACAGCCAATTTATTTGTTTTATCAACTACTGCATAAAGATTATTGCCAACAAACTCAATACCCCAAAGTGCAAAATCTGTAGTTACCGTATTTCGTAACATCAATGAACCATTAGTTCTACTATAAATAAAAAGCCTTCCATCTGCAGTATCAGGATTTCCATCTGCATCTGAATTATCTGCAACTACAACAAAATTGTCATTTACAGCTATATCTCTCGGACTAGTAACATCAGAAGAACTTGATAATGAAGCAGAAATTGCTGCATTAATCAGATAAGTCGAAATATCTGTATAAACATCTAATTGATTAGAAGATCTTGAGGCTTGTATAATTTCATCCGTATTTGCATCATAATAAATTCCTTCAGCAGCTGTAGCAGTTGTAGTTAATGTTTTTACATCTCCACTTACCATATCATATATAGTAACATTACCGTCTGTATTGTTGGAAACATATAGTTGCGTACTTTCTATTGCTGGCGCTCCATCATCATCATTGTCATTATCACATGATATTAATACTAGTGAGCCAATAGCTAATGTTAAACCGAATTTCAAAATATTTGTTTTCATTTTTATATTGTTTATTGTTTTGTAATACCTACGAGAAGCAATACAAATGGGTTTTAAAAAAAATGAAAAAAAAATATTATTGCGATAAATACAGAGCTAAAAACTACAAAAAAAAGAGTTTTTTTTACGATAAAATATTGACAATCAATATTTTAACTATATTCAGGTATTTTACCTATAATGCCTTTAAAAAAGCTCTTGAAAATTTTAAAATCTGCTTCTTTATTATCTGAAGTATAATAAGGGTTTGAAATTTTTATTTGCTTTTTGTCAAAATTGAAAGCAACCATTACAATTGGAACATTGGCCGTTTTTGCTATAAAATAAAAACCGGTCTTCCATTCTTTAACCTTTTTTCGAGTTCCCTCAGGAGATAATGCTAGTCTGAATTTTTGACGTTCTGAAAACAGCTTTACTATACTATTCACTGAGTTATTTATTTTACTGCGATCAATAGGTGCTCCACCTGTCCATTTAAAAAACCAACCAAAAGGAGGTTTAAACAAACTTTTTTTCGCTACATAGTTAATTTCTTGATTCCAAACTTTTCGAATTAACAATCCTAAAAAAAAATCAACCCAACTTGTATGTGGTACAACGATAATTACAAACTTATTTAAGTTAGGAAATGTTCCATCAACAGTCCATCCCATAATTTTAAAATAAATAAATTTTGCAATTGCCTGTCGCATTATATGTAGTAGGTTAAATTATATTTTTTTATATAATTCTTTCAATTTATTAGGCGTTATGACTTCTTTCCAATTTTCTCCAATGGCATTTTCCCATAAAGGAGATAAACTGAGTGATACATTTATCATAGTATCAAATTCTTCATCTGAAAGCTTTGAACAAATGCCTGCGGGCAGTTTAATTTGATGTTTTTCTTGCATCTGCTTGAAAAGTAAAACTCCTTCAGGATAAAACTCTTCTAAATGTTGAAATACTAAACAATTTCCGATACCATGTTTAATACCTAATAAAAAGGACAAACCGTAACTCATTGCATGTGCAACGCCTACTTGAGAATAGGCAATACTCATACCACCATGCCATGAAGCCATCATTAATTTATCTCGAGATTCTGAATAAGAAAGTGAATCTAAATATACTTCTTTACATAATTCTAATGCCTTTTCTCCATAACTCTGGCTAAAAGCATTTAAAAAAGTACCGTTCAAAGATTCTATACAGTGAATATAGCAATCCATGCCTGTATAAAACCATTGCTCTTTGGGTACACCTTGCGTTAAATTTGGATCAAGAATAACTTGGTCAAAAGGAGTATAATCAGAATTTATACCTAGTTTTTTTTCTGGACCCATTAAAACTGTAGTTCTAGAAACTTCAGCTCCTGTTCCGCTTATTGTAGGTATCCCAACGTGATATATTGCAGGATTCTTAACCAAATCCCAACCTTGATACTGTGAAGAACTTCCTGGATTTGTAAGCATTATAGCTACAGCCTTAGCTAAATCTAGTAATGTTCCTCCACCAATACCGATAATTCCAGATGGTGGTTCGGAAAAACTTTCTTTAATTTTTTTTACTACTACATCTACTTGCTCAGTTTTTGGTTCTTCATCAGAAGATATAAAAACTATTTGATCATTAAATACTAATGGTATTTCAGTTACTAAGGTTTGACCTTCAAAAATATCATCAACCAAAAAAATAAAAGGAGCTTCAGAATTTCTGCGCTTTGCCATAAGAATTTCTCCTAATTGAAGAAAACTACCATTACCAAAAACAACTCTGGGTACCATTGGAAAATTTTTATACTTCATAAATTACAAAAATTTTAAAAGTTCTTTTAGCCCTTTAATAGTATGATAATCTTTCCCGTTGGTATCTTCTTCATCAACCTCTTCATGTTGCCATGTTGTATGAAATGGAACATGAATAGCCTTTGCTCCTATATTGATAATAGGCAATACATCAGATTTTAAAGAATTGCCTATCATTAAAAACTCATTAACATCTACTTCTAAATGATCTAATAAATTTTTATAATTTTGTTCTTTTTTATCACTCAAAACTTCAACATGATGAAAATGTTTTAATAAATTAGAACGTTCTAATTTTCTTTCTTGGTCTAGCAAATCTCCTTTCGTTAAAACAATTAGCCGGTATTTTTTAGATAAATTCTTCAAGACCTCTTCTACACCTTCAAGAAGTTCCACTGGATGAGAAATCATTTTTTTTCCTATTTCTAAAATAGCTATTAAAGTTTGGTGTGGAACTTTATTATTTGATAAATCTAGTGCAGATTCAATCATAGAAAGCACAAATCCTTTAATACCATACCCATATAGCTCAAGGTTTTTTATTTCCATTTTAAAAAGTTCTTGGTCAATTTTATTTTTGGTTTCGTAACCTTCTAATAAAGCAGCGAACTTTTCTTCTGCATCTCTAAAATAAGTTTCGTTAACCCAAAGCGTATCATCTGCATCAAAACCAATGACCTTAATATTCTTATACTCTATTTCCATGCTTTTTGAGCTCTTTCTAAATCTTCTGGTGTATCTATTTCTATCCCAGTAATATTAGTTTCTACCATTTTTAATTTCTTACCGTACTCTAAATATCGAATTGCCTCTATTTTTTCAGTAGCTTCTAATTGTAACATTGGCAACCTTTGAAAATCCATCAATGCCCTTTTTCTAAAAGCGTAAATTCCTTTATGTTTATAATAAACACTGCCTACATCTTTTGCTCTTGGATAAGGAATTGGAGAACGGGAGAAGTATAATGCAAAATTATTAGTGTCTACAATAACTTTTACAGTATTCGGATTACTAATTTCATCCCAATCGGTAATTTTGACCATTAATGAAGCTAAATCAATTTCCTTATTTGGGTCTTGATCAAAAACATTAAGCACACTCGATAAGCTTTCTTTTTCAGTAAAAGGCTCATCGCCTTGAACATTAACTATAATATCAACATCCATGCTTTCAACTGCTTCGGCTATTCGATCGCTCCCACATTCGTGTTCTTTTATACTCATAATAGCTTTACCTCCTGCTGCACTAATCACATCAAAAATTATTTTGCTATCAGTAACTACATAAACATCATCAAATAAATTTGTATTTAATGCTGCTTCGTATGTTCTTAAAATAACAGGTTTGCCTCCTAAATCTTGCATTAATTTTGCGGGAAAACGAGATGCCGCATAACGTGCAGGTATCATTGCAATTCTCTTCATTGATTGTAACTAAATTAAATATTAGGTTTTTCTTGGTCGAATTTTTCTATAAATCCAAAAAATAATAGACAAGATGATTATTACTAAAACAACGGCCAATATAGGTGCAAATATTGATGCGGTTGTAACCACTATTGCAGTTCCAGTTTCTACTGTTGAAACTATTGGGTTTGCCAAACCACCTGTAGAAGCAGTTGAAGCTAATCTGCTTGTAGCTGATGCTCCTTTTATAGCAGTTGCAGTTCCTCCTCCTGCTATTATTGCCATAGACCAAGTGACTACAGGATCTAAATTTGCTATAGTTGAAACCATTACTGCTGTACCTGCTATTGCCGCTAACGGAACAGCAAAACTATCTAGTAAATTATCTACCCAAGGTATAAAATAAGCAAATATTTCTACAATAGTTGCTACACCAAGTGTTATTACCGCCGCTAAACTCCCTATCCATTGCCAACTCTGATTTAGCTCCCATAAATTAAAATAAGAAGCCAAACTTAATGCAAATAATGGCAAAAAAACGCGAAATCCTACAGAAGCAGCAAGGCCTATGCCTAAAAATATACTTATAATAGTTTCTGATGTCATTTGTCAATTTTAACAAATCTAAATTAGTCTATTCTGAATCAAGAAAAAAATCGTTCTTAAAACCAATCAAGTAAAGTTTACTTTTAGCTCTTGTCATAGCTGTATATAACCATCTCATGTTTTCTTTATCTAAACCGTTTGGCATATAAGGTTGTTCAATAAAAACAGTATCCCATTGCCCTCCTTGAGATTTATGACACGTAATAGCATAAGAGAATTTAACTTGCAATGCGTTAAAATACTTGTTATTCTTAACTGCTAAAAACTTTTTGTATTTTGAAGTTTCGTGTTCATAATCCTTCATCACTTCTTGATACAAACGATTACTATCTTCATAGGGTAATGAAGGTGCTTCAGCGGAAATTGTATCTAAAAGTAGAACGGTTTCAAAAGGTTTTTCATTAGGATAATCTACCATTTTCACCTTTACTTCTGCAAATTTGAAGCTATACAACTCTTTAATGGAAAATATCTCTAATACTTCTATTATGTCTCCATTTGCAATAAAACCGGCTTCAGAAGTTGGTTTTAACCAAAAATAGTTATTCTTAACTACCATCATATAATCGCCAACAGAAAGCTCATTTTCTAAATAGAGAATTCGTTGTCTTATATTTTCGTTATAAATGTTAGCTCTTTTATTCGAACGAACAATAAAAGTAGTTTCTTCTTTACCATTAATAGCATATGATTCTTCGATAGCTTCTAAAATTTCATTTCCTTCTATTAATCGAACGATATCTTTAAAAGGAGTAACATCAAATTTAAAGTCATCAAAAAAAGTACTTTCGAGCTGTTCTCTTAAGTTCGTTGCATTATACAATATTCCTGAATCTTCAGCTTGTCGTACAACTTCATTTAGTTCTAAGGTAGTAACCTCTTTATTATAATTCAATGCCAATTTATCAGCATCTAAAGCTGGACTTAAATCTAATTTTACAGGTGGTAACTGAGCTGTATCGCCAATTAAAATTAATTTACAACCATGACCAGAGTATACAAATTGAATCAAATCGTCTAATAAAGATCCGTTCTCAAATAGTTTAGAATCTGCTGGTGTATCAGGTATCATTGAAGCCTCATCAACAATAAAAATTGTATTTCGGTGCTTATTTGGTGCTAAAATAAATTGCAATCCTCCCCCACTTTGCTTTTTTGGAAAATATATTTTTCTATGAATTGTAAAGGCTTGTGTGTTAGAATAATTAGACATTACTTTAGCAGCTCTACCCGTTGGAGCCATTAAAACTGTCTTCATTGAAGTCTTCCAAAGGTTCGAAACAATGGTGCCAATTATTGTAGTTTTTCCCGTTCCTGCAAATCCTTTTAATAAAAAAATTCGCTCTTTTTCTTTTGATAAAACAAAACTTGCTAAATTTTCAAGAGCAAGACTTTGCTTATATGTTGGTTCGTGAATAAATTTTTCTTTTAAAATTGAATAAAAAGAGGTAGGACTTATAGCATTCATATAACCTCAAAGATAATGATGATTTTTAAGCTCAAATACTTTTGTGATTAAAAAAAAATTGTAGATTTGTGATAACGACATAAATTAAATAACACAAAAAAAAATGAAGACCGTTTTACAAATTATACTTTGGATTGCATGTATTGGTTTCGGATACTTAATCTATAATTCAGTTAATGCACCCATTGAGTTTGCAAATGTTAAGCAAGAGCGTTACCAAAAAGTAATTAATTCTTTAAAAGATATTAGAAATTCTCAAGAAGCATACAAAAGTGCTAATGGCAGATACGCAAAAGATTTTAATACGCTAATTAACTTTGTTGAAACGGGAAAATATACAATTACACAACAAAGAGATACTTCATACTTAGAGTTTAATAAAGACTTTGGTATTGATATGCTTACTGAGAAAAAAATTATAGATACCTTAGGTTTTGTTTCTGTTAAAGATTCTTTATTCAAGAAAGATAACCGTTACAAAACTATGATGAACGTTCCAACAGCTCCGAATGGTGAAAAATTCACTTTAAATGCAGGAACTATTGATAAAAGTGGTTATAAAGCTTCTGTATTTGAAGCAAAAGTAGCTAAAGAAGTTGTGCTATATGATCAGCCAAAAGATTTAGTTGCTAGAGAAAAAACATATGTAAATGTTGAAGAAGTTAATGGTCCAGATATTAAAGTTGGATCA
>TARA_R110000868_G_scaffold32343_2_pt1 | contig 12982 bp, 15 predicted proteins | sample TARA_R110000868 | Tara Oceans TARA_R110000868 (sample SAMEA4397489) | marine metagenome | biome: Polar Biome; feature: [SRF] surface water layer (ENVO:00010504); material: water (ENVO:00002006), including particulate matter (ENVO:01000060) such as... | depth 5 m | reverse complement strand
CAAATGGCGGGAGCGATGGGACTTGAACCCACGACCTTCGCCGTGACAGGGCGACATTGTAACCAACTCAACTACGCCCCCGCATCAATTGAATGGATGAAAATATAAAGGAGAGGGGCATTTGCGTCAAGCTTAAAATGGGCTTTTTTCTGAGAATTTGAGCCTTATTACGGCTTCTTACGCAACAGTCCTAGGGTTAGACGCACTAGCTCATCCTCTAGGGTGGGATCCGTAATTTGGTATTTAGAGTGGAAGAGGACTGAGACCGTGGCCGAGCGCACGGATTGAATCACAATAAAAAGCTTCATGTCTAAGTTGGAAGCGTCGACTTCGTCTTTATAGGGTTCAAAAAACTGCTTAAACTTAGCAATCATCTTCTCATCCATCTTTTGCAAAAGCTTAATTCGCTCGGGCCTAAACAATGTTGTGACAAAGATCTTAGCCAGGCGCGAGTTCTTGCGATTGCTCTCGATAATAGCGTGGATAATGGTGCGGGCGGTGTCTTCTAGGGAGTGATTTTTATCTCTTGCGCGAACCAGTGTCTGCTCAATCATACTGAGATGACCATCGGTGAATTGCTCGAGCAAACGCTCCAAGATGGCATCTTTGTTGGGGAAGTACTGGTACAGCGAGCCGATACTAACACCGGCCAATTGGGCAATGCCGTTGGTGGTAACGCTTTCGACGTTCTTATCTAAAAGCTGAGTAGTCGCTTTTAAGATGGCATCGACCGTGACCCTGGCGCGCTCTTGAAGCGGCTTTTTTCGGGCACTTACGCCAGCTATTTTCTTTGCCATGGGACCTTCCTAAATGCGAGCTGCAAAAGTGAGCAATTACTCATAAAATTGTAACACGAAATGCTCAACGTCAAGTTGCTGCGTAGACGGAGGAAGCGATGGACCAAATTTCTGAGGGCTTTAAAATACCAGCGGCTTTTAATAATTCTCCAGGACCTAGGGGGCTTGAGCTTCTTCGCATTGGTATGAAGTTTCAAAATGATGCTTTAAATGCACAGACGGGATTACATACCAAGTTTGGCGACTTCGTGGTGTGTCCTTGGCCAAATCGCTTTAGTGTTTTTATTTTTTCTCCAAGCGCGATTAGACACGTACTCAAAGATAATCAAAATAATTATATTAAAGGGCGCGAGTACAATGAAATGCGCCCGATTCTTGGCGAAGGTCTACTGACTTCAGAAGGTGAGCTATGGCGTCGCCAGAGAAGAACCATGGCCAAAGAATTTCATCAGCCCAGACTCGATATTTATAAAGAAACGATTGTAGAAGAGGCGCAAGCTCTGGTCGACGCTTGGAAGGATCAGACAACACTTGATGTCACCGGTGGCCTCACTGATTTCACTTTTAAGGTGGCCGGACGAATCTTTTTTGGCAACAACTTGGCGCAAGATTCCGAAGGAACAAAGACGGCGTTAGATATAGAAACCCATCGTGCCAATAAACGCATGAGAAGAGCACTTAATTTCCCTCGCTCATTTCCAACGCCGGAAAATATTAAAGGTCAGCGAGCTGTTAAACATCTGCAAAGCGTAGTCGATCATGTTTTGGCCAAAGGAATTGCAGAAGATAATATTCTCGCCAGACTCTCTAGTTATAGAGACAGCGAAGGGGAGGCGATGAAGCCCTCACTCATTCGCGATGAAGTGATGACTCTACTTCTTGCTGGACATGAAACAACCAGCACCGGACTAATGTGGACGTTGTACCTCTTGGCCAAAAATCCTAAGTGGCAATCAGAGATTGTTAATGATCAGACTGGCATGGTGGCGCGGGCCTGCTTTCTTGAAGCCTTAAGAATTTTCCCTCCTATCCCTGTGATCGCAAGACTGACTAAAGAAGAAGATCGATTAGACGGCAATACGATCCCGGCCAATACATCGATTGTTTTGAGCCAGTGGGTAACTCATAGGGATGAGCGCTTTTGGCCCAAGCCCCTAGAGTTTAAGCCTGAGCGTTTCCTAGATTGTCAGCTCAAGTATTCTCAAGACGGTACGTTCTTTCCCTTCGCTCTTGGTGCCAGAGCTTGCATTGGTGAGGCCATGGCCATGTTGGAAGCGGAGATTGCTTTAGTTGCACTACTTAAAGAGTACAGTTTTAGTCTTGCGCAGGGCTTTGAGCCAAAACCAAATCACCACGTCACTTTGCGTAGTGGAAATGGTATGCTGCTAGACATTAAAAAACGTCTTTAACTTTGTACCTGGCCCCCTTCTAAGCTAAAATACGCGAGGGAGATTTTATGGCCAAAAAGATTTTTATTACAGGTGGTACAACTGGAATTGGTTGGGAGCTGGCCAAAGCCTATGCTCGCTCCGGTTATGACGTCGGTGTTTGTGGCCGCGATATCTCCAAACTCCCCATGGGATATGAAATCGATTTTCCCAGTGTGAAAGCCTACAGCGTTGATGTAACTAATGCGCCAGCTCTCATTGCCGCCGTTGATGAGTTTGCACCGGCCGGCCTCGATATCATCGTCGCCAATGCTGGAATTGGCGTTGGCAGTAAAAAGCGCGATCCCAATTTTGAAGCTCAACGAAAAGTTTTCGCCATTAATGTTGGCGGCGTTATCAATGCTTTTGAAGCTGCCTATCACAAGATGTTTGAGAAAAAGAGCGGACACTTGGTGGCGATTGCTTCAGTCGCCGGATTTGTAGGACTTCCTGGAAATGGCGCCTACAGTGGAAGTAAATCAGCTGTTATAAAAATGTGTGAGTCCATGCAACTTGATCTTAAGAGCACTGGGCTAGATGTAACCTGTGTCTGTCCGGGCTTTATTGATACCCCGCTTACTCAAAAGAATGATCATCCTATGCCATTTTTAATGCCGGCCGAAAAAGGTGCCATGCTCATTAAAAACGCGATTGATGCAAAAACGAAGATATTTATTTTCCCATGGCCGATGAGAATCATCATGACCATCATGGACAAGATGCCTCGTTGTCTCTATCGCTTCGTCATGGGCTTTCAATTTGCCAATTACAGTAAGGAGTAATTATGAAAAACCTATTTTTTATTATGCTCGTTATGACCATGATCAGCTGTCAAAAAGAAGAAAAAAGCGTATCGAGCATCTCGATCAGTAGCTCGAGCACTACTAGTGAAGTGGATTTTCTAGATAAAGATAAAGACGAAGCCTGTGACACGGCCGAATTAACTGAGAACAAAATTGTCGAACAGGCCATGAAGCCTGCCAAAGCTAATGCCGGCGGTGCTCTACAGGGAGCGACTGACTGCGAAGTTGAGTAGAGTTAGTCAAAAGCGCGAAGAAGTAGGGCGAAGACATCATTTAGAAAAGCTGAAACTTTCTTGCTTAGACGTTTATCGCCCAGCTTCGCTTCATAATTTTCAATATCAAGCTCATAAGTTAAATCAGAATTATTCCAATCACTCATAAAATTATCGGCCATCTCTGAACTCATTGAACTTGAGAATTGAAGGCCAAACGAAATGGGGGAGCGTCTCTCAAAGCTTCCAGTAAAAGGAGCTGATCCCATGAAGACGTCTTGATCGTCACGAATAATCATATTCCTATGATTAAGCGCATGGAACTTTGATATTTGATTTTGTTCGTTGCTCTCTTCCCAGTTTAGACTCTTTCTTCCCTTCACTTGAATATGAAAGTCTTTTAGCTCCCTAATAAAGATGGCATTTGGTAGGCCATTCATCTCAAGGTGAAAATTTGTATCGAGTAGAACTAAAACCTGAAGCTCTGGATTTTTAATCTTAAGCTTGATTAATGTATCAACAATGGCCTTATCATAGAGCATGAACTGATCGAGAAGTACTTTCTCTTTTGTTTCCAGCAAGAATTTAACGGCCATGGCGCGATCGTCCCTTACTTCTAATCTGGCAGAGTCGACACTCAGTTTAACGTACTCTTGTCCGTGCTCGGGATAATGAGTACGAGAAGGGAAGTAAGTGGTGAGATCTGTGTAAGAAGGCATCAATTGCTTTAGGTTCTCATGTAAGAGTTGTGGCAATAAACCGGCCGCAGGTCCTTGAAGCATTACACTTTGTTCAAAAGAGTAGGCGTGGGGATGATCAATAAAGCGTCTTGAAGTGATGAAGGCGTGGGGAATCGTGCTGGCACTATCAGTGATCGCCATCAGCCCTAGCCCATGTTGGGCACCAAATCTTGAGTCTGGAGTTGGTATAAAACTCTGCCAAGATAAAGCTGAGTCTCTGGCCGCGATATCAGGAATCGCCATGACGGCAAAACGCGCGCGGTACTCTGAAGCAAGTGTTAAGAGCTTTGGTGAAGTTTTTCCAAGACCAATTAAAACCATACGCCACTCGGGAGCGGCCTCGAGTTTTTGTTTTAAGCTGTTAGCAATAAGTTCTTCTGAAACACCCATAGTCTCTGGTGTGACTAAAATGAGGTTTTCCTTTGAATTGGCAATCATTTCAAATAACGGTTTGACTAAGCTATCTTCTCCGAGCGCCTTGACCATTTCTTGGCGTTTAGGATCTCCCTCTTCAAGAGTAGCGCTTTCTTTGAGAGCACTAGCGCGGGCAAGGCTTCGATCATTTTTAAAAAAGACCGAGACGATATTTCCCGAAATACTTCCGACCGGCTCGGCCAAGAGAGCACTCTTAATTCCAAGCTCGCTACTTAGGCGATCTGAAAGAATTGGTGTTTGTTCAATTGCTTCAATCACGGCACCAGTTGATCCAATATCACTAATAATACTGGCGCGCCTTTGGATTAATTCAAGCATGAATTTAGTAGAGGTTTCATCCCAAACTTCAAGGCCTGACCACTTAGATAAAAGCGAGTTCGCTCGCTCTTTAGCTTCGTTCGAGCGTTTAGGGTCATCGAGGATATGTTTAACTAACAAAAAGCGATTGAGCATTAAGAAGCTGAGGGCTTCTTCTAGTTTTTCTTCATCTTTATCGACAAAAAGATGAAAAGCGATGCTATCAACAAAAGGTGAAGGGATGAGATCATCAACACGTTTGAGATAATCACTTCGAATATCGCTGACTTTCTTAAGAACTTCTTGCTTTAAGATTTTGGCATTATGCGAGGCAAATTTTTTCGATTGTGCTCTGTAGACGCGATACAAATGCACTCGCTCCTGAACATCAAACTGAGCAGCAAGGACATGGTTCGATAAAATGATGGCCAGTAGGACTACGAGACTTTTCATCGCCCACCCACTGTCGTTTTAAGATTGGGGTGAAATCTGCCTAAAGATAGAGACTTGGCCAGATCGGGAGACATGGGGCCAAAGAGGATTCGCTTGATATCATTCGTGGCCGATGCTTTGGTGTAGCCATTGAGTATTTCATTTTTAAGGTTGACGGTAAGTCTTGAGTCTTGAGCGTTAAAGGTGCGTGTATTCATATTATAAACAAGAGTATGAAGCACAATTTCAAAGTCTACTCCGCCTTCGCCTTTACCAAGTCTGCCATAAAGTCTTAGTTCGCCAGTTTTGAAAGCAAGCTTCTTTTCATCGCCAAAAACCCGCTGGAGAAATCCACGCTTTCTCTTTTGCGTTGGTAGCATATCTCCAAAATGAACACTGAGCTGCTCTTTAGGGACAGAGAAGTTATGTCCATCAAACTCTTTAGAGACATCAACAGTGGCAAAGACCGGCACAACTTCATGCTCTCTCGCCATGGCTGTATTTTTAATAATCATATCGGGATGATCAATGGTGAAAGAGAATTCATCCTCATGAACGATCTTGAAATATCTGCGATAGATAAGATCTCCCGCCAATTCATCTGCATCATCACTTCGTCGCTCTTCGGCGTCCCAGCGAAGCTTATCAAGTCCAAGCTGAAGGCTAATAACGCCACCTTGATATTGGTAATACTGGCCTTCATTTGGATATTCTGTTGTCGCGACTTTTCTAATCAGTGCAAATTCATCTTCTATAGGTAAAACACTAGGTGGTGTCTTCTCTCCAATGGCAGCCTGTAAAGATTTAGACTGATTAAGATCCCATAGATTTACAGCACGACTCTCTCTATCAAAAAGCACGGCCGGATGATTGCGTGGGACAAATTCCAAATCAATTTGATAGTCACCTTTGGAAACGCCTTCTTGATCTAACTCTTCAATAAAGTTTGCCATAAAGTCAGTCGTGAGATTGGCAGAGGCAAAGGCCTTTAAAGTATCAACCTGATTTTCTTTTTTGAATAACTTATGAATAGTTTTACTTAAAGACCTCTTAGCTTTGCTTTCGTTCTTGCTGGCATAAGCTTCAAGGTTGAGCTTGTAGGAGATAAAGTGATGGAAGGAATTGTAGCGGAAGTAGTCTTCGATCAAAGGAAGATCGCTTTCACTAAATTGAGCCGGTGATCTGGTTGACGCCAGTCCATCTCTGGCCATATCAGAACTCCAAAGAGAAGTTCTCTTTGGTTGCCAGTAAGTCGTGTAAGCAAAACTTAATAGCCCAAAAGCGGCTACTGAGCTAGCAAGCACGTACAATTTTTTTGATTTAATTTTAGCTTTCAAACAGGTCTCCCACCAGGGGACTTATCGGCAATTAATCCTGTTGACTTGAAGATAATTAAAAACTTTGAGAGTGCGATCCAGACCTATTTTCGATCGCTTGTGAGGTTAATATCTAGAATTAATTTTTTTATTTTCCGTGTGTATTTCTTAAGTGAATTACTCAGGTATGAAATTCATCAAACTCTTCATTAAAAGACAGTTTGGTAGGGTCCTTGATACGATCAATATAGAGAACTCCAAACAGATGATCGAGCTCATGTTGAAAGACCGTGGCCAAAAAGCCCTCAGGTTCAATGATCTTTTGTTGTGCTTTTTCATCAAGATAGGAAATTCGAACTTTTCTTGGTCGCTCGACAAAACCGCGCAGTCCAGGAACAGATAAACAGCCCTCCCAAAATCCTTGATGAGTTTCATCAATCACTTCAATCACAGGGTTAAAGATCGTAAATTTGGCCGAACTATTAAGTGTACCGTATCGCTGCGAGTTCTCAGGCAACTCAATAATAGTCACTTGCAGATTCTCGCCAATCTGTGGCGCCGCAATGCCAATACCACCCTCGAGCTCCATCGTATCCTGTAGATCCTGAAGTAGAGTCGCAGTCTGTGGGCTTAAAATCTCTTCACGGGTTAAAATACGAGATTGGTCCCTAAGCTTTGGATGTCCCATTCTGAGGACGGGTCGCGCTGCCATGAGAAGCACTCCTTTTAAATTACTTAACTTTAGCCTATGATTTTAACACAAGATTATTAGTTTTTCGTATGCCTAAGGTTAGTTCATGGCGATAAGAGTTCTATTTGTTTGCTTGGGCAATATTTGTCGTTCGCCGGCCGCCCACGGTGTTTTTGAGGACATGGTCAATGGCGCCGGACTTAATCAGTCGATTCAAGTCGATTCTGCCGGAACAACAGGGTTTCACAGCGGACAACAAGCCGATAAACGTATGCGCCAGCACGCCACTAAGCGCGGTTATAATCTCACAAGTTTATCGAGAAAAATTCATGCCAATGATTTAGAGACTTTCGATAAAATTCTCGTCATGGATGATCGAAATCTTAAAGATGTAATTAAGTTAAATCCTGCACTTGAAAAGAAAATTACAAAACTGACGCAGTATTGTAGCCGACACACGATTGATCATGTGCCCGATCCTTACTTCGGTGGAGCCGCTGGTTTTGAACAGGTTCTAGATATTGTGGAAGATGCCTGCCAAAACTTATTGATTGAACTTAAAAATGAAATGAAGTCGTGATTAAAAAAACCAATTATATAACGCCCAAAGGCTATGAGCGCTTAATGGTTGAAAGGGATCACTTGGTTAAGACAGAAAGGCCGGAAGTCACGAAAGTTGTTTCTTGGGCGGCGTCTCTTGGAGATCGCTCTGAAAATGCTGATTATCAGTACGGTAAAAAGCGACTGCGTGAGATTGATCGCAGAGTATCTTTCTTGAATAAGCGTATCAATGAAGCGCAAATCGTCGACCCTCTGTTAGTAAAAAGCGATAAAGTTCAATTTGGTGCCACGGTTGTAGTCATTGATGAAGATGAAGCTGAAAAAGAGTACAGTATTGTTGGAGAGGATGAGAGTAGCCCTAAAATTGGCTTAATTAGTTGGAAGTCTCCCATCGGCTCACGCTTACTGGGGAAAACAGTAGGCGATACGGTTGTAATAAAAGCTCCAACGCGTGAGTTTGAAGTTGAAATCATTTCAATTGATTACCGCGAGATCGTTTTACATAAGGACTGAAATGAAAATACTTGTAGAAGTTTCACTCGGTGAACTGGTTGATAAGATTAGTATTCTTAGACTTAAAATGGAACGGATTAAAGATGCGAACAAAGTCGCGGCAGCAACAAAAGAAGAGGCCGTGTTAGTTGCAAGTCTAAACTCTCTCAATTTAGCAGGAATTGATGCACATCTAAGTACTCTGCAAGCAATTAATGGTAAATTATGGCAAATTGAAGATGATATTCGAATTCAAGAGAAGAATCGCAAGTTTGACGATCAGTTTATCGAGCTAGCGCGCTCAGTTTACAAGGTCAATGATGAGCGATTTAGAGCAAAAGATGCGGTAAATCAGGCTTACGGATCTGAGTTAGAAGAGGTAAAGTCTTACGAAGATTATAGTTAAGGGAGAGTTATGTCGAAGAAGGTCGGTCCTAAAATTGATACAGCGTTAAAGCACAAGCTCTATGAAGCTTCAGTGCAAAACTTCGAAGTTGACGTTGATTTTATCAATGTTGAGTATGAGAAAAACTTTGGCAATGCCCCTTTAACACTTAGAGAAGATTTTGGTGGCACAGGTGCATTGGCTTGTCATTGGACTACAGTTGGTGAAGAGCACAAAGCCTATGCTATTGATTTAGACCCTGAACCAATGAAGTATGGTGTCGAGAACCACCGCTCCAAGCTTACCCCTGCACAACAAAAGCGTGTTGAGTATGTCGAAGGCAACGTTTTAGCCTCTCATAGCTTTAAAACAGATGTCGTTGTCGCCTTTAACTTCTCATACTTTATTTTTAAAGATCGCTCTCAATTGGTTAAATACTTCAAGGGCGTCTATGACTCGCTAGAAAATAGAGGTGCATTCTTCGTCGATATCTTCGGCGGCACAGAATGCGGAGAAGAACTTGTCGAAGAGACTGAGCACGACGACCATACATATTTTTGGGATTGCGATAAATTCAACCCACTGACAAATGAATGTCTCTATTATATTCACTTTAAAACCCATGATGATGGGGTGAAGTATGAGCGCGTCTTTACCTATGACTGGCGCCATTGGAGCCCTAGAGAAGTGGTTGAGGCCATGGAAGAAGCTGGCTTTAGTACTGTTAAAACCTACTGGGAAGGTGATGATGGTGATGGCGGTGGAGATGGTGAGTTCTACGAATCAACCTCAGAAGAAAATTGTGAGTCATGGGTGACTTATATTGCAGCTTTTAAATAGAATTAAATTCGAATAAATCTTAGAGAGAAATTATTTTTCAAACTTTTCTCATTAAATTTTGAATTCTCAGCGCCAAGGATAACAACCTTGGCGTTATCGTTTTTACCTGGGACAAGTTGCAAAAGCTGACTCAACTCTTTTTGAATACGAGCAGAATCCTCTCCAAAGAACTGAAACAAAACTAAGTCGTGATCAAAACTCTTTCCGCTGAAGATATTTTTCTCAAAACTCTCTTCGGTTGAAACGCTTTGAGACACTTTCTTGGCTATGAGCCCATCAAAAAGATAGTCCAACTCTTTAAAGTGGGTTGGAATTAAAGACAAAGGTTTGTCGCTAATCCAGATAATACCTCGAACATCTTGATTAATCTGATCGAGCATCTCTGATTTACCTAATGGCCTTGCTGAACTTATCCAGAACACCATTAACGAAAGTATAGCTTTTTTGATTGCCGTATTCTTTGGCCATCTCAACGTACTCATTAATGACGATGGCGGCCGGCGTATCTTTTTGGGTTTGAATCTCGGCGGCGCCAAGAATGACGATTGTGCGCTCAAGCATATCGAGTTTATCGAGGCTTCGTGGCTCTAGGCATGGATTTAATGCTTTGAGGATGTCGCTATAATGAGCAAAGGTATCAATAATTAACTTTCTTCCAAAAATTTTTGATTCAAGGCTTAAGTCATTATCAGCATGCTCATCATCAGGTGCAATATAGCTCTCTTCAAACTCATCCATCTCTGCCTGAGTGTCTTCGCGATCTGGTGTCGATTGCAGTTCCTCAAGGGACTTGTGATAGAGAAATTTAAAAGCAAATTTTCTTGCTAGTGTTTTTTGAAGGTGGCCTTTCGCCATTGCAGAATCCTTTATTTTTAAGAGCTTATTATCGCTCCAAGCACCGAGAGCGTCAATGGATCTCGATAGGTCTTATTGATGTTAGAAAAAGCCGTTTGACGCCCAGTTTGGACTGCCATTAACGTTTAAGTACACACACATATCGCTCAAAAGCGGGGAGATCCCTATGAAGGTTCTGTCGCAACTGATTCTCGTTGTTTTTATGGTCATGATCGCGGGCCATGTTTTTTCAAGCCCATCGATCACCATCAGTAAAAAAATCGCTCAGTCTAAGTAAACTGGAAAGCGCTTACAAAGCTCTAGAACTTTAAGTTTCACTTGAGCGTGAACGCCTTCATCTTTTGGACTCTTAAGCACTTCAATAATCCAGCTCGCCATCTCAGCGACTTCTTCTTCTTTTAGTCCACGAGTTGTAATCGCCGGTGTTCCCAAGCGAATACCAGAGGTAATAAACGGAGAGCGTGTATCACCGGGAACCATATTCTTATTACTGGTTAGTCCGGCAGCCTCGAGTGCGTGCTCGGCCACTTTACCGCTGATGCCGAAGCTATCAGTCTTAAGCAGAACAAGATGATTGTCGGTGCCGCCGCTCACAAGCTGTGCTCCACCAGAGATCAAGCTTTGTGCTAAGACATTAGCATTGGCGACCACCTGTTTTTGATAAGCTTTATACTCAGGCTCAAGCGCTTCTTTGAACGCGACTGCTTTGGCCGCAATAACATGTTCAAGAGGTCCACCTTGAATACCAGGAAAGACGTTGAAATTGATTTTCTTTGCTAGTTCTTCATCATTAGTGAGGATGATTCCGCCGCGTGGTCCACGCAGTGTTTTGTGAGTTGTCGATGTGACAAAATGAGCGTGCTCCATCGGAGAAGGATGCACCCCTGCGGCCACAAGACCGGCGATATGGGCCATATCAACTAAGAGATAGGCTCCAACTTCATCAGCAATCTCTCTAAATTTTTTGAAATCAATCGTGCGCGAATAAGCACTGGCTCCGGCCACAATCATTTTAGGCTTATGAGTGAGGGCGTTTTCTAAAACGTTGCCGTAATCAATCGTCTCTGTTTCTGGATTAAGACCGTAGGCAACAACTTTAAACAGCTTTCCAGAGAAATTTACAGGAGAGCCGTGAGTAAGGTGTCCGCCCTGAGAGAGATCCATTCCTAGGATCGTATCTCCGGCCTCAAGAACAGAGAAATAACAGGCCATATTAGCTTGCGATCCAGAGTGAGGCTGAACGTTAGCGAATTTTGCGCCAAAGAGTTTCTTGACTCGCTCAATGGCGAGAGTTTCAACCGAGTCGACATGCTCGCAACCTCCATAGTAGCGCTTACCCGGATAGCCCTCAGCATACTTATTAGTAAGCTTTGAGCCTTGGGCCTGCATGACTGCTGGGGAAGTATAGTTCTCAGAAGCAATGAGCTCTAAACCATCTTCTTGGCGAGAAGCTTCAAGCTTAATTAAAGCTTCAAGTTCAGGGTCCATGAGAGATAGTGATTGCGCATTCTTATGAAACATATTTTCTCCGTTAGCTATATTTTTTAACAACGAGTGAAGAGTTGGTGCCACCAAAGCCAAATGAATTGTTGAGCGCGTATTCGATATCAACTTTTCTGGCCGTGTTCGCGACATAATCAAGATCACACTGAGGATCTTGGTTATTGAGATTTATTGTTGGCGGGATCATTCCCTTGTGAACAACCATAGCGCAAACAATACTCTCTAGTCCTCCAGCAGCGCCAAGCAGGTGTCCTGTCATTGACTTGGTTGAAGAGACAAGCAATTTATTTTTTGCATGAGCACCAAAAGTTTCTTTAATCGCTTTTGTTTCTGCAATATCTCCAAGTGGAGTTGAAGTACCGTGGGCGTTTACATAGCCGACTTGTTCTGCGCTCACGCCACCTGATTTAAGTGCCATGCTCATACAAGCTTTGGCACCAACACCTTCAGGGTGAGGAGCAGTAATATGGTGGGCATCGGAAGATGCACCATGACCAACAAGTTCGGCATAAATCGTTGCACCACGAGCTTTGGCCTTTTCAAGATTCTCTAAAACCAGCACACCAGCGCCTTCGCCCATGACAAAACCATCGCGACCAGTATCAAACGGACGCGAGACAGTGCTTGGATCAGCATCATTTTTAGAGAGGGCCTTCATGTTGATGAAGCCAGAAAATGGAAGATCGGTAAGCACTGATTCTGAACCACCTGTGATCATGACGTCTTGGCGACCGGTCATAATTTCAAAGGCTGCTGCAGAGATGGCATGTGAAGCAGAAGCACAGGCCGATGAAATAGAGTAGTTCACGCCTTGAAGATTAAAGCGGATCGACACTAAGCCCGGGGCCATGTTTGGAATAATGGCAGGAATGAAAAATGGTGAAACTCGACGAGGTCCCTTTTCCATTAAGTCTCTATAAGAGCCCTCGATGATTGGAAAGCCACCCATACCAACGCCAAGGATTGTTCCCATCATGGCAGGATCATATCCGTCAGTGCCTTGATGAAGTCCAGCTTGGATCAGTGCCTCTTTAGCAGAGTGAAGTGCGTAGTGAATAAAGCGATCATAGCGAGGAGCTTCTTTAGCTTCTAGTAGATCTTCTGCGATTGAAAAGTTTTTCACTTCGCCGCCAATCTTGACGGGAAACTTTTCCATATCATGGTTTTCAATAGTCGTGATGCCAGATTTTCCGGCA
>TARA_R110000868_G_scaffold3147_1_pt1 | contig 12982 bp, 16 predicted proteins | sample TARA_R110000868 | Tara Oceans TARA_R110000868 (sample SAMEA4397489) | marine metagenome | biome: Polar Biome; feature: [SRF] surface water layer (ENVO:00010504); material: water (ENVO:00002006), including particulate matter (ENVO:01000060) such as... | depth 5 m | reverse complement strand
ATGCACAGACATGGCTATCTTCAGTGTGTGAACTTTCTTACGCTCGTAGTATGAGTTTAACTTGATGTTCTTATTGGCCCGAACATCGCCCCGCGGTAAGGATACCTCAAAGTAGTGCTTAAGGAATGCACTAGCTTCATCCGTCAATTCTACACGTCCTGTGAGTTTGCCTAGTGCAAAGATGTGGCGGCGTATATCCTCTCTGTTGGTCCGCTGTTCATCATCTAAGTCCGAGGCCTTAAACCGATGATGGCGTTTGGAGAACTCATATATGAATATGATGCGTGCGCATAGACCGTCAGACAGAATAGCGTTAGAGAACACACGCTGCATGAAGATAGGTGTGGTGCCACCGAAGAAGGATAGACAAGGCTTCCGCAACAAGTCAGTGCCTTGATGCTTCGTATCATACTCATAATCCTTACAGTCAAATGCGCATAGTAGAAAGTCACTGATAGCCTCAGCCTTTGCTTTGTTACCAAACAAGCTGGACAACTCTTCAAGGCAGAAGGCCAATGACTTATACAAGTATTTACCAGTGGGTGCCAAGTCTGCGTTGTTAGCTAGAGGAATAGAACACGTGGCCTCTGCGAGTCGAAGGCATAGAGCCTCGAAGGTTGTGTTATCTGCGGCTACTGGGAATAATAACTTAGGCTTGACAAGTTTGTTTGTCTTATCATTGCCTTGCAACTCTTGTCCATCTGGTTGCATAACGCGCATGTTACCCTCTGATGTCTCCACAGCTGGGCGCGTGCCTGTGCGTATAAGTGTCTCCAGATAGACATCGTTTAATTTCGTGTCATTCTTTTCAAAGAAGCGGAGGAAACCATTTATCTGGCTAATCATCAAGCCCTTACCCACGCCTGCATCACCCACTAAAACGAAATACACATTGGGGAATAGACGCTGATAGTCTGGCCCATACCAAATGCGTCGCTGCAGGCAGCATGATATGAGATAGTAGAATCCCATGTTCACATAGGAGTTGGGAGATTCTAGGTCTCTTGTGAGATTTTGCCATTTGGCTAGATTGGACATATTAGATTTCTTTCATTCCCTCTACGTTCTTCTTACCATAGCTTCCCCAGTTATGACCAAGACTTGCCGCTGCCTTCATCCTAAATACTTCGTTACGAGGTGAGACCAACTCTTGCTCCATAAAGGCCGTCATTACTTTTGCCGCTTCTTGCCCTTCAGCGATAGGCACCTGAGCGAGGTAAGAATCGTGACAGTTATTGAGCAAGTCCCACTGTAACTTGTTCGCTTCTATGTATTCTTGTAAGCGTGTGTAGGCAATATTTGTTATGGTGCCAACGGTGCTTTGGGGCGTAAATGCCAACGCTTCCTTGAGGATGGTATCATTCCAAGCTGTAACAAATATACGAGGATAGCCTTGCAAGTTACGCAACACACGGGTAGCTTGTAGCTTATCCTCTGTCCACCTGTGCCACTCACGTATCTCAGGGAATAGGTCATGATATGTTTCAAGGTAGTCTTCGGCTTCTTGCTTTGTTAGCGCTATCTTACCCTCAGACTTCTGCAATACATTCAACTGGAACGCTGGCGCCTTCATGCCATAGTTGGCCGCGTGGCATATCATCTTTGCAATGTAATAGTAACGCTCACTTGGTTGCCAGTTGTCGCTGTCTTTGATGAGAGCATCCACGATTTTCCAGCCTTTACAATCTCTAACCTTGCCGGGAGTTGCAGCAAAGATGCTCTCAAAATCAATATCACCAGATGATGCCTGCTTCGCAAGTTTGCTACGCCATGTCTGTTCAAAAACTCGGAGAGCCACGAATACGTGTGACTTAACTCCGCTGAGGAATAGCTCTCTGAAATTTCCATGCTTACATAGGTATGCTACGACTAAGGCTTCAGCTCCTGCTTGGTCAACTTGACACAATACTTTGCCATCGTCGGCGGTTACTAGTTTACGAAGTTCCTTGCTCCAGTTCTGCATGTTTGTGCCATAGCCGAATAGCTTGCTAGAGGCTAGACGGAAGGTCTCTGTGCCAGTCAGCTTATACAAACAAGTTACGCGGGGCATACTATTTCCATTCTATGACAGTGGGTTTCAACGGTTTGCCATCAGCAGACAGTTTCTCGTAGCGCACATGAATCTGTTTCAGTATGGAGGGTGTCTTCCATATCTGTTCACGTTCCCAATCTGTGAACCCGCTGCCAACATCAAATGTAGCGCCCGATTCAAACTTGCATGAAACTGACCCAAGCGTATTCGTGAACTTGGACCCTAGCTCAGTGAACTTTCCTGCGTTAACACCAGTAACAGTAGCCCACTCATCTAACCAAGCCTTGCGCTTTAGCAGTTGTAGACTTCTAGTCCCGGGCCTGTATAGGCATTGACCCACCCTGTATATCATGCCTTCAAAGCCGTGGTCTTGATACATCTTGTATAGGTCATCTGCCTGCTCTAGTGTGTGAACTTGTATAGGAAACACAAAGGTCACTGTCTTCATGTCCACTAGCTTGGGGATGATGAAGTCTGTGATGTATCCCCATCTATCTTTGAATGTTCCCTTTTCTGTGATAAGGTCAAACATACAATAGCCAACCTCTGGTGAATCTTTGGAGGGAGTCTCACGATTAACACCACAGGCACCGTTGATTCTGTTCAATGGCCACCCATGTTTATATAATTCGCCATCAAGGATGACATCCTCGGGAAGTTGTAGAAGTGCAAGCTGTTCTGTGATATGCGGCGCAGCCTTAATAAGCTTTCGGTCTCTGCTAAATAGCTTACCCTTGCGATAATACGCACGGATTCCATCGAGCTTAGGTTGCACGAAACATGGGTAGCTGACGCGTTCTTCTTCATACTTCGAGGCTAGCATTACTTTCATTTTCTCACGATTAGCGGGCATAATATTTTATTCTTTCCAAGGTTGGAAGCCTAGACTTCCTGTTTCTTTCTTTACTGCGCGATACGCCAATACAAAATCCAACATGGGATTTTCTGGATATTTGAGTTTCAACTTCTGCACTTCCTTCTCGCCCAACTTAGGTGCCTTAGTCTCTGGGTTGCGATTAACTACAGAGTAACCCAGTGTGTCATGGAAGTATTCGATGCATTGCTTAGGGCTAGTGGGTAGAAACTCCCGACCTGTCAATAAACGCATGCAACGTAGCTGCTGTGTCATCACCCTGTCATTGTATGCTATCTTAGCATCTAGCTTTACCTTATCGTATTGCAAGCCCAGCATAGAGGTGACTAGGTATGGATACACCATACTGTTACCTTGCTCGATAGAGGGAATTAACCCGGGGACTGCAGAGGCATGTTCCATTTGATACTTGTGAACTAGCTGTGTAGTGGCCACATCCTTAGCATTGTAGGCCCAGAGTTGTTCTTCTTGATTCCTATCATGTGGCGGTATAATGCCCTCTGCCTTATGGTAAGGCTCATCTGTCCACAGGGATATACAATGCCCAAGCGACTTCTCTACTTCAGGATAGCAGCGGTGCTGTGCTATCATTGTATCATAGTAGCGGCGACCTAGCATGACCTTATACATCCAGCACAATACCACATAGTCAAACCCAAAACCATTGTGGGCCACTACTACGTTACGCTGCATTGCTAGCGAGAGCGCTCGAAGGAACCGAACAATTGTCGCGCTTTCGTAAGCAAGACCTCCGTTGTAACGGAAATGAGGGACAACGTAAATAACACCATCACCAAAAGAAAAACCCACGCAAAGCAGATTACGGCTATAATCAGTTTCGATATCCAGATACAGGAATTTATCAGTATGCGCATTTAAATGTGTTATGGCTTTGTTAATCTCTGGATAGTAGACAGGTCTAAATCCTCCTGTTCCAACAACTCGTCTCGTAAGTCCTTCTCTGCATATGCGTATTGCTTTCTTCGTGTCGGCCTGTAACCAGAAACGGAAATTTCCACGCGAGGTTTTCCCATGTGATTTAGCAGCGTCTTCTTCGTCTTCTTGCTCGTCTTCATACTTGAATGCTAATGGATTTAACTGACCTTCCCAATCTTTTATGTCGGAAGTATCTTGAGGAAGATAGCTCGCGATAACAGGTATATCACGAAACATGAAAGGGCTACCTCGCTGTTCGCCAAGACTGTGCTTAACGCCAAACCACTCTCCCAGCACACGGTTGCCGAGAGCAAGTATGCACAGTGTTCCCGGTAGTAAGGGGGATTTATCATCGCGTGTTCTTATTTGACAGGCCCATCTAGTTGTGTTGGGCCCGAGGCATTCAGTGTTAAACCAGTCACCGGCGAATCCTGTTAGTAAGCTCTTACGGTCTACATCAAAACGTGAAGGGTTATCCAGTATAATAGTGAGGCCACTATATGTGAACTTGGGTTCGATAATCATTCTATCCTATCTCGCGGTTCATACATTGCATCATCATCCTTGGCTAGGTCCATAGCCATATCAGCCTTCTCCATTGCAAGCTCTTCTTTGGATGGACCCTCATCATCCTCTTCATCTCTTTCTTCCTTTTCATTCCACGGTGCGCGCGGGTCGTGTTCAGCTCCTGCCGGATAATCCCAACCGAATACATTACTCATATGTTTGTTGTTATTAATACTACCTTTGCTGCCTGCTGATAAGTCACGACCAACAGGCAGACAAGATACTATCAACTTACGAAGCAGCCAAACCCAACACTTCGATGAGCTTCACATCCCAACCAGACTTGATAGGATTACCATTGTCATCAACGATGGGGTCACCAACCTTCTGGCCAGGAGCGGGGCGCTGGCGGAGTTCGCGTTCCTTGCTGTCCAAGATAGCATCAAACTTGAGGCCTTGGAATGGAGTAACATCCACGTTCTCCGTGTCCAACTCGGCAGGCACGGGGATATTAACACGCTTGCAGAAGTCAAGGAAGCGCGGAAGCGCCGCCTCAGACAACGTGAGATAGTGCGTCAGTCGCACACCATCAATGGAGAATTTGCCAGCGTCAGTCTCAAGGACAGCCGGAGCATAAATCTCACAGTTCAAGGTTATCATATCATTGCCGCTGGACTTGCTCTTACCAGCAACTGCCTCTTTAACACGGAGGCTGTAACGGTTACGAGTAATCTGCACATTGCCGGATTGGACCACATCTGCTGTTTTAACTATCATACTGTTTTGTTTGTTTGTTTGTTTGTGGTAGTAGGATACCAGCCTTGCCTCCACAAGGAGGAAATTATTTCAAGCTTTCGTATGTTGCCTTAACGTATTTTGTCTTGATGCTATTGATACGATTCTTACCATCAAACTCTTTGTCTGCCCCAACCTGCCAGATATATTCGATGTCATTCTCAAACTTGATGCCATCTAATATACGAGGCTTCGCGGCCCCATCTAACTTAGACACTGCGAGCTGGCGATAGAAGCAAGAGAAGTGCATCTTAATCTCGGCCACAAACTTACCATCTTGCAGTGGCTGCACCTTCTCTGTCAGCATACCAGTCGCCTTATCACGCTGCTGCAATTCATGGAAACACACCACGACATTGCAAGGAAGGGACTTCAGTTTCTCCATCACATCACAGGACCAGAATGCTTTCAGGCGCCAGAACGCATAGCTATCCAAGTCACCAGACTTTGAGTATGATGGATTGGCCTCTGTCCAGAAGTCGAATGCATTCTGCACAGCTGTCCATGAGTCAATGATTAGCGTTTGCTCTGGCTTCAATTTGATAGCCTCGTCATCCAACCATTTACGAAACGCATCACGCCTATTCACGGCGCGGAACGGTGTGTTCTGTTCGAGCATGCCTAACTTTGCCTTGGCTTGCAGCTTCTCCATTACAAACTTCTCGTCGTAGAATGGTATGACGGTGATGTCGCGACCTGCCATAGCACCAAGGCCATTGTCAAAATCTGCAACGATAGGATTAGGAAACGTGCAGGCTGCCGTAGTCTTACCACTACCAGATGCGCCTTGCAATCCAAGGAATACGCGACCAAGTGTGGTGGGTGTGTCTTTCAGATTATACATATCAAATCAACTTAGCGTAATTCTTAACGTAATCAACCATCAACTTTTCTAGTCTCACAATTGTCTGGTCATTGCAGATAGTGTAGTCTACCTGTATTGCATCCTGCTCTATCTCACTGGAGTGTGTATCAAGAGCTAACAAGGAGGGCCGCACTATACGAACCAAGTCGCCACCATTCTTTCTTACCCACGCCGCCTCATTTAAGAATCTACAATCTGTTACCACTACAAGTTTAACAGCAGGGTGAAACGCAACAGTCTCGGCACGCAACAACCAATAGTCCTCATGTTGCGAACGCCGCCACACTCCATAGTTCTGAAGCAGTTGGCGGAAGGGCGGCAAGTTTTTGTTAGCGTTGAGCAAGTCAACATCCGCTCTAAGCTGCTCACACAACTCGCGCTTCAACTCATCAGCAAACGAGAGGCGTGCAACAGCTTTGCCAAAGTGTGCTTTGAGTGCATCATATGCTGTGTCCTTGCCACTTGATTTTTTACCAACTAGTCCTATGTATTTCATATTAGTATGCGAGCGGGTCATATGTTTTCTTCACAAAGTAATTTCTAATCATAGCATCGGACGCTTGCTTGTCTGGTGCGCTACACACACCAAAGTATTTGCAAGCTCCATATAGATGGGTGCAGCTACCGTTGAACATGCCTTGCTTGCGTGGCCATTGCCTATCCACAGCCCACTTAGCAATCTTATCACAGGATTCATTCAACAGATATTCAAAATCCTCCATCTCACTATCACTATAGAACATGATAGACGAGCGACGAATCTCTGTATCCTTTGCCTTCGATAAGAAGATGCCATCAATGAATGTGCCAAGGCGCTGACTACCAATCTCTGCCAGCACGTTATCTTTTGTATGCTTAGCATACCACTCCATAGCATACCTATACAACATCATCTGTGGGTCGAGCCTGTATTGTGTAAAGTAATCGTCTACTTTGAATGTGCTTGTCGTCTTGTAGTCACCAATAAGACTCGCGCCCCTCTTCATCTTAACCACCTTATCAATGGTGCCACATAGTAAGATGTCTACATGTGGATATGCGCGATAGGGTATCCCAAACCTAACCTCACACATAGGTTTGCTATCCACAGGGTTGACGTAATACTCTGCATTGGTATCAGCATCAATCCAATCCTTAACTCGCATGCATGTTTGCGTGAGATGGTTAATGCTCAACCATTCTTTCTTGCCTTCGTCTGTTGGAGTGGCACGAAAGAACTCATGCACCTTGAACATGGTAGTCATAGCATCCTTGTTCGCTGGATATAGTTCGGCGAATAGATGCACAGCTTTTCCATAGTGCATTGACAAGTCATTACCATGCACCTGACTAAGACCTTCGATGACATTAAAATAAAACAACCTATCGCATGCAGACTTCTTGCACGCACTTGCATCTAACTTGATTACAATTTTATCACTCATGCTTGTTGGTTCTTTTCATACAGGGCTAGGATAGCTTGGACTGTGGAGTTCACTTTCATTTGCTTCTGCTTGGCTACTGTGGACACAATCTTCTTAGGCTCCACTTTCTTTATTGCTTTATCAACGTGCGTAAACTGAAGGGCTGGCGCGAAGTATACTAATAGTTCCTTATCCGACATCTTTTCTAGAAGCTCCGGCGTGCAATTTAGTATCTCTTCGATAGTCATGTGACCTCACTCACCTTCTTCACAGTAATCTTTTCCTGCCTCACCACAAATAACAAGCCACCCCATGAGGATAGAAACTCTGTGAAGTCCTGCACTTCATCATCAGTCAAATCCACAGGTGATACAGTGATAGATGCACCGGGCGTGGCCGTATCTAGGAATGCCTCAACTTGCGTGCGCCAATTTAAGATTGGCTGAACAGCAGGAACACCGGGTGCTCTAGGTAGGACAGCTTCTTTCGGAACTCTCAGCATCACAGCAGGCCCGATGTCTTCCATGTATGTGAAGCGTATGCCAGTATCAGCAGTCTTATGCTTAACATGCTTAGCTATGTCCACAATCTTATCATCAAACTCAAGCACATTATCTAGTATGTAATGTATAGCCTGTGTGTAGAATACTTTAGCAGACGCACGTGACAATCCAACTAGCTTGTATGGCACAAGCAAGTCATTCTCTTTATCTTCTACAAACTGAGACAGCACCTTAGTAGCCTTTAACCCCGAGGCATTGTTATAGTAAGGCGCATTTGTAGACTTGCCATAGCGCGAGCCATTTATCACAGGCTGCTTCTCCACTTTTGTTATCGTGTTATCTCGCTTGATATTATCAAGCATGCTACCAATCATCTTAGCTGCCAACTCTGGCGAATCCTTCTGCAGTTGTGTAAGTTCTTGTTCTGTTAGATTTTCCAGCATAATAAACTATCGTAAGCGGGCATAAAAATAACCTCATCCTAGGTAGAAAACAAACCTATTAACAATTGCCAAGCGATTCAGTATGACCACTAGATACTGTCGCCACGATTGCTGGATGAGGCGTAAAGAGAACCTGTTTATCGTTGACAGGTAACGCCACTATCTCAAGTGGAGGGTATGACCCTTAAACCAAGGGCGCTGACCAGTCACTCGTGATGCGAGCAATCTGCTCTGGAGTGAGTGGTGTCTTGTTCATAATGCTTTTATGCACGTCGTCAAATTTACGAAGCGCAATGAAAGGATTATGCCCCAACTTACCTTGATAAGATTCAATGTATGCAGCAGACTTCTTTGCAAACAAAGCAACAGCATCCACAACGGGAGGCGGTGTAGCTTTTACAGCAGGTGGCTTGATCTTGGGGGGTTCCGGGGGTTCCGGGGGTTTGACCGGTGCGGCCGGTGCGACCGGTGTGGTTACCGTGCCGGGCGTGGGGGTGCCCAGCTCTTCCAGTGGTAAGGACCCTTGGGGCGTGGGGTTGGAGTCAGAGGTTAACATCACGGGTGTATTTGTCATATGTATTTAGTTATTTGATTTGATTATTCGAGACGCAGATTTGATATAGCAAGAAGTGTGCCATCACATACCCATATATTTGCGACGCAACAAGAAGCGTTGTATCTCTCTTACGTTTCCATATATTGGGCCTGTTATATCATCAGCTGCAATCTCTACACCGAATGCTTTACTAATCAATGGGATGTCAGCACGCCTAGCACGGATAGGTTTCGTATCTAGCTCGAATGTATTCAAGCGCCACAACAAGTCCTCACGAAACTTCTTCTCGATTACATAACGGCCAAGGTCACAATGACTCGCGGCCACTATACGACAGGAGATGGCCTCGTTATAATTAGACCCTACCTTCCTAACAACTTTCTCTTGTAGGGCGCGGAGCAATTTACACTGCATGAGCATGGGCAATTCACCTATCTCATCAAGGAACAAAGTGCCACCCGCAGCAGCTTGAAACAGGCCCTGCTTAGGAGCATCCGCTCCTGTAAATGCACCCTTAACATGTCCAAATAGTTCGCTCTCAATTAAGTGTTCAGGAAATCCACCACAGTTTACATCAATGAAGTCACCAATACGTTTACCATGCAGGGCCTTGGCAATCAGTTCCTTGCCAGTGCCTGTCTCTCCCCGTATCAACACAGGATATGTCAGGTCCACAATCTTACGCACAGAGTCTTTCAACTTCTGCATCTCTGCATCCTGTGTGATGAATAGCGCAAGCCAGTGTTCACAATCAGTAACCATCTTCAGCTTGTATGATGGTGCGATGCCTGTCTTATCTGAATCGGAGGGTGCCTGTGCTTGTCGAACTGCATCCTTCCCTTTGTATACCTTACCATCGGCCCCTGCATGGATAGGTGAGTATAGGCTTTTAGTATCCACGCCACATGTATTAGGGTCGAGGCCCGATAGCTTTAGGATTTCAGCGATGCTTGTCATAATCAATCTTCATCTTCTTCATCAGTTGTAATATCATCCAGCTCTACACCATCCTCATCAGGCAGGTGCGAGTCTTGCTCACGCCTAAGTTGCTCATCCCGTTCTTCCTTGTCTACCTTAGAGCTGTTCCACACAGCATCAGCCCAGCTTTCTTTCGCCATGACAACCTTAGACAAGCACTTGAGTTTCAATGATACACGAGCCATAACATGTTCCTCTACAGTATCTTTATAGAACAGAATAGTCTGTTCCGTGTTTGACAAACTGAATACACTACGATGGGCCCGGCCTAATCCTTGCACAAACTCTTGCGCTGAATAGGTGGGCGTAAGGAAAGACTTTCGTGGACGCAACTCAACCAAGCGTCCTTTACGATCCTTGTCTGTGTGATGCAACGATAGACCCACGCCACCTGCTGCGAAGGTGAACAGACAATACAAAGACTTACCCCTCTGGAATCTATCAATCTCTTTCTGCCTTTCCTCTCGCGACTGTGAACCAAGACGAAGGTCTTCTGTGTATGTATTGTTTGCCTCTGCTTTCTGCTCTTCGCTCTCACTAATCTGGGCATACAATTGCTTCAAGTCTTTGGCAGGTAGCACCTCACCCTTTGCCAGACGATATACCAAGGCTGCAATCTGCTGCTCAGTTAGACGCTTGTCTTTAGCGAATAGATTATTACCACCCCATATCAGGCTAATGTCATCACGCTTTACACCAAGCGCAGACAACGAGCGAACAACACGGGCCACAGTGGGGCGATAACAGCAAGCAGAGACAGCGGCATAGCCATTGTCCACTGCATCTTTCATCTTAATGGCAAACAGCTTCGCACGAATTAGTTCCGCGCGCCTACGGAACTCGCCTTGAATAAGGAACTCTTGGAACTTAGCATCGGCTGGCATCTCCTTTTGAAGACGCTCATACTTAGCCATCATGTCTTCTAAGGCGCGCTGGTAAGTTGCCCTCTCGCTGTCATCTAAGAAGTCAATAAGCTGACACCTATTGATTGCCTTATGCTTACCATGCGGTGCGCGGACGTTCTTGATATATGGTTTCATGATGCCCATATATCGCTCAATAGCCGCCGGACTATGAAGCATCGGGTCACCATTGGTTGCGATACTAGATGCAAACCCTGGCCATGTTGATTCGTTGATTAACATATGATAGTCTGTTCCTGTTTCTGTCTACGTGCTGCCTCTGCCTTATTATATTCACGCACCCTAACATCATCACGCTTGATACAAAGTGCGCATGTAACACCACCAATAGCCCAATCCACAGCAGGCTCACCACAAGGACAACGCACAGTTATGATGCCTGATACTAGCTGCTCTGCTATTAACTTTTTATAATTAGCAACTGACATATTAAAGATTCATCCCCGGTCTGCGGTCTACATGACGCATGGTGAATGCATAGTATGCACGCCACCATGTGTTAGATATCTTCCTCCGTATGGGCTGCTTCCAATACAAGGCGGGGTCGCCATCGGCATAGTGTTGCGAGGGTATGAACTGTGTATCTACTTTAGGCGGAGGAGGTTTGGGTGTGGATAACTTTAGGTGTAGCTGTTTCATATCTCATGTCTTGTGGCACAGGTGAATACTTTACAGTCACCCACTCTTGTGAATGGTGTGGCACTCATGAACACTTGAAACATCTTGCCCTTTAACTCTGGCTTATTACAGGCCATAGCTATGCGCGCCTGTGTGCTGCCTTCATTCTTCAACGAGTGACACTCATCCCAAACTATCAAGGCAGGATGCACGAATGGTTTCCAGCTTAGCTCAATCTCAGGCTCACCATTCTTCACCACCGTAGATTCCTTAATGAACTGCTCTCCAAACTTAGAACGCAGCTGCTCATAGTTCGTGACTAGCACTTCGCCATTATCAATGTCAATGCCGAATCTATACTGCAAGTCAGAGCAAAACTGTTCTACAACAGACGCCTTAGTGACCACAATAATAGGCCACGGCGCAAATGATTTAACCTTGGCGGGCCAATGGGCATCAAGCAAACGCTGTATCATACTACCCACCATCATAGTCTTGCCCGTGCCTACACCAGACAATAACAACTGAGCTTGCATGCTATGATAGTAGAGGTCCACAAACATAGCATCAGCCGTAGCCTGTTGCCAGTTGCGCATCTCAATAGTCATCTGCCTTTCTGGATTGCGGAAGTCTGTCTTGTATTCAGAGACATCCTTAACATCCGTCATTGGCTCAATAGGCGCGGAGTCAGGATGCTCTTTGTTGTCAGCTAGTTTCGCACAAGTTGTCGCGGCCTCTACAATGACAGCCTGTTCGTCTTTAAGCTTGGCGATAAGGCCATCAAAGTGTGCGATGATGGCTTCTTTATTTGCAAACTGCTTGCGCACCTCTGCATTACCAAATCTGAATGCGCCTATGTATGTGTTACAATTGACACGCAGGCTTTTGATTTCACGTTCTACTTGTGCTTGACTCTTCATAGAATCCTTGTCTTCTTCGTAACATCTTCATTCAACATAGAGATGTCTACTTGATATGCCATAGCGCACCATGTAACAGCACGCATCATTACCTTCAATCGTGCAAATTGCATGGCGCTCTCTGCATCTATGCCTGTATCTGTAACCATCTTCTGTGCAAGTTCCTTAATCTTCTCCTCGCGCAGTGTGATTTGTGATTGCGTAATCTGCTGGTCTGCCTTCAGCTTATTGAAGTATATAGAACTAGCTTTCCATGCCTCTGCTGTGTATGCAACATACTCACTAGTGTCATTGAACTCACTGCGTGGTGGCAATACATGGGTATGGAGGCCTTCACTGTCCCATAAGCGTAGCAACTCTGCTATACCCTTGCTGACAGGCATTCGTTCACGCGTGTATGTATCATGGTCTTCTAGGAATGAGTCTTGCTTATTGAATAGCAAAGAACAAAACAAAGAGAAGGGAACGGTGATTACTTTACGATTGAATGTAGGTTGCGTTGGTGCTGACATGTGTGTTATTGTGTTTTCTATTTACTGGTTAGTCGACTCCCGCGTAGTAGTCTAGTGTTCACTTGCTCCCAGCCTTCCAAGCGGCGAGGGCGGCACGTAACTCCTGATTTTGACAGC
>TARA_R110000868_G_scaffold310105_1_pt1 | contig 12987 bp, 10 predicted proteins | sample TARA_R110000868 | Tara Oceans TARA_R110000868 (sample SAMEA4397489) | marine metagenome | biome: Polar Biome; feature: [SRF] surface water layer (ENVO:00010504); material: water (ENVO:00002006), including particulate matter (ENVO:01000060) such as... | depth 5 m | reverse complement strand
GGTACAAAAATGAACCGATTTAAACAGCAAAAACACACACGAATTAGTATATGAAATTATGCATTCTTATAGGGGGAAGCCTTGAATAAAAAGGGCTTCAGGGCTGATTCTTGGCTCAATCCCAGCCTAACACCAACCCATGGAGCCTCATCGGCCCAAGGCGTTGCTGTAAGCCATAAGCGCATTGATGAGGCTTTTAGCCCGTCAAACTACTTCGTTCCTGGATGGCGCGGCGATAGCCTACCTTCCAAGTCTTCTGTGATCTTAAGTCATTCGGTTATGGAGCTTTGGCACGAAGCCAAGCGCCAGCTCTCTACCATCAAAAGACCAACAAGAAGCCTAGCGGCCATGATTCATGAAGAGTTTCTGCTTTATTGCGCTAGTCGCGAGCTCTCACTCAATGGCCTTGAGTCGGTTTCCGAGTTTTGGAAACAGCTTCACGATGAAAAATCTAGCCACGCCAAAGAGCTAGATAACTTCCGCGATATCTATTGCTTTAGAGCAGTTACTGTTTATTTGTTTAAAATTCGCTTCCTTAATATATTGATGGCGCAAATTAAGCAGAATTTCAGCGTAGCTCATATGGCCAACCCTTCGAATTTAATTTCGAAGCTCTTTAGAGTTGGTAGCTCGACCGAGCTAATCTGTGATTCCTTCCGTCCCAACTGCTATAGCTGGTTTAGACCATGTAGCGAAAAAGACAAATTGAGCTTAGAGAAGTTAAAGCAAGTGTTGCAAAACACGCACATCACCGAAATGGTAAAAATGTGTAGTTTTAAGGTTGTCGCAGGTGAAAACTTCGACGACTACTTCAAAACAGAAAAGATGTTTGAAGATGCCCCCTACTCTCACTCGCTTTCTCACCGTGCTTTCGGTCGCTTCATTAATTTAAATTTGATTTATATGCCACAATGGCTTGAAGAACGTGCCCATCAATGTCCATCGACAAAGCCAAGTACGCTCCAACCACTAAAAACGAAATTCACTGGTGATCAACTTGGATCCCTATGTCTTTCTCACTGGCTTGCTCAAGAAGAATATGTTCACCAAAACTGGGAAGAAATTATTTGCCCAGACTTCGTTGGTAAAGACTTCACTGATGGCAGTTTCGTTAAAATTTGCCATGAACTTCAGTTCTTAACGTTTATGGTAAAAGTTGCAAAAGAACAGGACTTCTCAGTTTTGCAGCTTATCGCTAAGACTATGCGTGAGAAGAATGAAAAAGGGACTAATAGCGCCGGTCAGTTTGCCTTATTTGGCTCCGATAAGAGCGCTGGCAATAATAACTATAAAAGAATTGTTCTCAACCTGACTAAGCCACCAAAAAAGAACCCGCATCAGCATCTTATCTCACGCATTCGTGAGCAAATGAAAGATCTAGACCGCGAGGGCTGGCTCTTTGTTCTTACTACGCAAAAACTATTCGTTCCAAGTAGAACTGACAAACTTCAGCAACTGCTAAGTCTGGCCAAAGTTCACGCTGGCATTAATTTAGAAAATATTAAAGGCAAAGGGGAAATTCCTCATTACCTTTACGTCTTCTCCCATCGCGATGCCAGTAAGCATCCTGCCGGAACACGCGAGAGCTATCAGCACTTCCAATGGGAGGGTGAGCTGAATATGTTTAGTCGCTTCAGCTGGTTCCCCGATGAGTTTGAAAAATTCGTTTTCTCTAGATCAGCCTATGCTACTCCGTTGTATCAATCTGAAAGCGAAGGTCGCCAATTCAATTTCCACCAAGATGCACTTTTTGAAGGCAAACTGCTTACTTCAACCAATGAAGATAATAGCCGTATCACTCACCCGACGTTCTTTAAGAAATTAACCGGTGGCTGCGTCCCTCTCGATCAATTTTTCTTGTTAGAATCATTGAATGAGCAAAGTGCAATGGAGAAAATCCCGCAACAAGATATTTTGGGTATGTTGTTTAAGCCTAGGCAGCACCACCCCTATGTCTTAGTTGTTGATTCTCGCGAGCCAAGCCACGTTGGTTTGGAGTTGATCTCTTCAGAAGCGTACAAAGCCAAAAGAGAGCAATACGGAAATGCCTACTTCCATTATTTTGGACTTATGCCGAAGATGGCCGATATCAATCCGAACTTATTTAGAGTGTTCTTCCAATCTTCTCTTGGGCAACAGCTTGTCCAACTGTCATTAGGTGGCAGTACTGTGAATCTTAAATCAAAGCTCAACAGTACTTTGATTCCTGGATTTTTCGCTTTCCCACGCTTTTTCCCAAGTGACGCTATGTCGGTGGCCGAAGTCTTGGAAAATAGCTGTGACAAGATCTTAGCGACCCATCCAAAAGAGATGGATGAGAAGTTTGAGATGGCCAAGCGTTTGGTCAGCGACTCAGCGTCTAGCTACGGCTGGCATTCTCTATCGCTGCTAGCTGGTTTTAAAATCGAATTAGCCAGTGCCGCACAAGGGCTTGAGCGCACCCCGCGCGATATTGTGAATTATCACAATCCACTCATTCTCGAGCCTCTTTTGAAATTGCCAGCAACGCCACTACTACCTCACCACGAAGATCTCTTTGTGAAGGTATTAACCGGTGATCGCAATGCTCTTAACTCACCTATTGAGCGAGTTGCGCTCCACAAATCAGCCGATGGAAGCACCCATCTTGAATTGATTCAAAGTGAAAAGTGTATCGTTGAACTGCATGGTGATGAGGACTACCTCCACTTTGTTAAATTCGTAATCTCTGGCAGTCTGTGCGCTCCTCTATCTTCAATCCTGCACGGACTACAACTGCCAAGATCCACAGAACTCTCCAAAGTTGTCAGCGGCTACCGCAATCTTTCAACAACCGTCGCCAGCCTTGCAAAAAAGACCGATCAGCTTATTGAGCAGGTTTTGCACTCCCATTTAAGTCGCGCATAACTCCCTGTTGCCCCAAATCCCTAGTCACCTTACAATAGTAGTATCTTTTGCTTGGTGAGATCCTTGGCTAATATTGATGAAGTCAGACAGATTCAGCGCTCGATTTATCAATCGATAAAAAAGCGCGCCCTCGCCCTTGAAGGCTCACCCACACCAGAGCTCAATCGCTATCGAAAAGCTCAGGAGCGCCTGGCAAAAAAGGATTTCCAGACCGTACCCCTCGATGAGTTATTTGAACAAATCGATATCTCGAGAGTGATCTATTTAGGAGACTTTCATACCTTCGATCAAAGCTCTCGAACTCTTGAAAGACTGCTTCGTCACCTCCTGCGAACGAAAAAGAAAAAATTGAGTCTTGGCATGGAGATGATTCAAGAAAGCGATCAGCTCGTTTTAGACAGCTATATTCAAGGACTCATTTCAGAGCAAGAATTTCTCGAGAGTATCAATTATAAAGAGAGTTGGCGTTTCCCATGGAAGCATTATCGCCCCTTCTTTGAGTTGGCCCGTTCCAAGGGTCTGGAGATTATTGGACTGAATTCAAAGGGTAATTTATCTGAGCGCGATAAACGTGCGGCCGAATTGATCCACAATTATAGCCGAGCCCATCCTGATTCAACTCTCTTAGTTCTCTTTGGTGAATTGCATATCGTCAGTGACAAACTTCCAAAACGTGTGGCCATGAAGCTGCCGAAAAATGCCAGACAATGTATTATCCATCAAAACCTCGATGGGGTTTATTGGCAAAGTGGTGGAGATGATGCCTCACTTGTTCGCTTCTCTAAAAACGAATTCTCACTACAAAGCTCTCCGCCATGGGTTAAATATGAAAGTATGTTGTATTGGTATGAAAACCTAGCTGAAGATGTTGAGTTTGATTTACACCACTCAGTTATGGAATCTGCCGGAGAAGAAGCAACAGAGAACTTTCTATTTTATTGTGGAAAGATCAATCGCTCTTTTAATTTAGGACTGAATGAATCCGATTTAGAAGACTTTAATCTCTTCGATCAAAACCAATTAGATATTGTTCTTGATCGAATTCAAAGAACCAAAAATTCTAGCGTCATTAAATGGCAAATTGAACAAGTTCGCCGCGCCAAAGCTTTTAAGCTAACTAGTGGCCGCGATTATTATTGTCCTCATTTTTCAGTCAATCGCCTTGCCTACTTGGCCGGTCTACATTTACAAGATCACCTTAGATCGCAAGCTAATATGCCTGGCGTAGAAGCTGCGCTTCAATCGAGATCAAGGGACAAGAGATTTCTGGGTTTTTTCCATCCCATGCTTTTGGCTTATCTGTGCGCTAAAGTCATCAATCCGTTTAGAAAGTGTGACCTCTATCAAGACTTTCTAATGCAAAGTCGTCGCGCCAAACTCAATCCCAAAAAACGCGAAAACTTAAAATTGATCCTCGAGCTCTTTGCGCTTAAACATGGAGACGTGGATGAATTTAATCGTATTCTAAAAGGAAAGAACCTACAGGACTTAGCTTTTATTGCGAAAAGAATGGCCCATGCGGTTGCCGATACGTTGTATCATGAGTTTTTCACTCTTCAGCCAGAGAGCTTTCAGCGTATCACTAGAAAAAGTGTGGTCGAAACTTGGGACATTGCCAAATTCATCTCACTTCTTCGCGATGTATTTCCTGGGAAAAGTTATTTAGATACTAAGAAGCGCTTCTTTTAAGAATTAGCGAAGCGCTCTTTTAACTCGCGTTTAGTAGCTTTCGTTACATTGACGACACGAGCTGAGTTTGCGGCATTTTCAACAACATTAAATACAAACTGAGTTCTTCTGCCGTTTCCAGTATTTTCAAAACTAACTTTGCCGATTCCTTCTACTAGTTCACGACAAATTTGTAGATCAATATTTGAAAGCGCTTTAGCGCGTGCAACTTTAGCTGCCTCAAGAATAATTTCTTCCGCAAAGTTTTGGCCGATGACATCAATATTAACGATGGCTATGCCACCCAATTTTTTCATGCTCAGGCTCAACTCTTTACTACCTTGTTCAGCAGCTTGAAGAGAGTCGCTCAATGCGTGAAACAGAACCTGCTCGACATCTTCGCTTTTGCCTCTAACTCTAAGTCCACTAACTTCTTCAATATTCAGATCAAGACGAATACCCTTTGTGAACACATTGCCGCTCATCATATCGATATGACGAGACAGGGCAGCTTCAAGATCACATGTTGGACCTTCAGGGCGAATCATGGCCTTCACAGCTGCTGGCAATGGCTTTGCCACTACTTGATCTTCACTTTCTGAGTCCTGCCATACTTGTTCGATCTGAGCTTCGCGTGAAACTGAATCGTTGCTAGTCAGTGTTCTAACTTTCAATCCACCCTTTCCTTCAAGACTTAAAAGCGCATAGGTGCGATCAAATAAGTCACGAGTTCTAGGCAAGTCGTTATTAGAAAGAACGCGATCAATTAATGTTTTAGTAGCATTTAATGTAGCCTTGCCACTTACTAGAGACTCTTGTGCTTCAAGCTCAACTTCTGCATTGGTGCGACTTTGCTCACGAGCACTCCACCACAACATTAGGAAGGCAAATGGACATAAAAAGGCAAAAGCATAAAATGCAATTTTAGCTCGTAGAACACCACCGCGAGCATCGGCTTTGGCCACTGCAATATCGGCCAGCGCTTCTTCGCGAACAGCTTCCATCGCTTGAAATCTTGAATTCAAGTGAGAAGACTGAACAATTTCATTATTTTTTGCAAAGCTAGCATCATTGCCGTGAATCTTGGCATGAAAGAAACTGACTTCATTCGCCAATTTATTTACAAGCGCAGCAACCTTAGTAGCTCCGGCCATTTGTGCGGCTTGAACTGACCAAGAAGCTGCTTCACCGAAACATTCTTCACTAGCGCCAGTAAAACCTTTATCCAAATAAACAGAACGTTCTTCACCAATCATGCGGGCTGTAAAAGATTGGGCCACTCGCTGAAAACAAGTTCCAAGTCCTTCTTCAAGCACCGCTAATTTTTGTAATTTTTGTGATTGCGATAAAAGAAAAATGCCTGCCGCGACAAGACCAATCGACAAGACTAGAGCGCCCCACTCTCTTCTAGATTTAACTTTTGGGAGCTTTAATACCTTCATGGTCATATTGCTTTCCTACCGTGGAAATTAATGGATTCGCACTAATAGGTGCGCTTTCACCTTAATGTTGTCAAAAACAGGCCTGGCGTGTCAAGAATTGGCAAAAAAGACCGATTCATGCGGACTTTCAAGTCTTTCAAGATGTATAAAGTATACATGACTTTTAATCGTGCACGCCCTCTATTTTTGCCTTCGATTGCCAGTTTGGCCTTACATCTTGTGCTTTGGAGCATTCTGTCTCAATCACTTGCTGATTTCATGCAAAGTTCTGACAAACCGGCCGTAAAACAAGACCGAGCGATTAAGGTGACTACTCTTTCTGAAGAAGAGATTAAAAAATACCGCACTATCGGAGTCAAGAATGGTGCCAAGGATTTTTCAACTCCTCAAAAAGAACAACCCAAGCCTGCACCACAAATCTCTAAGCCAATAAAAAGTGAGAGCTTGAAACTTGGCCAACTTGGCAGCATCGATACAACCCATGTTGCCGAACCGTCTCGCCCACTTCCTAAAAGTGAAAAAAATATCATTCGCGAACAAAGTAATATTCAAGTGATGAATGATTCTAGTGCTCCAATAGAAGTGAAAGCAGTTCGCTCACAAGATCGCTTTCAAGCTCTTCGCAATATGGGTATTGCAGAGAGTGATGCTAGAAAATTATCTAAGACTGATTTTGATGTGAACTTCATCCCACCTGAAGGGGTTTCTGAAGACGAACTTAATAGCGCTGAAAAAATGTTTTATAGTTTTCAAAAAAGAACATTTGAAAGCTATGTCTCCTCATTTTTGTCGACCTATCATTCTATGGTTCGCGACACTCCAAGACTGCGCGATCCCTTAATGCAAAACAGACATTTTCTCACGGCCAGAGTGATCTTTGATACCGAGGGAAATATCATGAGCATTCGTATTATGCGCTCATCCCCCAATGATGATATTCACAAACTTTTTGAATCAACACTAAGAAATATTAGAAAGCTGCCCAATCCACCAAAAGATCTTCTCAACAAAGACCAAACCTTCACCATTTATTACCAGCTAAAAGTTAATTAACGAGAGGCCCAAACGGCCAGGGTCACTAGAAGAACTCCTGTGACAGTTAAAATAAAACTTGGCCTAAGCATCGCTCGAACCAGATCAAAGCCTGCGGCCATACTTCCCTTTCCAACTTTACTAGCGATCACTCGCGCAGACTTAGAATTTTTTGGTAACACTTCTTTTAAAAGACTCGGAAGTTTCTGTTCAAATTCATGCTGCATTTGACGAGGAATTGTTCCTTCCGGAATAAAGGCAAGCCAAGCATCGCGACGCTTTTTGGCGTCAGTATATCTTTCGGTACAATCCTGACATTCGCGCATATGGCGCACTAAGAAATCATCGCCAAAGCGCTCAACATCTAGGGCCGCCAAAGCCTCGGCTTTAATTGAATGGCGACAAGTTGATTTAGATGGCTCTTGCAAAAGTCCTGGAGCTTCTCTTTCTAGGAGGTCTCTACGTGCGCGCTCAAGTAGGGCCACAGTATCAGAAGTTGATAATTGCATGAGTCGTGCAATGTCTTCTAATTCCAGCGGCGTTCTGGCGCGAAGATAAAGGGCAACACGTTCACTCATGCCAAGGGCCTCAAAGCCACTGCCCACTTTACATTTCTCACGCTTGAGAACTTCCCACAGCTGCTCCATCAATTCCATGCGGTGGCGCGGAGTCCACTCAGAGAGATTGCTAACACTTAAGGTCCAAGGATGTTCGCCGTAGCCTAATTCTTGATGATGAAGGGCATAGGCAGATAAACAGCGCTCAACTAAAGTTTGGGCCTGCTCATGATCTCCAACTACGCTAAATGCCATAGCGTGGAGCTCGGGATTAAGAAATGGCAGCCTCGAAGAGGTCGAAATTGCGTCCATACAAGCATCATAACAGGCCTTACGCCTCTACACAATATCTGCTGATTGTCTGAGCTTAAAGGTTTTTGGCGAGTTAGCCGATAAACTACTAGATTAGACTGCGAAGAAGGTGAAATTATGATGCCTAATAATAAAAAATTTACTCTGACGATGATGACTATTCTCGTGTTAATCGCGAGTGGCTGTCTCACTAAAAAGAGTAATACCAAGAAAAGTTCTACCTCAAATACGTTTGTGAATGGAACGGGCACAACGACCTATCCAACGCCAACTCCAAATCCAACAGATCCCCCGCAAGATCCACCTCCTCCAGGTGAGCACGCTGATCTTAATGGTACAACTTCTGTTTCAGCTGACTGTACCATTATCAAACCGGGTGGCTTGTCTGTTTACTGTCACCAAATTCCAACAGCCGTTTCAAAAGGCTGTGGCAATATTGGTAATGGCGGAACATGTCCGACACCTACTTCTTGGAACTCGTTCACATGGCCTGGCAATGGCAATTTAAATACCGACGCTGAACTTAATATCCGCGTAATTCCACGTGCAGCTCCAAGCCAAGGAACTGCAACAACCAATGGTGGTGGAAACTGTGGTTACCAAGGGATGCCTTACACATTACTTTCTATGACTGTTGATATTAAAACATCAAACACAGCGGCGACTTATGCTTCATTTACCTTTGATAAAATTCCGGTAAATAAGCCTTCGTATCCCTACCGTTTCCCTGTTCCTCCAGGTCTTACAAGCCCAGTAGTTGTTCAGGTGCGCGATCTAAAATGGGATTGCCCGCAAGCTGGAAACTGTGGCACTGACCAAACAAGACCAATGCAAGCTGTTTGGCATACAGAGTGTGTATCATTTGATCTTCAGTTCTCAACTGACGGCACGCGCTCTTGGAATAGACCTATTATTAACTAATATATTTGGCTAAGTTTTCGCCCATGGCCTTACTCACTTCAACGAGTAAGCCTGGGCAAGTTATATTCACTTCAGAAATATTCTCACCCAAAATATCAAAAGCTATCCAATCGACGCCGTCTTTAGCTAATTCAACACAGATTTGTTCACACTCTTTTTTTAGAGCGGGACTTAACTCGTGTTTTGCAAAGGTCGCTCCTTGAGCGATATTGGCCAGATACTTCCCTTCTGGTGGAACTTTTAAGATCGTCCCCAATTCTTTACCCGCGTAGTAGATAGAGCGTATTTCACCCTTTAAAACGCTGGCATCAAAGGGCTGAGCCACGAGGGCGCCACCACATTCTTTAACTTTTCGAACAAAGGCAGTAGCTGCTTCTTCAATGCCAATTTTTTCAACTCCGTAACCTTGAAAAAGATCGAGTGGTTTTAAGATCAATTGATCGACTCCCACTTTCTTAAGCTGTTCAAGGTAACGAGCAAAACCAGTTTCACTGGCACCAACAAAACTATGCAAAGAACGCTCTCGCTCATAGGCGACGAGCTTTTCATTATGAAGCGCGATACCTCTTGGGTCATTGACTACTTTAACACCACATTGTTTTTGCCATGCGATCAGCATCCACAATACGCGCAAATAACGAGCGTCAAATGGAGGGTCAAGTCGCATATGTAAAACATCGTCACGACCAAGCTCGCATTCGAGATTACCCTCAAGTTTAAAGTCTAGGATATAACTTGTATTGGGATCAATTGAACCCGTAAAACGAGTAACGTTGACAGAAGTCGTATCGCGGTTGTTAAAAGCGAAATCTTTTTCAAAAAATAAAAAAACTTCATGTCCTTTTTGCTGCAAAGTCAGCGCAAGAAGCAGACTGGAGTCCTTTTTTAAAACAAGTTTATCTAATGGATCAATCAGTAAAAAGTGGCGGGCCAAGGACTACCTCGAAGTTTTATTTTTTACCATCCTATCTGAAAAGAGGAAGTCGGTGAAATCCTTTTCCTTAGATTGGTGAAACTCTGCTTCCTGGCTTCTAATATAGGTCAACAAGCGGCGTAAACTGGCTCCTTGCTGAAAATATAAGCGCTCAAAATCTGGAGCCGCTTTTTCATAGGTCATGGTGGCGGCAAAGCGTGCATTATTCCACTCACCTTTGGCCGCTGAACAATTTGGGATGTCCACTTTGGCGCAAGTCTCTGTGATTGAGGGCATAAAACTGCTTTGTAAGAACTGCTCCAATATTTTTTGCCCCTGCTCTTTTTCACTAGGCTTGGCCTGGGCATAAAGCTGACTTAGCTCGCGCGCACCATCGGCAACCGTTTTTCTAATTTCGCGCGATCCTTCAAGCCGAGCCTTCCATTCCAAGTAGCCGGAATCACTGATGTTTTCAAAGTACTCTTTGGCCATCTGCTCGCCGAAGAAATTAGCCAGATTCTCATTAAAATCGACATTATCTTTTAAAAAATACATGACATGAAAGAGCTCATGAAAAACTAACTCGGCCAACTCATATTTATCGTAATGGAAAAAAGACGACAAAATTCGATCTTCAAAATGACCAAGAGTTGAATAGGCATAAACTGGTCTCATCCAGGTTTGAAAATTTTCTTTTTCTTTTTTTTGCTTCCACTCAATAGCGCTTTTCTTGTTAAAGAATCCTAAATAGGGAAAGCATCCAGTGAAAGGAAAGCACTCTTTGATGGCTTTGACTTCATTCCAAGGTGCAGTAATGACCAACCAAGTGACGGCTTCATTTTCGAGCATGGTTGTTTTTGAATAAATTGAATCGGGCTTTCTGTCCCAGTATTTAAAAAACCACTCACGATAAGTCTGAACAAGTTTTATTTTTTCTTTATGCTCATTTGGGACATTTTTATCTTTTAAAACTTCCTCATTATCTCGCCCATTCCACTGCAATGATATCTGGCCCTTGGCTTGCTCAGCAATATAAACGGTTTTGGCACATCCACTAAGAAAGAATGCAATGATAAATAATTTAAGCATTAAAAGATCCAGGAAAAGCCGGCAGTGTATTGCAGATCATCCGTAGCCCGATCAAGTTCGAAGGCAGGAAAAACACTTTGCACAGATCCTTTGATTGAAAATAGTTTAGTCATTTGAATTTGCAGCGCAAAGCTCATAAAGATCGAATCAACGCGAGATTTATTTATGGGATCAGAAAAGCGGTCAACCTGACCCGTGCCATTGTCTCTAAAAGTAAAAGTCGTTCTATCTTTTACATTTTGTGAAGCATAACCCAGTGAGAGCGAAGGCCTAAGAAATGCACCTCTGGCGGCAAAGGCTTGTCTCAACCCAATACCAAAAGTGTCGCTACTAACATTGGTTGAAAGACTGATGACCGAAACATTGGTTCCACTAACAGGAATCACATTGTTTTCCAGAGTCTCCTCTTCACTATGTGAAGCATTTAGCTCAACTGCCGTGTACTTAAAAAGATAAAAAGCCACGCTGGTGCGATAACTTCTAGAGGTTTGCTTGTTTTGCTTGAGCGAGCCGTAAATTTGTTTGTCGTAGCTAAAATCAAAGGAAAGTTCTGTGAATGCGAAGGATTCGGTAGTGAAGGCAAAAAATGTGAAGAACAAGACCACAAGTTTTAATCTCATGGTCTTATTTTACACTTTTTAAAAAAATTATTGCAGCGAAGGAGCTTTTTTACCCCAATCAGCCACTAATTTACCTTGAAGTGACCAAGCCGTGGCCGAAACGATTTCAACATCAACCCAATGCCACTGATAATCTTTTTGATCATTTTCAGGCAAGAAATGGACCAAACGCATGCAATTTGTACGTCCTTTCCACTTTTTGATGCCGCCCATAGCTCCGTGACCCTCAACTAGTACTCTAAATGTTTGGCCAACTAATCCAGTACGGATCTTTTCTTGAATTTTCTGCTGATGAGCTTGTAAATGGCGAAGTCTTGCTCCACGAACATCATCTGTGAGCAAATCTTCCATTTTTGCAGCACGAGTTTTAGGTCTCATTGAGTAGGTATAAGAGAAAATCGAATCGTATTGGGCCTTATCGAGAAGATCCAACGTCATTTGATACTCTTCTTCCGTCTCATTAACGAATCCAACGATAATATCTGTGGTCAAAACCATGTCGGGACGAGCTTTTCTTAGTTTTTCGAGCAAGCCGAGATAATGTTCAACTGTATATTCGCGATGCATACGCTTTAAAACTTCGTCTGAGCCACTTTGGACTGGAAGGTGTAGATGACGTGATAATTTCTTTGCAACGCCGTGAACGGCCACTAGCTCATCGCTAACGTCGTATGGATGACTGGTTGTGTACCTGACAAGCTCCAATCCATTAATTTCTTCTAAATCCATAAGCAAGCCGGCCAAAGACTCACCATTTTCTTTGCCGTAAGAGTTTACGTTTTGGCCAAGTAGAGTGACTTCTTGAATTCCAGAATATTCAACCAGACGACGGATATCTGTCACAACTTCTGATTGTTTGCGTGAAATCTCTTTTCCACGCGTATAAGGGACAATGCAATAGGTACAATATTTATTGCAACCTTTAATGATATTCACAAATGCTTGAGGTGTGCCGCTAGAGACTTTCGTTTCAATGGAGAAATTATTGGATCTATCCCAAGCATTAACGGAAAATTTAGATTCGCCTGCATAGGTGCGATAAACCATATCGTTGATTTGATCGATGACGTCAGTCCCAAAAGCAAAATCGAGATGATTGTAGCGCTTAATAAGTTGCTTGCCCTCAGTTTGAGCAACACATCCACCAACACCGATAACTAATCCGTTCTTTTCTTTTTTAAGGGCCTTAAGCTCACCTAGCTGAGAATAAAATTTGTTATTGGAGAGATCGCGAATAGCGCAGGTATTAAATAAAACCATATCAGCTTGTTCAAGTTCTTCCGTGCGCTCGAAGTTAAGATCCTTCAAGTGGGAAAGTAGTCTTTCGGTATCGTGATAATTCATCTGACAGCCAAAGGTTTTCATCCAAACTTTTCTGGCCGGAAAGTCGAGTTCGCCCACACGTAAAACTTTGTCTCCTGTTTCAGGATTGGTGACCCATTCGCGGGGATGTTCTAACTTTGAAACGCCTAATCCAGATTCCATACGATTCTTCCTTATATATGGGCGCATAAAAATGTGAGGGTGGACTGATAAACTACTGATAA
>TARA_R110000868_G_scaffold411207_1_pt1 | contig 12988 bp, 10 predicted proteins | sample TARA_R110000868 | Tara Oceans TARA_R110000868 (sample SAMEA4397489) | marine metagenome | biome: Polar Biome; feature: [SRF] surface water layer (ENVO:00010504); material: water (ENVO:00002006), including particulate matter (ENVO:01000060) such as... | depth 5 m | reverse complement strand
GGTTAGCTTTCTTTTGGGCAAGCAAAAGAAAGTAACCCGCCCAGCGGGGCGGAAAGGCAGAAATCATTACAATAAAAAATAATACAAAGAACTTAAGGCCAGCTACCTAGATACCGGGTCAAGCCCGGCATGACGGGATAGATACCGGCTCGGAGGCCGGCACGACACAGATCAAGCTTTATGCTTAATAAACCAACACTGATGAATCTTAGTAGAACGCTCAAAATCCTTATCCAGTGACCAACGGGTCTTATCCTCCACCTGATACTTCTCACGAATACTGTCATCTAAAGTAAACTTACGATGATTATTAGAAAAAATCATCACCCCATCCTGCGCCAACACCGCCATAGTGGCATCGATAAACTCTTCTTGGTCGCGCTGTATATCCAAGGTGCCGTCCATTTTTTTAGAATTAGAAAAGGTAGGCGGGTCTAACAATATTAAATCGTAAACGTTCTCACAGGTTTTTAACCACTCGCGTACGTCGGCTCTATGAGTACGATGGCTAAGCTCGCTTAACCCATTTAACGCCAAGTTCTTTTTAGCCCAGTCTAAATAAGTGGCCGATAAATCGACGCTATCGGTAAAGGTAGCACCACCCACGGCGGCATGTACCGATGCTGTGGCGGTGTAGCAAAATAGATTTAAGAAGCGCTGGCCTTTGGCCATTTCGGCAATTTTTAACCGCACTAGGCGGTGATCTAAAAACAAACCCGTATCTAAATAATCAGTGAGGTTAACCAACAACTTGGTTTGACCTTCGGTGATTTCTTTGTAGGTTTTTTCTTCTTTATATTTTTGGTATTGATTAGTGCCTTTTTGGCGCAGGCGCTGTTTTAGCACGATGTCTTCCGGCCTTACTTCTAAAGCCACCGGTATCGCTGCCATCACTTCTTTTAAACGGGTGGCTGCCGCTTCGGGATTAACTGAAGCAGGCGCTACATATTCTGCCACGTGTATCTGGCCGTTGTAGTCGTCTACCGCTACCGCGTATTCGGGCATGTCGGCATCGTATAGGCGGTAGCAAGTAATCTCGTTTTGTTTTTTCCACTTCGCTAACTGCTTGCGGTTTTTCTTTAAGCGGTTGGCAAACATTTGTGCGCCGCTGCTCAGCACTACATCGGTTAGGGTTTTATTATCGACGGCAGCGCCAACTTGGCGACTTTTATCGTCAACAAAATATTGCTCTTCAATGGCAAACATCAATAGCTTGCTGGGGATGGGGCCGTTATACAACTGGTATTGCTTGCGGCTTTTAATACCCATTTGCTTGCCCAGGTCGGGGTTGCCGGTAAACACACCTGCCTGCCAACCGGGAAACTCTTTGCGCATGGTTTGGCCTAGGTGGCGGTATAAATGCACCAGCGATTCCACCTCACCTAAACGCTCGCCATAAGGCGGGTTAGTTAAAATTAAGCCGTAATCATTGGTAATGTGAGTAGGTTTAACAAAGTTAGCCAGCTCTTTGCGCAACACCCGCACCTTGCCTTCTAACCCTGCATTTTCAATATTGCGCATGGCGGCATCGACTGCCTTGGGGCTGGCATCGTAGCCGCGTATCTCTGGCCATTGGCGACTGAGCGCTTCGGTTTTAATCGCTTCGGCCTCAGCCACTATGGCCTGCCACACTTTCGGCTGGTGGCCCAGCCAGCGGTCGAAGCCCCAGTACAGGCGTAACAGGCCGGGGGCGATATTGGCCGACATCAACGCCCCTTCTATTAATAAGGTGCCCGAGCCGCACATGGGGTCGTATAGCACGCCACCCCTGGCGGCTACGGCGGGCCAATCGGCACGCAGTAATATCGCTGCCGCTAGGTTCTCTTTTAAAGGCGCTAGGCCGCCGCTTTCGCGGTAGCCACGCCTATGTAAGCTCTCGCCCGAGAGGTCTATAGCAACGGTTACCTTGCCCTTGGCGACACGGATATTAACCAGCAAATCGGGGTGGTTGGCATCGATATTGGGGCGGCGGCCTTCACGTTCGGTAAAGTAATCGGCGATGGCGTCTTTGGCTTTGAGCGCACCAAAGTGGGTGTGTTTGATGTCGCTCATGCCGCCGGAAAAGTCTATGGCGAAGGTGTTATCTAGGCCCAAGTGATCAGCCCACTCTACCGCTTTAACGCCATTGTAATAATCTTCTAGGTTGCGGCAATCGCTCACCGACAACACCAACAGCACACGGTTAGCTAAGCGCGACCACAGGCAGCAGCGGTAGGCCAGTTCTAAGGAGCCAGAAAAAAACACGCCCCCTACTGTTTCTTTGGCCTTGTCGGCTTGTAGCTGTTTTAGCTCCTCCAGCAATAATGACTCTAAGCCCTTAGGGCAGCTGGCAAAAAATGATAATTTTTGGGACATGAATAATACCTAGAGGGGCTTTAGATGAAGTTGTGCTTAACCCCGTTGATGCAATAACTACGGGCTATCGAACTGTTTTTAGCCTGCGCCAAGCTATTGTAATACAAGCCATTTTTTTGGTTATAGCCAAAATCACTTAAAGCGGCTTGGGATAGTCAAAATAGGCAGTCGACAAGGGTATAGTCGATTTGCTTAGATTAGGGTTCGCGCGATGAGCGCATTCTAGCATTCATCAGCGCTCGCTAGAACGATTGCTTAACAGAAACTAATAACAGGCAGTAATGTAGCAGTATGACGTTTGATCCCATCCCTCTTATTTCAACCTATCCTATTACCACAGCCGTGGTGTTAAATCGTGATATTAACTGACGAGGCGTAATCTATGAGACGACAAAAACGTGACCAATCTGAACGCGCATTCCAAAAAGGCTATATGGCCGGCGTTAATGGTAAAAACAAAGAGCAATGCCCCCACGAACAAGCGACGATACGACAACAATGGCTAACCGGCTGGCGCGAAGGGCGCACCGATCAATGGGATGGTTATACCGGTGTTTCAGGTTTACACAAAGTCGAAAACAAGATGAGCTAGCGCATCGCGCAATAAAAAAGGCCCAAACGGGCCTTTTTTATTGCCTGCTGATTGCGGGCTTATTACTAATTTATTGCCCAACTATTGTTCCACAAAATCACACATCAACTTGGCAATTTTTTTACCGTCATGGCCCAGCTCTAAAGAGGCTAAAAAGCGGTTGTACTGCTCTTCGCTTAAAGACGCCTTACGCTTGTTGATAACATACTCTGAATAACCCTCAACAAACTCAGGGTGGCCTTGGAAGCAGATCACGTTATCATCAACGGTAAATGCGGCTATGGGGCAAAACTCACTGCTGGCAATAATGGTTGCACCTTTAGGCTCGGTTAATACCTGATCTTGATGGCTAACTAATAAGCTAAAACCTTCACCCTCTAGCGCTATAGGCGAGCTTTCCTTATTCCAGCTATAAGACATGCTACCCATGCCCCAGCCCTGTGGCGCGCGGCCCATTTCAGCGCCTAAGATTAAGGCGATTAATTGGTGACCAAAACACACACCTATTAGCTTTTTCTTTTCTGCCATCAGCTGTTCGGTGCGTTTTTTAAGCTCTAATACCCACTCGTCTTGGCCAAAAGCATCGCAACGGCTGCCCGATAATAAGACCGCGTCGTAATCGTCGAAGCTTTCGGGATAGTGCATATTCATCGCATCGAAAACATCGACTTCTATATCGGGCCTTGCCGAACGAAACAGGTCAGTAAACAACGCGCCGTAGCTGGGGTAACGGTCGGCTACAACTTCATCGATAACATCGTTTTCTAATACACACAACTTCATGCTTATACTCCAAATCTCGACTATCCCTTGGCGTAAGGGTTAAGTCATAGGTCACAATAGATCAGCAATAGATCAATAACAGGGGCTTAATAATGGCGGCTAGCTTGCCCCATTCTGCAGTGAAAACATATACCCCTTTCTTGTATATAGGGAACAACAGTGTTTTGACTAGTGAGCGCTTATTTTAGAGCCTTAATCGCCTTGGCGGCCGCGGCTATCAAGGCTGGGCCTTGGTAGATAAAGCCAGAATAAATCTGTACTAGGGCTGCGCCAGCATTGATTTTATCGGCGGCACTTTGGCCATCGACTATGCCACCCACGCCTATAATCGGGAGCTTGCCATCCAAGGCTAGTGCGAACTTGGCTATCACATCGGTGGAAGCCTCGGTAAGCGGCCCACCACTTAAACCCCCGGTCTCATCGCCGTGGCGCAGGTGCGCTACTTTATCGCGGGCTATGGTGGTGTTGGTGGCAATTACACCGTCTATACCGTGTTTCACCAGCGCAGCGGCGACAGAGCAAATATCATCATCGGCCATATCGGGGGCAATTTTTACGGTAATGGGTACGTAGCGGCCGTGTTTATCGGCCAGCAATAACTGCTCGGCTTTCAGTTGCGACAGCAGCTGCTCTAAGGGCTCTCCAAATTGTAAGTCACGTAACCCTGGGGTGTTGGGTGAGGAAAGATTCACCGTAATATAGCTGGCATGTTCGTACACTTTGCGCATACATATTAGGTAATCATCCACTGCGCGCTCGGCAGGGGTGTCTTTATTTTTTCCTATGTTAATGCCTAACACGCCGGTATAGCGGCTCTTTTTAACCTGCTCTACCAAGTAATCTACCCCTTCATTATTAAACCCCATGCGGTTAATAATGGCCTGCGCTGCGGGTAGCCTAAACAAACGCGGTGCAGGGTTACCGGGCTGCGGCAAAGGGGTAATGGTGCCCACCTCTATAAAACCAAAACCCAAGGCCGCTAGGCCATCGATGTAATCGGCGTTTTTATCCAGCCCAGCCGCCATACCTACCGGGTTGGGGAAAGTAATGCCCATCACTTCTACCGGGTTAGCTTCAGGCCTAGCTGCCACCAAACCGCTAAGGCCACACTTTTGCAGCGCCTTAATCGCCGCTAAGGCTAGGTGATGAGAGGTTTCAGTAGGTAAACAAAATAACAGGCCGCGCATTAGGCTATACATGGGTAGGACTCTAGCTAGGGGTTACAAATATGCGCGCATAATATAGCAAAGGGCTATGGCTATAAAGCGGTGGCGGTAAGCCCTAGACTGCTCTCACGTTAGCAACGCTCTATAGCCTGATACTTACCCTTTTCATCAAAGCGTATGCAAAAGCGGCCATGCACGCCATTGCTACTCACAAAGCGCTGCAAAATATTAGCGGGAAAATGCACCCGACGACCATCCACACTGGTAGTGGACACATTGATCCTAGGGTTTTGATAATTTTTTAGGTATTCATCGGCGCTAATGGCCAAGGTTACGATGATTTCTTGCATAGCTTTTTCATAAGTTCAAACAAGGCCGCTAAACAGAGCATCAGAAAATCCTTGCTCTGCTAATGGTGATAGTTGGCAGCTTAACCACTGTCTGTAGTGATTTCAACGGTTAGCCCTTGAAAAGCAGGGCTACGCCCGCACTAATAAACTGGTATTCTTAATTGCTATTATGAGCCGCGCATTTTAAAGGGAACTTAGCGGGTGATGATAGTCAAAGCATGGCTTATTATAAAAGCGCTTATATCGCATCTATTACAGCACCGCATAACAAAATCCAAACGACAACAACTGGCTAATAAATAACCATGACTTTATTTCAGCAATTTGAAACCTTACAACATTGGCTAGAAAGCCAAATCATAGGCCAAGAGAGCTTAGTGCAGCGTTTACTGATCGCCCTGCTGGCCGATGGCCACTTATTAGTAGAGGGCGCGCCGGGGCTGGCCAAGACCAAGGCCATTAATAATTTATCCAAGGGTATAGAGGGCGACTTCCACCGGGTGCAGTTTACCCCCGACCTATTACCCGGCGATGTTACCGGCACCGATATTTTTCGCCCCGAAGATGGCAGCTTTCAGTTTCAACAAGGCCCTATCTTTCACAACTTAGTCTTAGCCGATGAAATTAACCGCGCGCCTGCGAAAGTACAGTCGGCGTTATTAGAAGCCATGGCCGAGCGGCAAGTAAGTGTGGGGCGCAATACCTATCCCCTGCCCGAATTGTTTTTAGTGATGGCCACCCAAAACCCTATAGAGCAAGAAGGCACCTATCCACTGCCAGAAGCGCAGCTGGATAGATTTTTAATGCACGTAAAAGTGGATTACCCCGATGTGGTCGCCGAGCGTAAAATTTTGCAATTAGTGCGCGATGAAGCCAATAACAGCGCCGCAATTAGCGAGCGCCCTGACCGCGTTAGCCAAGCGGTTATTTTTGCCGCCAGACAAGAGAGCATCAACCTGCACACCGCCCCTGCTATAGAGGAATACATGGTGCAGCTCACCATGGCCACCCGCAACCCCGGCAACTACAGCGAACAACTGGCATCATGGATAGAGTTTGGCGCCAGCCCACGTGCCACCATCGCCCTCGACCGATGCGCTCGTGCTCACGCTTGGTTATCCGGCAGAGATTTTGTTAGCCCCGACGATGTACAAGCGGTAGCTCACGATGTATTCCGCCACCGTTTAATATTGAGCTTTGAAGCCGAAGCCAATGGCATTAAAGCCGACCAAGTTATTGATGAGCTATTAAACCTAGTTCCTATTGCTTAAGCCCGCATGAGCCAACAGCATAAAAATAATTTATTCGAACAGCCCATCACTGGTGCGTATATCGCACTAGAGGATTTACTTAGCGCCAGATTTTCCGCCAAAGAGCTCAAGCTTAAACACCGACGTAAAGCCCTAAGCCAATTAGCCGGCCCCAACAAAACCAATTTTCGCGGCCGCGGTATAGATTTTGAAGAAGTACGCAGCTACCAAGCGGGCGATGATATACGCACCATAGACTGGCGCGTCACCGCCCGTTCGGGCAAACCCCACACCAAAGTGTTTAGCGAAGAACGCGAGCGCCCGTTGCTAATAGTCAACGACCAACGCCAAGGTATGTTTTTTGGCAGCCAGTATTGTTTTAAATCTACCCTAGCCTGCTATTTAAGCGCCTTAATCGCCTGGGCCGGTTTACAACAGGGCGACAGAGTGGGCGGCTTAGTGTTTGGCAATGAAGGCCAGCAAGAGTTAAAACCCAAGCGCAGCCGGCAAGCGGTATTAGCCTTAATGAAACGCATGGGCGAATACAACCAACTGCTCAACAGTAGCACCGGCATACACTTAGCCGACAGTGAACGCTTAAAAACCAGCCTCACCGAGCTACGTCGCATCGCCCGCCCCGGCAGTGCTATTTATTTTATTAGCGACTTTAGCGGCTACCAAGATGAAGACGTACAAAAGCAATTATTTTTGCTATCGCGGCACTGCGAAATTACCGCTATTTATATTTACGATCGCCTAGAACAAACCCTACCCAGTGCAGGCCAATACACTATTAGCGATGGCGAACAACGCCGCCCTATTTTTACCGGCGATGCCAAACTGCGCCAGCACTACCAACAACAGTTTCAAGATAACCTAGAAAATTTACAGGCTATGATGGCAAAACTCGGTATACCGTTAATAGAAATTTCCACCCATCAAGCGCCACTAAAACGCTTGCTGCGTTACTTTGGTAAGGGCCGTTAACATGAACATGCCCAGCCAAGATCCACTAGCTCAACTACGTGATATACACACGCCCCCAGCCATAGACTTTTGGCCGCTGGCCCCAGGCTGGTGGCTATTGATTGTGTTAAGCCTGAGCGTGCTAGTGATATTGTTTTACAGCCTACGGCGCTACCGTCGCCGCAACGCCTTTAAGCGCGTCGCCACACAACAAGTGCAGCAGCTTAGCCAACAGCACAGCGACGATAGCCTTTACATACAGCAACTCAATCGCTTATTAAAACAAACCGCGCTGGCGGTTAATCCTCGGCAGGACATAGCCGCCCTGCACGGCGACGCGTGGTTACATTTTTTAGATCAACACAGCAGCAAAAACACGCAAGCCTTTAGCGACGGCGTAGGCCAAGTGTTAGGCCACGGCCCTTATCAAGCCACCGTAGCAAGCGTCGATCGCCCGGCCTTAAACCAACTGGTCAGCCTATGGATCAAGCAACAAAGCGCTAAGAGGTTGCAAGCATAATGCTGGAGTTTCAACTGCCCTGGGTTTTTTACTGCCTACCACTACCGCTACTGGCTTATTGGCTGCTGCCCCGCGCCAAACAACAGCAAACCGCTGTGCGAGTACCTTTTTATCACAGCCTCGATGCTATAGAGCAACAACACAGCCAAAAGAATCAACAGCGCCCGCTAAAAATGGCCAGCCTCATACTCAGCTGGCTACTACTGCTTACCGCCGCCGCACAACCCACGTGGATAGGCGATCCTATACACCTACCCACCGAAGGCCGCGACTTAATGTTGGCGGTAGATTTGTCGGAAAGTATGCGCATGGAAGATATGCAAGCCGGTGATGATTTAGTCAATCGCTTAGTCGCAGTGAAAGCAGTTATCAATGACTTTGTCGACAGGCGCGCAGGCGACCGCATAGGTTTAATTTTGTTTGGTAGCCAAGCTTATGTGCAAGCGCCACTCACTTTCGATAGAGAAACCGTTAAACGTTTTATGACCGAATCGCAAATCGGCTTCGCTGGCCCCGCCACCGCTATAGGCGATGCCATAGGTTTAGCCGTTAAACGTTTACGCAAGCGCCCCGGCGACAAACACGTAGTCATTTTATTAACCGACGGCGCCAATACCGCCGGCGAAGTGCAACCTTTAGCTGCGGCTAAATTTGCTGCCAAACACAACATCAGCATCTACACCATAGGCGTAGGTGCCGACCAGCTCACTACCCCCGGCTTTTTTGGTAGCAGCTTTGGCTCACGCACCATCAACCCGTCAAAAGATTTGGATGAAGACACCCTGCAAAAAATAGCAGCCTTAACCGGTGGCAAATATTTCCGCGCTAAAAACCCGCAACAGCTATTAGAAATTTATCGTTTAGTGGATGAGCTAGAACCCACCGAGGACGATGCTAAAACCTTTAGGCCCAGCATGCATTTATTTTACTGGCCCTTAGCGGCGGCACTGCTGATTAGTTTTATTACTGCCCTGCTACAACTACCTTGGTCGCTGTGGTTTAACCGCGGCCGCGCTGCGCAGGAGCTTAACTAATGGCTGAGTACAGCGCACAACTGTTGAACAATTTGGCCCAATTTCATTTTTTGCGGCCCTTATGGTTACTCGCTATACCTGCAGGGCTATTGCTGGTGATTATTTTTTGGCGACGCAAAAGCAGCGCCTTAAATTGGGGCCAGGCCATTAACCCCAGCTTGCTTAGCCATTTAATCGCCGCCGGCCAAGACAAAATCAGCAACCCCAACCGCTGGCCTTGGCTAGTATTATTTTGCGCTTGGTTAATTGCCGCGCTGGCCATGGCCGGCCCCACTTGGCAAAAATTACCGCAGCCGGTGCATGAGCGCCAAGATGCCTTAGCCATCGTGTTAGATTTATCGCTATCCATGTACAGCCAAGATATAAAACCCTCGCGCTTGGTACGGGCCCGCCATAAAGTGACGGATATTTTAAAAACTCGCAGCGAAGGGCTTAGCGCCTTAATCGCCTATTCGCGTGATGCTCATGTGGTATCGCCGTTTACCGACGACAACAATACCGTAGCCAATTTAGTGCCCGCCCTTAGCCCCGAAATGATGCCAGCCTTAGGCAGCAACCCTGCCGCGGCTATAGCCACGGCGATAAAGCTGTTTAAAAATAGTGGCCTAAATGAAGGCCGCATCTTATTAATTAGTGATGGCATTAGTGAGCAAGACAGCGACGCGATTAGTGAGCTATTAGCAGGCAGCGCCGTAGAGCTATCGATTATGGCGGTGGCCACCCCCACCGGTGCGCCAATTCCGCTATCACAGGGTTTTGTAAAAGACCGCAGTGGCAACATCGTCACGCCACAACTTGAACGCGGCCCCTTTCAACAATTGGCCGCCAACACCCAAGGCCGCTACATAGAAACCAGCTTAGATAATAGCGACATCAATTTTTTATTAGCCACCAGCAGCAGCGATTTAAATACCGCCACCCGCAAAACCGAGCGCCAGTTTGACCAATGGCAGGATCAAGGGGCGTATTTATGCTTACTGCTATTACCGCTAGCGCTACTCGCCTTTAGGCGCGGTTGGTTATTATTACTGCCACTATTTATAGTGCTAGAGCCACAGCAAAGCCAAGCACTGGAATGGCAAGACCTGTGGAAAACTCCCAACCAACAAGCTATGCAAATGCTGCAACAGGGTGATGCAGAGCAAGCTGCCAAAACTTTTCAAGACCCAAACTGGAAAGCTGCCGCGCACTATAAAGCCGAGCGCTATGAAGACGCCGCCAAACAATATGAAGCCAACCAACTCACCAGCGCCGACGATTATTACAACCACGGCAACGCCCTAGCCAAAGCCGGTAAGCTGGATGAGGCCATTAAACAATATGAGCAAGCGCTAAAACTACAGCCCGATTTTGAAGACGCCGCATTCAATAAGAAAGTCGTGGAAGATTCCAAACAACAGCAGCAAGAACAACAAAACGACGATCAAGATAAGCAGCAAGATCAAGGCGACAATCAAGACAAGGAAAAAGAAAAAGACCAACAGAAAGATCAGCAACAACAAGATCAACAAGGCGACAACAAAGATCAGAGTGAACCTGAGCAGCAAGACTCACAAGATCCTAGCAAAGATCAGCCGCAAGATAAGCAACAAGAGCCTAGCGATAAAGATAAGAGCCAGAATCAAGACAGCGATAACAAGCCTGAGCAAGAAAAAGAGCAAGATGGCAAACCCGAATCAGAACAAGAGCAAGAGCAAGAATCGGAACAACAGGACAAGCCTGAAGCTGGCGAACCAAAGGATGAAGAACAAACAGCACAAGAACAACAGCAACAGTCCTTAAAAGCCGCTGCCGAGCAAGAAGCCAACAAGCAAGAAAAAGCCACCGAACAATGGCTGCGGCAAATACCCGACGACCCCAGCGGTTTGCTGCGTCGTAAATTTGATTATGAATATCGCCTACGTCAGGCGGAAAAAAACACTGACAATGAGGACCAGCCACTGTGGTAAGTCACATTAAATATTTTTTCATCTTGTTAGTTAGCCTATGGACGCTTAACGGCCATAGCGCCAGCATCACCGCTAGCGCCTCGGTGGACAGGCAAACCATTACCATAGATGACAGCCTCACCCTCAGCATACGTATTAATGATACCGGCACCTATAAAACCCCGGACCTCAGCGCACTGGAAAAAGATTTTCAAATTTCCGGTACCAGCCAAAGCAGCCGTCACTCACTCATAAATGGCCGCAGCAGTTCAGTCACCGAGTGGACCGTCAACCTATACCCTAAGCGCGATGGCCTATTAATTATACCTGCAATAAAAATTAACGATGCCAAAACCAACCCCATAGCCGTACAAGTTAACAAGGCCACCGCCCTGCCCCCTGGCCAGCTGGATACGGTCTTTGTAGAAAGCAGTGTTAGCCACAGCAAAGCCTATGTGCAACAACAGATTTTATTAAACCTTACCATCTACCACTCGGTGCAGTTAGATAACCTCAACATGAGTGAACTCACCCTGGAAAACGCTACCGTTAAGCGGGTGGGACAAAATTCTTTTTACCGCACAGTGCAGGGCGTACGCCATCGCGTGCATGAAATTAACTACGTCATCTTCCCCAATAAGGCGGGTGACTTAATAATTCCCGAGCTCACCTTTTCCGGCCAAGAACTTAGCCAAAACCGTTTTTATAACGGCGGCTCGATAATACGTCGTAAATCACAAGCGCATAAAATTAAAGTACTCCCTGCCGCCACGGATTATAATGGCGAGCTATGGCTGCCCGCCCAGCAATTAACCCTGCAAGAAACCTGGAGTAAGGACCCTGCACAGCTGCGTGTAGGCGACTCTATTACCCGCAGTATTACCACCACTGCCAACGGTGTAACCGCCGCGCAATTACCACCGATTAATTTTCAGGCCATAGCCGGATTAAAACTGTACCCCGACCAAGCCGAAACCAATAACAGCGAATCGGCCACTGGCATTAGCGCCACCCGTATAGACAGCACCGCAGTTATTCCTACTCGCCCCGGTAAAATAACCCTGCCAGCCATAAAGGTAACGTGGTGGGATACCGACAGCCAGAGCCAAAAAACAGCCAATATAGCCGCCAGAACATTAACTATTTTGCCGCCACTGGAAGAAAACCAAAACCAGCGCAATGCCATCGATCATTCGCAAACAGCGGCAGCCAGCACAGCTACCGAAAAAATTGTCACCGTTAGCAATCCTTTTTGGATGGTAGTGAGCTTTATACTGCTAGGGCTGTGGCTGCTGACTTTATTGGCATATTGGCGTTTACCGCGTCGCGCCCAAAGTAGCGATACTGTGCAACCCAAAAAAGACGCTAGCGCATCCGAAAAAACCGCCTATAAATATTTGCAACAAGTGTGCCGCAAACAACACAGCGAGCAATTAAGGCCGGCGTTAATCGCCTGGGCTAAACAATATTGGGCTACACAAGAGATACACACGTTGGATGATATTAGTCGCGTAAGTGAACACCCCGCGTTAAAAAATATGTTGCTGCAGTTTGATAATAATCGCTACGGTAAAACTGCCGATAGCAGTGACTGGAATGGCGCCAGCCTGCTCAGTATTGTGAATGAACTGCGCCAGCAAAAAGATAAAGCCGATAGTGATAGTGCTCTTCCGGAGCTGTATAAATAGGCTTAATTAGTGATGACGCCCCTGCACTATCACCTCTATAAAAGCTATGGGTACCGGCTCAAGGCCGGTAGAGCCTGCCCCGCGAGCATTGCGAGTGCTTTGGGTACGACAGCAAAAATCAAAACCGTCATGCCGGGCCACGACCCGGCATCCAAACAATCTACATCATCAAGCCAATCTGCGTCGCGAATTCAAACACGTTTAAAAATAGTTTTTTACAAACCACGACCTAAAGTCATAGTACGCACTTCGTAAGCTCTGGGTACCGGCTCAAGGCCGGTAGAGCCTGATGTGATGGACGCTCCCCCTGCAATCGGCGTCACAATGCGCCAGAATGAGAGTGTCGTAAAACATTT
>TARA_R110000868_G_scaffold70731_1_pt1 | contig 12992 bp, 6 predicted proteins | sample TARA_R110000868 | Tara Oceans TARA_R110000868 (sample SAMEA4397489) | marine metagenome | biome: Polar Biome; feature: [SRF] surface water layer (ENVO:00010504); material: water (ENVO:00002006), including particulate matter (ENVO:01000060) such as... | depth 5 m | reverse complement strand
GATGAAATCGGCTGATGGGTGACGTTGTTACGCATGACGCGGGCAGTTCCTTACTTGTGTTGCAGTGCAAGGTGGCGCGATGTTTCCGCTATGGCAAGCGCAAATGTGCATAAAATGTGTGCCCGATCTCAGTGCGGCGTTCTGCGCCGCAATAATTTGCCTGGTTTTGGGCGATGATGGTTTTGGTGTCGGGCGTATAGTGGCGCCATATTCTGCTACAAAAGCAGGCAGGCCTGCCCGTTTTCGGGCGCTTGTTGGGCGCTGTCAGTGAATCTTCAGAATCAGCTTGATCTTCTTTTGTGCGACTGCAGCAATTTCCGGGCGGCATCCTTTTTGTCGCGACTCTGTGGATTGAACTGCTGGCGGCGGCCGACGCCAGCCCTTTCCTGATTTGCAGAAGATTATTGCTTGTTTTCGCCCTTAGGCATCATTCGTTGGTGGCAATGTGGCGTTTCGCTGTTGTTCGCAGAAAAATGTTGCACCGCAATATTTCCTGTTCTAGCCTGTCGATATCAAGAGGTGCATCAACGCACCCGACCACAGATCGCACACATGGGATCCGTCGCTGCCACCCGGCAGTGCGGATCATGGGTAGATGTCTGGCGAACGCCAGGGCCGGGCCTGCAAGGGCCCAGACGACCCGAGATCCAAGAGAAATTTTTGTTCTGCCATGGGGCAGGCCGATCAGGGGCGTGAATCCGTCACGCCGATCGGGAATTTCAGACCTGGACAGGGGGATCGCCATGCGTGGCACCAAAATGAAATACGGAGCGATGGGCGCTATTGCCTGCGCTGCAATCGGGGCGGGGCTGGCCTTCACAGCGCCGGTCGCGGCCGAAGTCAGCGAGGAGACCGCTTTTGTCTTCAACACCCTTCTATTCCTGATTGGCGGCTTTCTCGTGATGTTGATGGCGGCCGGATTTGCCATGCTTGAGGTCGGGTTCGTCCGCACCAAGCATGCCGCCGCGATCTGCCTCAAGAATATTGCCCTCTACGCCATTGCCGGGGTGATGTTCTATCTCGTCGGCTATCAGGTCATGTATGGCGGAGAGACGGCCTATTTCGGCATGCCGGGCATCTGGAGCCCGTCGGAATTGACCGGTGACGCCGAGATCGATCTGTCGACGGGCTATGCCTCGGCCTCTGACTGGTTCTTCCAGATGGTCTTCGTCGCCACAACGGCCTCCATCGTGTCGGGCGCTGTTGCCGAGCGCGTCAAGATCGGACCTTTCTTCCTGTTTGTCGTGGTGCTGACGGCCGCGATCTACCCGATCCAGGGTTCCTGGGAATGGGGTGGCGGCTGGCTTGATGCCCAATTCGGCTTCTCCGATTTTGCGGGCTCCTCACTCGTTCACTCGACCGGTGGCTGGGCTGCCCTGGCCGGGGCCATCCTGCTCGGTGCGCGCTCAGGACGTTTCGGACCCAATGCCAGTCCGATGCAGCCCTCCTCCCTGCCGCTGGCAACCCTGGGCACATTCCTGCTCTGGTTCGGCTGGTTCGGCTTTAACGGGGCCTCCCAACTCGCCCTGGGCTCGGCAGCCGATGCCGTCGCCATCAGCCAGGTCTTCGCCAACACGAATATGGCCGCCGCCGGGGGCGTTGTGACGGCCTATGTGCTCTCGCTCATCCTGGGTCGCGGCAAGGCCAATCTCGCCTACTGCCTCAACGGGGCCCTGGCCGGTCTGGTTTCGATCACGGCCGAGCCGCTCACGCCGACCATCATGGATGCCATCCTGATCGGCGCGGTCGGTGCCGTCATCGCGACCTTCGGTGCCAAATTGCTGGAAGCGGTCCGGATCGACGATGTCGTCGGTGCCATCCCGGTCCACTTGTTCGCCGGTATCTGGGGCACGATGGCCGTGCCGCTGACCAATAGCGATGCCAGCTTCTATGGCCAGGCTGTCGGGGTTGGAGCAATTGGCGCCTTCGTCTTCACCGCCAGCTTCGCAGTCTGGTTGATCCTGAAAATGACAGTCGGAATCCGCCTCTCGCCGGACGAAGAGATTGTCGGTGGCGATCTGTCCGAGCTCGGGCATGCCGCGGGCAGCATCTTCTCATCGCCCGAGGGAAAGGATCCGGTCCCGGCGCAATAACGGGTGTGGCGAGCGTGTCCGGCACTCGTGCAGTGCCGGTCGCGCCTCGCGAACCCGGGACCGAAACCGCCCGCACACTCGCCAGACGAGATCTTCCAATCAGGCGATCCCGACCATCGGCCGGACCAAACCTGAAATCGCCTCCGATCGCCCTGCGCGCACCGGAGATACCCAGATCGCGGCCGCAGCAGAAGCGACCGTGAGCCAGCACAGAAAACCCTTGAGGAGTATTGTCATGAAAACTGCCAACGCGAAATTCGCAGGCCTGGCCCTCGCGGCCTTGTTGGGCTCGGCCGCCGCCGCCACAGCCTCGGCGCAAACTATCGAGGGCAATGTCGCCCTGACATCCGACTACATCTTCCGTGGTGTCACCCAGACCGATGGCGGCCCGGCCATTTCCGGCGGCTTCGATGTGGCTGACGACAGCGGCCTCTATGCCGGTGTCTGGGGTTCCAGTGTCGATTTCGGTGATGACACCACGATGGAGCTCGACCTCTATGGTGGTTATGCCACGACCCTCGGTAGCTGGGATCTTGATGTCGGCGGAATCTTCTACGGCTATCCCGACAGTCCCAGTGCCGGTGGCGACCAGAATTTCTGGGAATTTTACGCCGGTGTCGGCCATGCGCTTGGCCCCCTGGCCTGGGATGCAAAGCTCTCCTGGTCGCCAGACTTCTATCTCGAAAGCGGTCCGGCGCTCTATATCGAAACCGGTCTCGCCTATGAATTTGCCGCCGGTATCGCCATCGATGCCCGGATCGGAGCGAGCTCGTTCGACGACGTTCCCGCAGCCGATTACGAGGACTATCAAGTCGGCGTCTCCGGAACCGTGTTCGAAACGCTCGGCTGGGACGCGCGCTATCACGCCCTGTCCGATGATGGCGATGACAGCTTCGTCTTCACCATCTCCCAATCCTTCGGCGGCTAGCTGAAGGCGGCAGGACGGCCCGCGGCTCTCCCCTCGGGCCGTCCTGTTACTCTTCGCTATCGCGTCGGATGGTCAGTCGGGCGATCTTGCCGTCCGTGCCGATGGCCCAGCCGGTCGGGGTCCCAGGGGCAAAGGCGATGGCATTATAGCCCGCCTCTGGCATCGCTTCCCAGACACGCCCGCCATCGCGGCTCAGATCGCTCCCATTCGGCCCCACGGCCAGAAAATGCCCCCCCGCACCCGGCATGGACGCAACAGCCGACCGATAGCCTGCCGGTGGCACGTCGGGTTCGAACCAGATGCGGCCGCCATCGAGCGAGTAGGCTGCGACACCGTCGCGTGCATCTGCGCGGGTATAATCTCCGCCGACGGCAACCAGCGTGTTTCCTGCCGCAGCAATCGAGAATATTCCGGCACCGGCCTGCCCGCTGGCGAGCGGGGCGTTGACGACGCCCCAGCTGGCACCGAAATCCAGGCTCGACAGGATGCGGGCGCGCGCCCCGCCACCCGTGCCAATCCAGACGCGACCCGCCTCGTCCAGTGCAAGGCTTGTATCGGAGGCGGCAAATCCGGCCTCCCCATCGAGCGGTACCGGCAGGTTGCCCGCAGCGGCCCAGCTCTGGCCGCCATCCTCGGTCAGCAGGATGTGAAAAACGCCATCGACCGGGTCGGAGAAGGCAATGCCTCGCCTGTTGTCCCAGAACGCCAGCCCGTCGAAGAAAGCGGCATCGGAGCCGTCTTCATACAACAGGGTGAATGAGGCACCGCCATCGCGGGTCTCGAACAGGCGCGCCGGACTGCCAGCCGTAAAGAACAGCGCATGGTTGCCGTTGAAGCCGTGGGCTGAGCGAAAATCCAGCCCGGCCGCGGCGTCAACGCGGCTCTGGGTCCAGGTCTCGCCGCCGTCCACCGTGCGCAGGATGACCCCATCGGGTGCACCGATCCAGGCGATATCGGCGTCAACGACAGCAAGCCCGCGCAGACTGCTGTGTACGCCGCTCTCCTGCATCGTCCAGTCAATCCCGATCACCGCATTCCGCGGCGCCGGCTGACAGGCGCCGAGCGCGATTAGGCCGGCCGCCAGAGTGGCTGTGCCCAACCGCTTCACTGGCCCAGGCCGAGAATGTCGGCGCTGTCGCAATGCCAGCAGGTCGCAGCCCCGATCGGGCTACCGGGCGGGATTTCGGTTTCGAAACCGCCGAGCTCTTCACCGCGATCGATACGGGCCAGCCCGGCCTCGATTTGCCGCGCCAGACCGAGGCGATCTTCGCGCGGGCCGGCGGCGGTGGCCCGGCCGCTGGGCAAGGCGGCGGCCAGCGCTTCAAGCCGGGCTCTCGCCTGGTTTGAAGCCGCGCGGGGTCCACTCGCGGTCACAACCAGCAATTGGGCAACATATTCGCCCTGGATGGCGCTGCGCAGCGGGACCAGGCGGGCAGGCTCATCGCGCGGCGCGGTGAAAATGGCGCGTTCCAGCGTTTCAAGAACCTCGCCCGGCGCGAGCTGATCGGGGTCGCGGGCGCTTTGCTCGCCGATCCGCGCGAGGCGGGCGGGCGATAACATCGCCTGAAGCGTGATGCGGGCCGCTGCCGCCGCCGCATCGCTGCGACTGAAGGCCGGGTATTGCGAGGAGGCGAACATCTCGCGCGTCGCTGCCGCGTCATAATCGACATAGGGCGACGGGGTCAGTTGCGACAGGGTGGTGTCACTGATATCGAGCCCGGCCGGATCGAGCGTGGCGGTCAGTGCGGTCAGGGCCCGGCGCTGGTCCGCAGCCGGTGCGGGGCGGAGGCCTTCAACTCCGGAACCATTCAGCGCGTACTCGAAATACACCCCGCCCAAAGTCTTGGCCGCCGCCTCGACCTGGTAGCGGTGATACAGATAGATCGGCGAGAAAACGGCGCGCAATTCGCTCGTGGGCAGGCCGGGGGCGAGGGCTTGCGGCCCGAAATTGGCCAGCGCCGTGGACCGAACGGCCATGATGTCGTCGAGCGTCTGGATCGGGTCGCTGCCATTATCCCAGAGATTGGCCAGTGGATGGCCGGAATCATTGCCGCGCGCGTGGCGGTCGGAGATGAAGAGCAGGCCGTCGGCGCGGGCCGCGGCGAGGATCGCCTCTTGTGCCTCGGCCTCGGTGGCCGCGTCGGTATATTGGGCGTAGAGCCAGCTGATCGCAGCGCGATCCCACGCAGCAATGCCCCGGGAATAGGCGTCGCTGACATCGACATTGCCATTGGCATCGAGCGTGATGAGCGGCACTGGATAATCCATCACCGAGGCGCGATCATTGGCGCTGGCGGCAAAATTATGCATCAGGCCAATCGTATGCCCGACTTCATGGGCGGAAAGCTGGCGGATGCGGGCGAGGGCGAGTTCGAGCGGGTCGCCGGCACTGCCACTGCCGGTCTGGTCCGCACCCAAAAGGCCTTCGAATATGATCCGGTCCTGGCGGATGCGCTGGCTGCCCAGAATGACATGGCCCTTGAGGATTTCACCGGTGCGCGGATCGGTCACGGCACCACCATAGGACCAGCCGCGTGTCTGGCGGTGGACCCATTGGATGATGTTGTAGCGCAGATCGAGCGGGTCAGCGCCCTCGGGCAGGAGTTCGACCCGGAAGGCATCCTCGAATCCGGCGGCGGCAAAGGCGTCGGACCACCAGTTTGCGCCCTCGATCAGGGCTTCACGGATCAGTGGCGGCGTGCCGCGTTCGACATAATAGACGATCGGTTCAACCACCGGACCGGAAGCCGCGGATGGATCGACACGTTCCAGACGGTGGCGCACGGCGAGGTAACGGCGCACGGGCGCATCAAGCGGTGCGGCCATGTCGTAAATCTCGGTCGTGATTGCCCCGGACCGGTCATCGGCCTCACGGATCTCGTAGCCAGGGTCGGGCAGGGCCGCGAAGGAGTGATGCACGGTCAGCGTTACCGAGTCGGCGGCCGGCGTGACGGCGCGGACTTCAGATCCAGGATCGCTCGAGCTCAAGGTCAGCAGGGCGTCGATTTCGACATTCAGCGGGAAGGCGCGAACGCTGTCGGTCAGCGCCGCGCTACGGTCTGCATCAATCGCGAAACTGCCCTGTTCCGCGGCGGCGAGCTGGCCAATGGTCCCGACCGGGTCGCGGGTGAGAAACCCGGCCAGGTCAACCAGGACGCGGCCGTCCTGTTCCGCGACAATCTCCCCGCTCCAGACGATGGAGCGAGCGAAGGATTGTTCCGTCGCCTGGCGTTCGTCAGCCTCCGCGCCGAGCGCGCGATAGCGATTATTCTCGAATTCGGCGAACACGCGGTCATTGACCCGGAAGAAGCGCAGGATCTCCGACTGTGTGCCGAGACCGCGATCCAGACCGACCGGGTTTGAGCCAAGGCCGGAGGCGAGCCACGCAGTGTAAATCATGCGACCGAGTGAGCCGTCGTCCTGGGGCGTCAATTCCGCAAGGATCCGTCCGTCACCATGATCGACATGAAGGGTGAAAAGGCCGGAGGCTTGTGACAGGCCGGCGATTGATTCCGAATAGCTGGGCGCCTCGTCCTGGGAGAGGGCCGGGGCGCCGGCTGCTGTGATCAAAACCGCCAGACTGGCCGCCAGTTTGCGCAAACTTGTCATGATGTAGCCCACTCCGCTGATCCTGTCTGGGCAGACGCTAACCCGCCCGCAATGGCCTGTCACCTCAGCCATGCCCGGCTGGGTCCTCGGCACATTGATCGAGCTTGATGTCCCGATCAACGGCGCCACTGGTGGGGTAGAATCTATTGCGATGCAGCAAAATTCCTGAGCCAGAAATCGCGGCAAAACATCCCAATATTTATCCGTGTTTTTGCCACCTTCATCAGAAAATGCTATAATCACCCTATCAAGTGAAAAAATTTACCCAATCCGGTCGCGAGTTGGCTCTTGAGCGACGATCAAGAGTGTGCTGCACTGCGGAAAAGGTATGAGGTTGCGAGGTCATCCATTGCTGCGATTTGTCGATATCGATCAGGCCTATCCGGGGAAGCGTGCGGAATCCGAACGTCGCACCGATTTTCTTGAGATCTATCAGCCCGTTGAGATTTCCAAAGTCGCGGAACAAGCGTCGCGCTGCTCGCAATGTGGCGTACCGTTTTGCCAGACCGGTTGCCCGTTGCAGAACAATATTCCCGATTGGCTGATGCTGGCCGGGACCGGCCGGATGCAGGAGGCTTATGAGGCCTCGGCCGCCACCTCGACCATGCCGGAAATCTGCGGCCGGATCTGTCCCCAGGACCGCTTGTGCGAAGGCAGTTGTGTCGTCGAGAAGTCCGGCCATGGCGCGGTGACGATCGGCGCTGTCGAACAATTCATCACCGACACGGCCTGGGATGAGGGCTGGGTCACTCCGATCGTGCCGGGCGCACCGCGTGGCCAGAGCGTTGGTGTGATTGGTTCCGGCCCCGCCGGGCTGGCCGCGGCCGAACGTCTGCGCGAGGCCGGCTGCGAGGTTACGGTCTATGAGCGTGCAGATCGGGCCGGCGGTCTGTTGATGTATGGCATCCCCGGTTTCAAGCTCGACAAACATGTCGTGCAGCGCCGCCTCGACCGGCTGGCGGCTGGCGGGGTGGTGTTCAAGCTGAATTTCGAGATCGGGCGCGATGCCTCGCTTGCCGGGCTGCGTTCGCAGCATGACGCCGTTCTGATCGCAACCGGGGTTTACGCGGCGCGCCAGCTCGTCTGTCCCGGCGCCGGCGATGAAATTGTCCAGGCGCTGGATTATCTGATCCGCTCCAATCGGGACGGGCTGGGCGATCCGAAGGCGACCGATGAGCGCCTGTCGGCCGAGGGCAAGAATGTCATCGTGATTGGTGGCGGTGACACCGCGATGGATTGCGTCCGCACCGCGATCCGTCAGCGCGCCCGCTCGGTCACCTGTCTCTATCGACGCGACCGCGCCAACATGCCCGGCTCGGCACGGGAAGTGCGTCATGCCGAAGAAGAGGGGGTTGTGTTTGAATGGCTTTCAGCGCCGCTCGCGGTTCTGAGCCAAGGGGCGGATGTGACCGGTGTCCGCGTCCAGCGGATGCGGCTGGGAGCGCCCGATGCGTCTGGACGCCGGACGCCGGAGGTCGATGCCGGCAAGACCGTTGATCTGCCTGCGGATATGGTGATTTCCGCGCTGGGCTTTCAACCCGAGAATTTGAGCGAGCAGTTCGAGGCGCCGGAGTTGAACCTGACCGAGTGGGGCACGATCGAATCCGATCCCGATTCCAGCATGACCAGCCTCAATGGTGTTTTCGTGGCCGGCGATATCCAGCGCGGTGCCTCGCTGGTCGTCTGGGCCATCCGCGACGGGCTCGACGCGGCCCGCTCGATTGAAAACTATCTCGACAATCGACTTGCCGTGCTCGGAGCCGCCGAATGACACACTTAAACTGGTCTGAAGCCCGGCACCGCAAGGGGCTGGAGCTGCTTGAAACCTCCGGTCTCTACCGTCCGGAAGACGAGCGTGATGCTTGCGGCGTTGGCCTGATCGCCGACATGAAGGGGCAGCCGCGGCGCGAGATCGTTGAACTGGCCATCCACGCCTTGAAATCCGTCTGGCACCGCGGCGCGGTCGATGCCGATGGCCGCACCGGTGATGGTGCCGGCCTGCGTGTCGGTGTCCCACAGGATTTCTTCAAGGCTGCCGTCGCGCGCACCGGTCATGAGCCGCAACGCGGCGATGTCATTGTTGGCATGATCTTCCTGCCGCGGACCGATTTTGCTGCCCGCGAACGGGCGCGCGCCATTATCGAGGCGGAAATCCTCGGCCAGGGATTCAGCTTTTACGGCTGGCGCCAGACGCCGACCAATACCGCCGTGCTCGGCACCAAGGCACGCTCGACCCTGCCCGAGATTGAGCAAGTCCTGTTCCGCGATCCCAGGGGACGTGATGCCGCGACCGTCGCGCATACACTCTACATCATTCGCCGCCGCATCGAGCGCCGTGCCCGCGAGGAGAACCTGCGCGAGCTCTATATCTCTTCGCTCTCGCCGCATGACATTATCTACAAGGGCCTGTTCCGCGCCGAGGATATCGATGCCTTCTATCTCGATCTGAAGGATGAGCGCTTCGTGTCGCCCTTCGCGATTTTCCACCAGCGCTATTCGACCAATACATTTCCGGAATGGCGTCTGGCACAGCCCTTCCGCATGCTGGCGCATAATGGCGAAATCAATACGATCCGTGGCAATACCAACTGGATGAAAAGCCACGAAATTCACATCGCTGACACGGCGTTCGAGGACGCACGCCAGGATGTGACGCCGGTGATCCAGCCCGGCGCCTCGGATTCGGCAGCCCTCGACCAGGTGTTTGAAATCCTGGTCCGCGCCGGCCGCAATGCGCCGATGACCAAGACCCTGCTCATTCCCGAGGCCTGGTCGAAACGCTCCGACGTCATGCCCGATGGCTGGAGCGCGATGTATGAGTATTTCAATTCGGTGATGGAGCCCTGGGATGGCCCGGCCGCCATCGCCGCCTTTGACGGGCGTTGGGCGATTGCCGGTCTCGACCGCAATGGCCTGCGGCCGATGCGCTATGCGATCACCGATGACGGACTTCTCGTCGCGGGGTCCGAGACCGGCATGGCGCCCATCGCGCCGGAGCGCGTGATTGAGCGCGGCGGCATCACGCCCGGCCGCCTGATCGCGCTCGACCTTCAGGAAGGCCGGTTCTACCGCGAGCACGAAATCCTGGACACGCTCAGCGAGACCCACCCCTATCAACGTTGGCTTGGCGAGGTCGAGGATATCGAACCGGCCATCGGGCTGGGACCGGAACCCGTCAAATTCAACGCTGATGAACGTTTGCGACGTCAGGCCGCTGCGGGCTTCAGCTTCGAGGCGATCGAGCTTGTCCTCGCCGCCATGGCTGGTGATGGCAAGGAAGCAGTCGGCTCGATGGGCGACGACACGCCTCTGGCCGTGCTGTCAGAAACCTACCGGCCGCTGTCACACTTTTTCCGGCAAACCTTCGCGCAAGTGACCAATCCGCCGATCGATCCTTTGCGCGAAGGCCGGGTGATGGGGCTCAAGACCCGGTTCCGCAATCTCGGCAATATCCTCGCCAAGGGCGAAACCCGCGCCAATGTCCTGGTGCTCGAAAGCCCGATTCTGACCAATGGCGCCTATTGGCGCTGGCGCGAAATGATGGGCGGAGGCGTGAAGGAGATTGATTGTCTGCTGCCGGTCGCCGAGGCGACGGGCGATGGCCATGCGCTCGGCGCGGCGATCGACAAGGTGATCGAGGCGGCGGTCTATGCCGTGCGCGATGGCGCGGCCCATCTCGTGCTCACCGATCACAATTCTGATGAAAATCACTGCGCCTTGCCGATGATCCTGGTCGCCGGCGCTGTCCATTCGCGCTTGACCCGCCACGGCCTGCGCAATGCCTGTTCGATCAATGTCCGCTCGGCCGAATGTTTTGATCCGCACTATGCCGCAGTGCTGATTGGCCTCGGTGCCACAACGGTCAATCCCTATCTGGCCTTCGAGACCGTGACGGCTGGCCGCGATCATGCTGGCGAGGACAGTGTTGCACGTAGCCGCGCCCGACGGTTGAAGCTGGCACTCGATGGCGGCTTGCTGAAGATCATCTCCAAAATGGGGATATCGATCATCTCCTCCTATCGCGGCGGCTGCAATTTCGAGGTTCTCGGCCTGTCGCGCGCGCTGGTCGAAGCCTATCTGCCCGGCGTTGTGAGCCGTATTTCCGGTCTCGGTCTGCCAGGCCTGGAAGCCCGCACGGTCGATCTGCACCGCACCGCCTGGCGCGGCGATGCCCGCCTTCCGATCGGTGGATTCTTTCGCCAAAGGTCGAGCGGCGACCGGCATGCCATGACCGCCAGCTCGATCACCGAGCTGCAATCCGCGGTCAAACACAATGATGCGGCCGCCTGGAAGCGCTATCGGAAGGCGCTCGACGCGCAAGGCGCAATCCAGTTGCGCGATCTGCTCGACATGCGTCCGCTGGGGCCGGCCCTCGCGGTTGATAGCGTCGAGTCGATCAATGGCATTCGCCGCCGTTTCGTGACGCCGGGCATGTCGCTCGGCGCGCTGTCGCCGGAAGCGCATGGCGCGCTGAATGTGGCGATGAACCGGATCGGCGCCAAATCGGTGTCCGGTGAAGGCGGTGAGGATCCGCGCCGCTACAAGCCGCTGCCCAATGGCGACAACATGAACTCCGCTGTCAAGCAAGTCGCCTCCGGGCGCTTTGGTGTCACGGCGGAGTATCTCAATCAGTGCCGCGAGATCGAGATCAAGGTTGCCCAGGGTGCAAAGCCCGGCGAGGGCGGGCAATTGCCGGGTTTCAAGGTCACCGACTTCATCGCGAAGATGCGCCTCGCCACGCCGGGCGTCTCGCTGATATCGCCGCCGCCGCATCATGATATCTACTCGATCGAGGATCTCGCCCAGCTCATCTACGACCTCAAACAGATCAATCCGCTCGCCCGCGTCGGCGTCAAGCTGGTCGCCTCTGCCGGGGTCGGGGCGGTCGCGGCCGGCGTCGCCAAGGCCAATGCCGATATCATCAATATCTCTGGCAGTGTCGGCGGCACTGGTGCCGCTTCGCTGAGCTCGATCAAGTTCGCCGGGGGCCCACTCGAACTCGGCCTGGCCGAGGCGCATCAAATGCTGTCGCTGAACGGGCTGCGTGAACGCATCACGCTGCGCGCCGACGGTGGCATGCGATCAGGCCGCGATATTGTCATCGCCGCGATGCTCGGGGCCGAGGAATTCGGCATCGGTACCGCATCCTTATTGGCACTGGGCTGTCTGATGGTCCGGCAATGCCACTCCAACACCTGCCCGGTGGGCATTTGCACCCAGGATGATGATCTGCGCCTGCGCTTTGGCGGCGCACCGGATTATGTCGTCAATCTGATGACTTTCCTGGCCCAGGATGTGCGCGAAATTCTCGCCGGACTCGGGGCCAGTGATCTGGAGGATGTGATCGGTCGCACCGATCTGCTCGACCAGGTCTCGCGCGGTTCCGAAGCACTCGACGACCTTGATCTCAGTGCCATCATGGCCCGGGCCGATGCGGCGGAACGCCCTGCCCGTTCGACCCGTGAGCAACGCAATCCGGTGGCGCCGAGCCTGGATGAGCAGATCATCAAGGATGCCGCACCGGTTTTTGCCCGCGCCGAGAAGATGCAGCTCGACTATGCGGTCAAGAATACCGATCGCGCGGTGGGGACGCGAACCTCATCGGAAATCATTCGCGTGTTTGGCGGCGCCGGTCTGGCCGATGATTATCTGACACTGAAGCTGCGAGGATCGGCGGGTCAGTCACTGGGCGCTTTTGCGACCGCTGGCCTGCGCATCGAGCTTGATGGCGACGCCAATGACTATGTCGGCAAGGGGCTGTCCGGAGCGACGATTCTGGTGCGCCCATTCGGTGGTTCGCGCGAACAGACGACGGGCAGTGCCATCATTGGCAATACGTGTCTCTACGGCGCGACGTCCGGGTATTTGTATGCGGCTGGTCTGGCCGGGCAGCGCTTCGCGGTCCGCAATTCCGGGGCCGTGACCGTGATCGAGGGCTGCGGCGCGAATGGCTGTGAATACATGACCGGCGGGACTGCCGTCATTATCGGGCCGGTGGGCGATAATTTCGCTGCCGGGATGACGGGCGGTGATGTCTTCGTCCATGATCCCGAGCGCCGTCTCGATGCGCGGCTCAATACCGATACGGTTGTAGCCTTGGGCCTGACGACAGAATCTGCAGTGCGGTGTCGCGAACTCATCGAGCAACACGCGCAGCAGACGGGTTCGGCACGGGCGCAGCGGCTGCTCGCCGATTGGGATGTCGAGCGCGGTCATTTTGTCCATATTCGCGGCGAGGAAGCGGTACGGCGTGAGACGGTGGTCGAGCCGGGCCTGCCAGCGTCGAGCGTCGCCTGATGCCCAAGGGGCGTGTTGCGGTGCAGCACGGGATTGGATCGCGGGCCTTATCAGCGTAAGAGGTC
>TARA_R110000868_G_scaffold152815_3_pt1 | contig 13002 bp, 11 predicted proteins | sample TARA_R110000868 | Tara Oceans TARA_R110000868 (sample SAMEA4397489) | marine metagenome | biome: Polar Biome; feature: [SRF] surface water layer (ENVO:00010504); material: water (ENVO:00002006), including particulate matter (ENVO:01000060) such as... | depth 5 m | reverse complement strand
GCAGGAGTAACGATTTCTTTTGGACTTTTTGGTATTTTTAAACTTGGCGTATTCAGTAATTTACTTTCCTTTTCAAAAGGATTAGCCAGCATATACGTTTTCTTTCTCAAGAATTCAGAATAGGCTTCTATAGATACATGCTCGTTTTGCTCTGCTACCGAAATAGGTTTTCCAATACGCACTTTTATCACACGGTGTTTTTGACTAAATACTTCCGATGGCAGTTTTGCTGTACGGAACGTGTCGCTAATTTTAGAAAGAAGGTAAAAAAGTCTGCTGTTTTTTGCATGAAAATAAATTGGAACAACAGGAACTTGTGCTTTTCGAATTACTTTTATAGCTCCTTCTTCCCATGGCTTGTCGACCATGAGTTTTCCGTCTTTATAACTGGAAACTTCTCCGGCTGGGAACATTCCAAGAGGTTTTCCATCACTTAGGTGGCGTAATGTTTCCTTAATTCCTACCACGCTTGATTTGACATCCTTATGGTTTTCAAAGGGATTAACTGGCATGATGTATTCCTTCAAAGGAGCAATACGATGCAAAAGAAAATTAGCAATAATCTTGAAATTAGGTTCTCTTTCGAGCATTAATTTCAATAACAAAACACCATCAATTCCACCTAATGGGTGATTTGATATAGTGATATAGGCGCCCTCTTTTGGCAACCGTTTTAAGTCTTCTTCAGGAATTTCGAATTTTATTTGTAAATTGTCAATAATAGCATTTAAGAACTCTACGTCCTTTAAGTGTTTGTTGCTATCATAAAATTTATTGAGAGTAGAAATTTTTAACGCTTTCATTAATAACCAACCCGTAAAAGTCCCTAAAACCCCGTATTTTTCAGCATTTATTGCTTTTGCAACTTCTTTGGCGGTAACTAAACCCATTTACTTTTGTTTTTGAGCGAAAAACAAAGATAGAAAAAAACTCGATTAACCACTCATTCAGGTATCGGATTTTCTTGTTATTTATAGGTTAAGCTTTTTAATTTTTAGTATTTTTGGAAATCAAAATTTTATATCAATGAAGATTATTTCTTATAATGTAAATGGAATTCGTGCAGCAATTTCAAAAGGATTTATAGATTGGTTGCAACAAGCTGATCCCGATGTGATTTGCTTACAGGAAATTAAGGCGACACCCGAGCAACTTCCATTGTTGGATTTTGAGCTTGCAGGTTATCCTTATCATTATTGGTTTCCTGCAACAAAAAAAGGATACAGTGGTGTAGCAATTTTATCAAAAATAAAACCAAATAATGTCGTTTTTGGAACTGGAATTGAACACATGGATTTTGAAGGCCGAAATATTCGTGTCGATTTTGATGAGGTATCAGTAATGAGTTTGTATTTGCCATCAGGAACAAATAGCGAAAGGCTAAGTCATAAATTTATGTTTATGGATGACTTTCAAAATTATATTACGGAATTAAAAAAGGAAATTCCAAATTTGGTGATTTGTGGAGATTATAATATTTGTCATGAAGCTATAGATATTCATGATCCTGTTAGGAATAAAAAAACATCTGGGTTTTTACCTGAAGAAAGAGCTTGGCTTGATGCATTTTTAAAAAATGGATTTATTGATAGTTTCCGTTATTTAAACAAAGAACCAGATAATTATACTTGGTGGACCATGCGTTTTCCTACTGCAAGATTGAATAATAAAGGTTGGCGTATTGACTATTGTTTAGTGAGTGAACCTTTGAAAGATAGAATAAAAAGAGCACTAATTTTACCCGAGGCAAAACATTCTGACCATTGTCCCGTTTTAGTAGAAATAGAATAAATGATTAAGCTAATCTTTAAATGATAAATATGATAAAAAGAATCTCCCTTGGATTATTAATTATGGCACTTTCTACTTCTTGTGTGTCTAAGAAAATATATACCGATTTAGAAAACAAGTATACCGACTTAAAAAAGGAAAACAGAAGTTTATCTGATGATAAGGATGCGCTACTGAAAGATAAAAATCAATTGGAACTTGATCAATCTGCTTTAAAAATAGATTTAAATAAAGTAAAACAAGAACGTGATAAATGGCTTGCTGAAAATAGTGCTTTACAAAGTAAAATGGATCTTTTGCAAGATTCTTATAAAGCATTAGAGAAAAATAGTAGTGAAGCTTTGCAGGCCAACATGAGTAAAAATCGTGATTTATTAGCTCAACTAGATGCTAAAGGGAAAGCTTTGGCAATAGAACAAGAACGTTTAAATAAAAGTTCACAACGCTTACAAGAAATGGAATCTTTGATTGCAGCGAAAGAAGCGGCTATGAAAAAACTAAAAGAAACTTTGTCTAAAGCGTTGAACAGTTTTGAAGGAAAAGGATTGACTGTAGAGCAAAAAAACGGGAAAGTATATGTTTCTATGGAAAACAAATTGCTTTTTAATTCTGGTAGTTATTCAGTAGGTGCCGAAGGTAAGAAAGCGGTTGTGGAACTTGGAAAAGTTTTGGGTGACAATCCCGATATTTCAGTTTTGATTGAAGGACATACTGATGACGATGGTTTTTCTAGCTCAGGACCAATTGCTAATAACTGGGATTTATCTACTAAAAGAGCAACTGCAATAGTGGCCATTTTAAGTGAAAACAAATCAATCAACAAGCAAAACCTTACGGCTGCTGGAAGAGGAGAATTTTCTCCACTAGCAAGCAACGCTACCCCTGAAGGGAAAGCGAAGAACCGTAGAATCGAAATTATTCTTACTCCAAGATTAGACGAAATTGCCCAAATGTTGAATGAAATTAATTAAAAAAAGGGAATATTTAAGATACAAAGGTTCAGAGTTTTTACTTTGAACCTTTTTTTATTAGCATGAACATTTCTAAAATATCTGTTAATGCCTTCGATTAACAGGACCAATAAAATCTACATTTGTATCTTTATCTCTTAAAATCACAATATAATGAAATATACTACTTTACCCAATACTGATATAAAAGTCAGCAAAATTTGCCTTGGTACAATGACTTTTGGAGAGCAAAATAATGAAGCAGAAGGACATGCACAAATGGATTATGCACTGGAACAAGGGGTTAATTTTTTTGACACTGCCGAAATGTATTCGGTTCCTGCACGTCAAGAAACATACGGAAGTACAGAGAAAATTCTTGGAACCTGGTTTAAAAAATCAGGAAAAAGAGAAGAAATAGTTTTAGCCTCTAAAATTGCAGGTCCTAATCCCAATTTTACTTACATGCGAGAAAAAAACGATTTTTCGCCAGCAAGTGTCAAATATGCATTAGACAATAGTTTAAAACGCTTACAAACAGACTATATCGATTTGTACCAGTTGCACTGGCCAGAACGCAAAACCAATTACTTTGGACAACGAGGGTTTACTTTACAAGATGATCAATGGGAAGATAATATTCACGAAGTCCTAGAAACACTAGACGGCTTCATTAAAGAAGGAAAGATAAAGCACATTGGACTTTCTAACGAAAATGCTTGGGGAATCATGCGTTTCTTAGAAGAGAATAAATACAACAACCTGCCAAGAGTAAAAACAGTTCAAAATCCATATTCATTATTAAATAGACTTTTTGAAAGTGCTTCGGCTGAGGTTTGTGTGCGAGAAAATGTAGGTTTATTGGCGTATTCTCCTATGGGATTTGGTGTTTTGTCTGGTAAATTTTTAACTGGTGAAAAGCTTCCTAAAGCAAGACTAAATTTGTTTCCACAGTATTCAAGATACAGTAGCGAACAATGTACACAAGCAACAAAATTATATCAAGAAATTGCAATTAAAAATGGCTTGACCTTAACACAACTTGCTTTGGCTTTTATTGAACAACAGCCTTTCTTAACGAGTACAATAATTGGCGCAACAACATTGGCGCAATTAAAAGAAAATATTGATACCATCAACGTAACATTATCGGATGAGATCTTACAAGAAATTAATGAAGTTCAAGCTATTATACCTGATCCAGCACCTTAATTTTAATAATAAATTTTTTTGCGCAAAGCCCACTAAGTAATTTTTGTGGGCTTTGTTTTTTATAGGATTCTAAAATCATTTCTAACGTTAAATCCTCTTCAAGAATTTTATGGAGAGACATTAAAACTCAAATTCATCTTTTACTGATATTGAATCCACTGCTGTGCTGTCTTTTACTCGCATTCTAATTAGTGATTTTGCAGGCCCAGAAATTACGATTGGAAGTCTTTTGTATATGGTGTCCTCAATAGGAATTAATCCTCTTCGGATCATTATATTCGTTAAGAAGGAGACTTGTTTATTAGCAAAATCTCTCAACTGTCCTTGGTCGTTAAACTGGTACATGAATTTTCTAGGACTTGGAATAATTCTCGCCAGATACAAACATTCATTTAAGGTAAGTTCAGCAGGAGTTTTTTGAAAATAATAACGACTCGCTTCGCCAATTCCATATACATTTGGTCCCCATTCGATTATATTGAAATATACTTCAAGCATACGCTCTTTACTTGCAATTCTATTGTTTTCTAGGATATAAACTAAAAGGATTTCTTCCAGTTTCCGGGAGACTGTTTTTTCTCTAGTAAGAAAAACATTTTTAATCAATTGCATGCTAATGGTACTAGCCCCTCTAGAAAACTTTTTGGTTTTTATGTTTTTTACAATAGATTGTTTGAATGCTTCATTTATGAATCCGTGGTGAGAAAAGAAAGAAGGATCTTCAGTAGTCAATACACATTTTCTTAAGTAAGGCGAAATTTGATTCAGTGGGGTATAATTGGGATTGGCATTTCCAACTAATACAGGACGTTGTAAAACAGCATTGATGATAGCTCTGTATACAAATTCGCCATTGAGTTTGTTGAGATTGGCTTCGCCGTATTTTGTAATTTTCAAGTTCTCTTTTTTCAAATTGCTATCAAAAACGAGTTGATCTGGTTTGTTTTTGTTGAATTTAAAATTTAATTTATAATCAAATGTACCTTCAGCTTCCATTCCTTGAAAATGGGTAAACAAACCATCGGGAAGGGACGAGATGAAGTCTTGTGCTTTCATCTTTGGAATGTTTACTTTGAGTTTGTAAATCGTATCGGATTCGGTTTCATACGCTACATACGGATGAAATTTTATAGCATTAAACTGTGCTGTAGAACTGCTGTCTATCGAAATAAAATCGGAACCTAGAAGCAAACGGTAGTCAAAGCGCGCGTTTTTAATAAGTACATCTTTACTGGCAATTTTTGGGTGATTGATTCTTAGATTGGTAATGGAAGTGAAGCCGTCAATATGCAATTCTCCTCCACTTTTATCAATATTTTCGATGTTCAATCGGATGGAATCAAAACTTGATTTTAAGTTATAACGCTCGTCAAAATAGGGCACTTTTATGGCACCGGTATCAATATTGAAAAACTGTAGGTCTGCTTTTTTATTTCGAGGGTCTGCATAGCCTTTAATTTTCCATCTTTGTGCAAAAGTATTGGTTTGTACATTTATCGATGTCTCTATTTCAGTATTTTCCAAGACTAATTTTTTGATGTCAATTCTCGCTTTTTTTCCGTTGTCGTCGAGTTTAAATCTAAGGTTCTCGATTTTCATATCCGTTGGAATTAGATTGAGTACTTTGGAAATAATGCGATACGCAAAGGCTGCATAATCTCGTTTTTCACCAGTACGAATCTCGGTACTGTCTTTCTTTAAAAAGGCAGCAAAGTTTTTTACATTTCCTTTTTGTACCAATTGTACTAATCCATTATTTATTTTTAATGTTCCCAGTTGTATATCTCCTAAAAATAGATGCCAAAAATTAATACTGGTTTGCATTTTTTTAATAGTAAAGAGTGTGTCTGCATTTTTAGGGACCAATGTTAATTCATTTACTTCTAGTCCTGTTAAACCTGTAAAAGAAGCTTTTTTTATGGTTAAGTTACAATTGTATTTTTGTTCGATTTTAGTAGAAACTTGTGCTATCGATTGTTGTAAGAGAGAATCTCGGAATAGATAGAAAAGAGAAAAAAGAACAACAATCAAAGTAGCAATTATTTTTACTACAATCATTATTTTTTCTTTTTTGGTTTTCATGGATCTCCGTTTTTTTTGATAAATAAATGGCTAATTTAAATGAATAGTTTGAATTTTAAGGTAAAGCATCATAATCTTTTACACATAAAAAAGCCACAATGATTTACATTGTGGCTTTTATAAATGGAATTTAATTTTATTGATAATTAAAGTTGTTCACTGTAAAATTTTTTGACTTTTGCCACAATCTGATTGGAAGTCATATTGTCTGATGTTTCTACAGATTTTAATTTTCCGTTATTGGTTAATTTGTCATCATTAATTTTTTGTTGTAGTTTAATCTTGGTTTCAGCTGGGCCAAAAAGATAAAGCTCGTCTGATTCTTGAACAGAGTTAACAACATCTTTAAGAAAATTATTCATTTGATGTTTTTTTCTTTCTTCAAAAGTCTTGTCTGAGTTAATATGTTGGTTTCCTTGAAAACTCCCTTTGTCTCCTTCTTTATCATGATACACTTTGTTCTCTAAGTCCGATTGAATTTCACATATAAACTCTTTACCATCATTCAACGTTACTATGATTGCTTTTGTAGAGTCAATCCAAATACCAGTTTGCTTTTTCATGATTTTTAATTTTAAATTATATTGACTTTTTTTGATCTTTTTTAACAAAGGCGTTTTATATTTCAATTAGTAGTTTTCTTGTAAAATGGCATTCAATTTACTTATTAAAACATGCTCGGATTTATTTTTACCCGAAAATGATTTTGCAATTGCTTCAGCAGTTTTTATTATTAATTCTTTATTTGTGGTCGTAAATAAGTGCTGATGCTCTTCTCTGAAAATTTTAAAATCAAAAAAAACGTTCTCTATGTCCCACTGATTGTTAATCAACCAATCAAATACGATTTCAATTTGGTAGCCCGAATCAGAACCGAATTCATCAAATGTGTTTTCTAAAGGAAGCCATTCTTTCTGGACAATTTTTTTTAATTGATTTACCTCTTCTTTTCGAACAGTTTTATCCACAGCTGCAATACAATAAAATAGTTTGCCAAGTAGCTGGTAGAAACGTACCATTGTTTTATCAGATGGTTCCATATGAGAGCCCTTTAGAGATTTTTTTCAGAATTATAAATTTACAAAAAAACAATGGTAATAAAAATACAAATTATAGTTAAATACTTGGAAGTGAGTGCTTTTAAATTTAATTCTAGCGATTGCCATAAATTCAATTAAGCATAAAAAAAGAGGACACCCTTTTAAGGACATCCTCTTTTTTTACTAGGTATTAAACTTATTTTTTTGAATATTCTTTATCTAAAAATAAATAGCGAGCATCATTTTCAGCCTTCATTGATTTTGAATTGACATCAATAATCATAATTTCAGGTTGCTCTTCATTTTTTGCCATAGGCCATTTTGGAAGTCCATCAGCATTAGGATTACCCGTTTTTATAAAGTTAGCAAAATAATTCATCATGGTTTCTGAAACTTTATAATCATCTTCAGACCAAGCATAATCTTTGTTAGTAGCTAAATTTCCCATAGCATATTCAATTTCAGCTGAGTGAACAGCGCCTTTTGGTATTGGTGCTTTTGGGGTATTTGAATTTTTCTTGATTACACCTCCAGCAAGACCCGCTTCTAGACTGTTGTCTCGCATTTCTGGTCTTGGGTGGGTATAGTAGTAGCGATAAACAGGTTGTGTGCTGTTTTTTCGATGTAAATCAAACCATTTCCAAGTGCTGTAAGCAATAAATCGGTCGCCAGTCAAGTCTGTTGCTGATTGTTCCGTTACTTCTGGAGTTCCAGCAGGGTATAATTGAAGCACTTCATCTGCTTTGTCACCATACAACTCCTTTACTTTCTGAACGTAGGTTTCGTTATTGATTTCTTTACCCATTGTTAATGCTTTGTAGGTCATTTCTTCAGAGTTCCATCCTACTAACAAAGGAATCATTGCTTGTTGTTTAGTCTCAAAGATTTCGGGCAGTAATTTGGGTAAGAAATAACCATCTATTGTTGTTTTGAAAACACCTAAACTTGTTCCAAGGGATTTTTGATATAGTTCAAGAGTTGACATGGCGCGAAGGTCCTTTAAGGATGTGGCACCAATTTTTTGCGCAAATTCAAAGCCTGTTTTTTCGGCTTCAGCTAAAGGGACAGGTGCTAAAGTAGGGTAGATAGAACCGCCACTTTCGCCAATTGCCCCTGCGATAAGACCTTTGGACAATGGAGAGGCCATTTGTGCACTAACAGCAATAGATCCCGCAGATTCTCCTGCAATTGTTACTCGTTTTGGATCTCCTCCAAATTTTGCAATATTGGCTTGAACCCATTTCAATGCTGCATTTTGATCTAATAGACCGTAATTTCCTGAGGCATGATTGGGAGATTCTTTAGTTAATTCTGGATGGGAGAAAAAGCCCCAAATTCCAAGGCGGTAATTTACTGTTAGGGTTACAATTCCTTTCTTGGCCATGTTTTCTCCATCATATCTATTTTCTGAACCATCACCTGCGGCAAAACCACCTCCATAAAAATAAACTAAAACGGGTAATTTGTCATTGGGTGATTTAGCGGGTGACCACACATTAAGATAAAGGCAATCTTCTCTCATTCCATCGCTTCTAAAACCCATATCACCAAAAACATTAGATTGGATTCCTCTTGGTCCGAATTTTTTGGTTTGTTTTATTCCGTTCCAGTTCACTACTGGTTGAGGTGCTTTCCAACGTAAATTGGCAACTGGAGGTTGTGCGAAAGGAATTCCTTTGAAACTTTGAATGGTTGTTTTTATGTCAAATTCACCTTCAATAATTCCATTTGTAGTGGTTATTTGAACAGGGAAAGCATTTTGATTTTCGGCATGTTGTGCTTTTGAAAACAAAGGAGCTGTAAGCAATAATAGCCCCATACAGGTTTTTTTAAGATTCATATTTTAGTTTTTTTAAGTATCTTTATAAGTCTGCATAAGATATAAATAGTTACAGGAAAAAAACTAAATAATGTGTTTAAAATGTTTGTTTTCTGTGTTTTATTGTTAGAAATGATATAACAATATTAGACTAACTAATGGATTAATTCTATTCAAATAACATACTTGCTACATCTTCAATTTTGGCAACTAATTCAATTTTTATCCCCGTATTTTTTAAACTAATTTTATTGTATTTCGAAACAAAAATAGTTGAAAACCCTAGTTTTTCCGCTTCTTGTATGCGTTGATCTACTCGGTTCACAGGTCGAATTTCACCCGAAAGACCTACTTCGCCTGCAAAACAAAAATCTTTATTTACTGGGATATCTTCATTCGATGATAAAATTGCGGCTACTACAGCCAAGTCGATTGCAGGATCATCTACTGAAATCCCTCCAGTTACATTGAGAAATACATCTTTGGCGCCAAGCCTGAAACCAGCTCTTTTTTCTAAAACGGCCAAAATCATATTGAGTCTTTTAGCATTGTATCCTGTCGTGCTGCGTTGTGGCGTTCCGTAAACAGCGGTGCTTACCAAAGATTGAATTTCAATCATTAACGGGCGCATTCCCTCCAGAGTTGAAGCAATGGCGGTACCTGATAATTCTTCGTCTTTATGAGAAATTAATATCTCAGATGGATTGGAAACTTCTCGTAATCCGCTCCCTAACATTTCATAAATTCCAATTTCGGCAGTGGATCCAAAACGATTTTTTAGTGATCGTAAAATTCGGTATACATGATTTCTGTCACCTTCAAACTGAAGTACAGTATCTACCATGTGTTCCAGAATTTTTGGACCAGCAATGTTCCCATCTTTGGTAATATGACCAATTAATATTACTGGAATATTGGTTTCTTTGGCAAACTTGATTAGCTCGGCAGTTGTCTCCCTAATTTGAGATATACTTCCTGCTGTAGATTCTATATAATCAGTGTGCAGGGTTTGAATGGAATCGATAATTACAATTTCAGGTTCAATGGCTTCAATTTGTTTGAAGATATTCTGCGTTTTTGTTTCCGTCAAAATATAGCAATTTTCACTTGATGTAGTGATTCTTTCGGCACGCATTTTTATTTGTTTCTGACTTTCTTCTCCAGAAACGTATAGTGTTTTATACGGTAATTTTAAAGATATTTGAAGTAATAACGTACTTTTCCCAATACCAGGTTCACCACCTAAAAGAATCATGGAGCCCGGCACAATGCCGCCGCCTAAAACGCGATTAAGTTCGGCATCTGTAGTGTCCATACGGATTTCTTGAGCTGAATCAATTTCGTTTATTTTTAATGGTTTTGGAGCTTTACTTTTGGTAGTTGGTTCACTTTTCCAGGCTACTTTTTCTTGTTTTTGTATAATTTCTTCCGCAATGGTATTCCATTCTTTACAGGAATTACATTGTCCTTGCCATTTGGCATATTGTGCGCCACAATTTTGGCAGAAAAAAGTAGTTTTAACTTTTGACATTATTTTTTTTGTGTTAAGCTTTTCATATCATCATATTTCTCAAACATCATGTCTTTGGTCAAGTCACCTATCTCTTCTAATTGAGAGGCATGTTGGTATTTTTGAGAGGCTCTTTTAGCATCACCTTGTTTTTCATACATCAGTCCTAGCTCATAGGAGGCTAACATTGATTTCGGGTAGTTTTTATCGGCGATTTCAGCTAACTTATCAAGTTCATTATATGCTTTGTTTCTTAAAATAGCGGCTTCAATTGCTTTAAAGTCATTTAGTCGAACGGGAATTTTCAATCCTAATTTTTTTGAAATAACATCATATTTATTAATTAAATAATCAACATACCCTGCTTGTAGCACTACAATTTTTTCTGAAAATTCAGAAGAGGAAATAGGCTTATATGCATCAAAAATTTGATACAAAGCGCTTGGAATAGAAAAGAGAACTAATGAATAATGGGAGGCATTGTTGAATTCATCATATTTGTAATTAATAGAAGTATTGGATACTTTTTTCATGTTGTCATCCAGTCTTTTTATAGGCTCTTTTAGTTGTCTAATGTCACCAGAAGCAGAAGATAGATAATAAAAAACGGGTTGTTTTAGATTGGATAGCTTTTCAGGAATTCGGTTTTCCATTTCGGGAGCTAATTCAGGGCTTAATGAGATATAAGCATTAAAAAGCGGGTTGTCTTTATAGAGAAAAAAGTTTAAAAACCCAGCAGTTGTGTCGTGTCCAGCAATGATTCTAAAAGGGGCTGTGCGGTATTTTTTTTCAATGTAAGGGAGTAATTCTCCTCCAATGAATTCAAAAAATGAAGCTCCTTTTTTTGCTGGTAGCCCATTAGTTTGGTCAAAGTTACTGTCGGCTATTCGTTCGTTATTTCTGTTTTGGTTGATACCTACAATAATTGTTTCGGGTAAATCATCCCAATACCCTCCGTAATTCAAAGCTCCATTAAAAGGATCAAATAAGTATTCTCCATCTAGCAAAATAAGCAAAGGATACTTCTTTGTAGGGTTTTGTTCGTAAGATGCGGGTAAGCTGATTGTAATTTGTCGCGTTTCCCCTAAAGTATTTGATTTGAAGGGCTCAGTAGTTTTTTGAGAAAATAGTGCAGTAGTAAAGAAAAAGAATAGTAGTAGATGTTTCATAATTTTTCACTTTATAAAAATTAATGGGTATGCGAAATAGAGTACCAATATAACACTTTTATTATTTTAATTAGTACAATACGGGATGTAAAAAACGGGTTTTATCCAGAAAAAACACAATACTTTATGCGCATAATAATGCTGTTTCAATATAGAATTGTATATTGAAACAGCAATCAGCCTATTCTTTTTTATTACGTTAAGGAGTTGTCGTTTTCATTTGGAAATACAATCCAAGGCTTAAATGTTTTTGCCTCTTCAAAGTCTAAAGTGGCATAAGAAATAATAATAATAATATCATCTTTTTGGACTCTTCTTGCAGCGGGACCATTCAATGTTATTTCTCCTGAATTTTTTTGGCCTTTGATTGCATAAGTGTCAAAGCGCTCTCCATTATTAATGTTTACAATGGAAACTTTTTCTCCTTCAATAATATTAGAAGCGAGTAAAAGGGTTTCATCGATGGTAATACTACCGATATAATTTAAATCGGCTCCAGTTACTTTTACTCGATGAATTTTTGATTTTAGTACTTGAATTTGCATGCTACAAAAGTAAATTAATTAAATGAAATGGTGTCAATCAATCGAATATTATTGACGATTACGGCTATAAAAGCACGATATTTTTTATTTTTATTTTTTCTGATACAAGGCAGTAGCGAAGATTCGTCAGCAATTTGAAAATATTCTAATTCAAAGGAGTTGTTTTCAGTAAATATTTTTTTGACCCAGTCCGTAACCGTTTTGGAACTGTTTGTTTTAAATTTTTCTTTGGCTGTTGTCAAAGTTTTGTAAATCAGTGCCGCGTCTTTTTTTTCTAGTTCAGTTAAGCGTTCATTTCTGGAACTCATGGCAAGACCATTTTTCTCACGGTAAATTTCACATCCTATCACATTGACGTCTAGCTGGTTTTTTTCAACCATTTTTTTTACAATTTGCAATTGTTGAAAATCTTTTTCGCCAAAATAAGCGTTTGTAGGAGATACAATTTCGAAAAGTCGTTTTACTATAGTTCCTACACCGTTAAAATGGCCAGGTCTAAATTTTCCTTCCATTTGGTTTTCTAATCCGTCAAAATTAAATGTTTGGGATAGTATTTTTCCTTCGTAAATATCTTCAACAGATGGAGCATATAGAATAATATCAACACTTATACTTGCTATTTTTTCAATATCTTGATCTAACGTTCTTGGGTATTTTAGTAAATCTTCCGGATTATTAAATTGGGTTGGGTTTACAAAGATACTTACCACAGTATTTTCATTTTCTATCAATGATTGTTGCATCAACGAAAGATGTCCTTGATGTAAAGCACCCATTGTTGGAACAAAACCAATTTTGGAATTCAGGGTTTTAATGGATTTTAAATAATCCATTAAAGCTGCTTTTCCATTGAAAATATGCATGTCTTTTTTATTAAAATTAAA
>TARA_R110000868_G_scaffold63877_16_pt1 | contig 13009 bp, 12 predicted proteins | sample TARA_R110000868 | Tara Oceans TARA_R110000868 (sample SAMEA4397489) | marine metagenome | biome: Polar Biome; feature: [SRF] surface water layer (ENVO:00010504); material: water (ENVO:00002006), including particulate matter (ENVO:01000060) such as... | depth 5 m | reverse complement strand
ACTTTCCACTCATTCGCCTGACTCCGGCCGTTCGAAAAAGACCTCATCGACATCCGTGGCTTCGGGATTATCGGCCGCGGTGACGGTCAGCGCGAAATCTTCCCGTGCTGGCCCGGTGCCGGGAGCGGCGACATAGAGGCGCAATCTGGCGACGCTGTCGGCGGGAACCTTGGTGGTCAAAGTCTGCCCCGCGCCATCTCTTGATCCTTCGTTCGACCAGACCACTCCGCCTTCGAGAGCGGTCATGCCGATAATCATGTCGCGCGGGCGATTTTCCATATTGCGCAGATTGACGGTATAGCTGTTGCGGACATGGCCGTCGGCGAGTTGCACATAGACCGGGTTGCGGTCGTGATTGGCACTGATGTCGATGCGGGTCCGGTTGCCGAGCGCGAACAGCATCGCCAGACCGATTGCACCCCAGATTGAGGTGTACAGGATCGTGCGGGGCCGAAACAGGGTTTTCAGGATCGGATTATGCGGCTTTCCGGCTTTTTCCAGATCGGCATCTTCGAGCGTGGCATAGTCGATCAATCCGCGGGGCCGTCCGACCTGTTCCATCACCTTGTCACAGGCGTCAATGCACAGCGCGCAGGTGATGCAGCCGATTTGCGGCCCTTCGCGGATGTCGATGCCGGTCGGGCAGACCGCGACGCATTGATTGCAGTCGATGCAGTCGCCGAAGCTGCCTGGCTGGGCTTCCGCCTTTTTGACACTGCCGCGTGGTTCGCCGCGCCAGTCCTTGTAGGTGACGGTCAGTGATTTTTCATCCATCATCGCGGTCTGGATGCGCGGCCAGGGGCACATGTAGATGCACACTTGCTCGCGCATGAAACCGCCGAAGATGAAGGTGGTCAGCGTCAATACGCCGACCGTGGCATAAGCGACAAACGGGGCCTGACCACTCCAGAAATCTACCACAAGGGTAGGCGCATCGGCAAAATACATGATCCATGCGCCGCCGGTCCAGAAGGCAATGACCAGCCACACCGACCATTTCAGTGCACGCTTGCCGATTTTCTTTGGTCCCCAAGGTGCATCCTGCAACCGGAACTGAGCGTTGCGGTCGCCGTCAATATAGCGCTCGACATGCTGGAACAGGTCGGTCCAGACGGTCTGCGGGCAGGAATAGCCGCACCACGCCCGGCCGACAGCAGAGGTGACCAGGAACAGCCCGATGCCGGCCATGACCAGCATGCCGGCGACATAATAAAATTCATGCGGCCAGATTTCGATGCCGAACATGTAAAAGCGCCGGTTGGCGAGATCGACGAGTACCGCCTGATTGGGGGCATAGGGCCCGCGATCCCAGCGGATCCATGGGGTGATATAATAGATGGCGAGGGTGATCGCCATGATCACCCATTTCAGCCGCCGGAATGTGCCATCAACCGCCTTCGGAAAAACATTCTTGCGCGATTCGTACAGCTTCAGCTCGGGATCGAGAATTTCCTTAGGATTGCTCATTGCTTGTGACCTGTTTGATCGTATCCTGTTGGATGCTTTCCAGCGCGGGGAGTGTCTCACCACCGCCCAGAGAATGGACATAAGCTGCCAGCATGCGGATCGTTGCCGGATCAAGTCTTTGGCCCCAGCGCGGCATCACGCCGTATCGAGCATTGGTGATAGTGTCAGTCAGCGAGGCGCGGTCGAGACCGTAGAGACTGATCGCATCAGTAAGGTTGGGCGCGCCCTGGACACGATCGCCCGTGCCGTCGGTACCGTGACAGACAGCGCAATTGGTTTCGAACAATGCCGCTCCGCGCGTGGCTGCCTTGCTTTGTTTCTCGCGACCGGAAAGAACCCTCACATAAGAGACAAGATCCTGAATTTCACTGGACTGCAATATACCGTCCTTGCCGAAGGCAGGCATTTGCGAGAAGCGGGTTTGGTCATGATCCGGATTACGTATGCCATGGATCAGCGTATATTCGATCGCCTCGAGATCACCGCCCCAGAGCCAGTCATCATCGTTGAGATTGGGATAGCCCTTCGATCCCGCAGCACCGGAGCCATGGCATTGCACGCAATGAACCTTGAACGCAGACCGGCCACCTTCAATCGCCTGTTGCATCAGCTCGGGGCTGCCGTTCAGTTTGCGGATGTCGGTCGATACCAGCGCTTGCCGGATCGGCTCCAGCTCTTTCTCCCGTGCGGCCACTTGCATGGCATAATCGCCGCGACTGCTCCAGCCGAACACGCCTTCGGTGGCGGAATTCAGCATCGGAATGGCCGGGTAGACGATGACATAACCGATCGCCCAGACGATGGTGGCATACAGGGTCAGCAGCCACCAGCGCGGCATCGGCGTGTCGAGTTCCTCGATCCCGTCCCACTCGTGGCCAACGGTTTCAGTACCCGTGGGTTCATCAATGCGCTTTTTCTCAGACATCTTTTTTGTCCTCGTCAAATATCATGTCGGCTGCTGCTTCGTGGTGGCGTCCGGCGCCGGGGCGAAAGGTCCATCCGATCAAGGTCAGAAAAACGCCGGTCATGAATAACAGTCCCCAGCTATCGGCGAAATGGCGTAACGCTTCATAGTTCATCGGGGTTGCTCCTGTGCTTCTCCCGCTTCGAAATCTACCAATGTTCCGATCATCTGCAGATAGGCGATCAGCGCGTCCATTTCGGAAAGCTTGTCGGGATTGCCGTCGAAATCGCGGATCTGGACTTTCGGATAGCGCTGCTCCAGTTCTGCCGAATTGGCCATCGGATCGACCTGGGTCAGCAGATCCTCGTTGGCTTTTGCGATTGCTTCCTTGGAGTAGGGAACACCGACCCGGGACATTGCTCGCAAATGGGCGCTCATGTCGCCGGGTTTCAGATCCTTCTCAGCCAAAAAGGCATAAGGCGGCATGATCGATTCCGGTACGACCTGTCGTGGATCGGTGAGATGCTGGACATGCCATCCATCCGAATAGCGTCCTCCCACCCTAGCGAGATCGGGTCCGGTGCGCTTGGAGCCCCATTGGAACGGATGATCATACATTGATTCCGCTGCCAGGCTGTAGTGGCCATAGCGTTCCACCTCGTCACGGAACGGCCGGATCATCTGGCTGTGGCAGACGTAGCAGCCCTCGCGGACATAGATGTTGCGCCCGGCCAGTTCCAGCGGGGTATAGGGGCGCACGCCGTCGACCTTTTCCACCGTGTTGTCGATCCAGAACAGCGGTGCGATCTCGACGATCCCGCCGATTGCCACCGTGACCAGAGCAAGCACCGCCAACAGAGTGATATTGCGTTCGATCTTTTTATGTTTTTGCGTGAATGTGGTCATGATAATTTCTCCCTCACTCTGCCGGAACCGCAACCAGCGGTTTGTCAGCGGCCTCATCATAAGGTGTTTCGGTCATCGGTTTCTCGTCCCGGACATGGCCGGCAATCGTCATCCAGACATTGTAGACCATCACCGCTGCACCAGCGAGATAGAGCAGGCCACCGGTTGCGCGGATAAGATACATCGGGAACATTGCCGAGACGACTTCGCTGAAGGCGTAGACGAGATAGCCGTCGTCGCCATATTCGCGCCACATCAGGCCCTGCATGATCCCGGCGACCCACATCGAAGCGATGTAGAGAACGATACCGATGGTTGCGAGCCAGAAGTGCCAGTTCACCATCCGCAGGCTGTACAGTTTCGGGCGACCCCAGAGACGCGGTACCATGAAGTAAAGCGCGGCAAAGGTGATCATGCCGTTCCAGCCGAGCGCGCCGCTGTGGACGTGGCCGATGGTCCAGTCGGTATAATGCGACAGGCTGTTGACCGACTTGATCGACATCATCGGGCCTTCAAAGGTGCTCATGCCGTAAAAGGCGAGAGCCAGTACCATCATCCGGATGATCGGATCGGTACGAATCTTGTCCCAGGCGCCATTCAGCGTCATCAGGCCGTTGATCATGCCGCCCCAGCTCGGCATCCACAGGATGATCGAGAAGACCATGCCCAATGTCTGCGCCCAATCGGGCAGCGCGGTATAGTGAAGATGATGCGGACCGGCCCAGATATAGAGGAAGATTAGCGACCAGAAGTGAATGATCGACAGACGGTAGCTGTAGACTGGTCGCTCTGCCTGTTTCGGCACGAAATAATACATCATGCCGAGGAAACCGGCGGTCAGGAAAAAGCCAACCGCATTATGACCATACCACCATTGGGTCAGCGCATCCTGGACACCAGCAAAGGCGCTATAGCTTTTGGCGCCGAGCAGGCTGACCGGCATCGCCAGGCCATTGACCAGATGCAGCATTGCTACGGTCAGGATGAATGCCAGGAAGAACCAGTTGGCGACGTAGATATGCGGTTCGGAGCGTTTGACGATCGTGCCGATGAACACGGCGGCATAGCTGACCCAGATGATGGTCAGCCAGATATCGACATACCATTCCGGCTCGGCATATTCTTTCGACTGGGTGACACCCATCAGATAGCCGGTGGCGGCCAGCACGATGAACAGCTGGTAGCCCCAGAAAACAAAGCGGGCGAGGCGGGGGAAGGCCAGCCTCGCCCTGCAAGTGCGCTGGACGATGTAAAAACTCGTCGCGATCAGCGCATTGCCTCCGAAAGCGAAAATAACGGCGGATGTGTGGAGCGGACGCAGGCGTCCGAAGGTGGTGTATTCCAGGCCCAGGTTGAGCACCGGAAAGGCAAGCTGCAGAGCGATATACAGCCCGACTGCGAAACCGGCCATGCCCCAGAATATCGTGGCAATCACACCCCAGCGGATCGGATCGTCATCATATTTTCCGGGATCAGCGGGCGCTTTCAATATGCCGCGACCGATAGCGGCATAGTCCGCCTTGCTGATCGTCACAAACAGCGCGATCAGGGCAGCCGCCATGATGATCCCCATGTGAACGGCAAAGCCCCCATCGACGGCCATCACCATTGCCATGAATGCCAAAAACACGAGCACCAGCCATCCGCCGGCCTTCACCAGTAAATTGTCCATAACGTCCTTCCCCGTTGTGTAGGGTTGGCGCTACCAGCCGGATGGACGGGGCAATATAGGTAGAGTTACGTAGTCAGGAAACTGGCGCGACGGAGATCGCTAGTCGACGGCGATTTTGGCCCATACCGGCAGGTGGTCGGATGCCTTGCGCGCAGCCGGGCTGTCGTGGACGCCGGCCTCAAACGATCGGATTCCATCGGAATGCATGATCCGGTCGAGCGTCGCGATCGGGCTGCGGGAATGAAAACTCCGGCCACAGTGGACCATCTGGAATGCGCGGGTGAAATCATGCAAACAGCCGCCCGTGGCGCTCCATTCGTTGAGATCGCCCATCAGCAGCACCGGCGCGTCCTTTTGCTTTTCCTGCGCCAGCTTGATGATGGCAGCGGCCTGCCGTCTGCGCCACAAGCCGGACAGGTCGAGGTGCATGCCGAAAACCGCCAGCTGCTGTCCGGCCAGTTCGAAATGCGCCATGATCGCGCCGCGCGGTTCGAGGCAGGGGATGTGCATGATATCATGCGCGATCACCGTCGCGGATTTGCGGACCAATATCGCATTGCCGTGCCAGCCCATGGAATCGATCTGGACATCCAGCGGAATCGCGCGATAGTCGCTGTGCATCTCCAGCAGTTTCTCGGGAATTGCGGCGGCGCGTGCACCGAACCGCCGATCGGCCTCCTGCAGCGCGATGACATCGGCATCGATCTCGTTCAGCACATCGACGATACGGCCCGGATTGCGCCGTCGATCCGTACCGATGCCTTTATGAATATTGTAACTCGCGACCTTCAACATCTCGGCTTGCTGGTCCGATCAGAAGGGATTGACGGTATAGCCCTGCTGTTGCAGCAAGGCGTGCGCGGTCATCGCGGAGAGAGACATTTTTACCCCGGGCAGCAGATCGGCGTTGGTGATGCCATGGGCAGCCGCGCTCTGACCGCAGAGATAGAATTGCACGCCGTGTTCCTGCAATTGCGCGATCGCTGCGGCGCTGGCGTTTTCCTTGCCGTCCTTGTGCACTGCGAAAAATGCCTGACTGGTCAGATCGAGTGAGGCACCGCCGTGGACGACGACCGCAAGGTGAATATTCTCCTCGGGAACGCCAGCGGCGACCTGCATGTTGATGAACCGGGCGGCGCTTTCGATGGTGCGGTTGATCTTGTCCGGTTCGGCTGCCGTCGAGACATCAAAGCTGATCTTGAATATCGCGTCTTTCGCCACTGGTTCGCTTTGCTGAACCGGTGCAGTCGCACCAAAATCCGCGAACACCGGACCGGGCTTGAAATTTTCCATCTGGGCCGACGCGGGTTGGGCGAGGGTGAGCAGCGGCAGCAGCAGGGCGAGACGGGATATTTGCATTTTCGTTCCTATTCATTCTGGATGTGAAGCATTCAGGATACCGCGTCAGTAGCCGATCGCCTGGCCATCTTTGCGCATTTCGGTGGCACCGGTATAAACGCCGCTGTCCGGATCACGGGTGATGGCCTGATAGCCGCCAAACATTGCGCCATTGCTGACTACTTCGACTTTGTGGCCCATCGCCTTGAGCCGTTCGACGGTTTCGGTCGATATACCGGGTTCGACGTTGAGCACGCCCAGCAGATCAGCTCCGGTTCCGGCCAGATCATCGGTTGGCTGGCGTCCGCCATCATGGTTCAGGCGGGCGGCGTCGCCGGCTTCCTGCAGGTTCATGCCATAATCGACCAGATTTATCATCACCTGCACATGGCCCTGCGGCTGCATGCCGCCGCCCATCAGGCCAAAGGACATGAACGGCTTGCCATCTTTTTTCATGAAAGCGGGAATGATGGTCTGGAATGGGCGCTTGCCAGGCGCATAAGCATTGGGATGCTTGGCATCGAGCGAATAGAGTTCGCCGCGATCCTGAAACATGAAGCCAAGACCGTCGGCGACAAGACCGCTGCCCATGCCGCGATAATTGGACTGGATCAGCGATACCATCATGCCATCCTTGTCGGCAACGGTGAGATAGGTCGTGTCGCCTTCGCCTTCCAGCTTGGGTTCGCCGGGGCCGAATTCGGGCGTTGCTTTCGCGGGATCGATCAGCGCGAAACGTTCCTTGCCATAAGCGTCGGACAACAGCCAGTCGAGCGGAGCAGGGGAGGCATCGGGATCGGCGTAAAAGCGCGCGACATCTTCAAAGGCCAGTCGTTTGGCCTCGGTAATATAATGCAATACCTCGGCGCTGCCGCGCGGCCATTGCGCGAGATCGACATTTTTCAGGATATTTGCCATTTGCAGCGCCGCGAAGCCCTGCGAGTTTGGCGGCAGTTCGCACAGTTCATAGCCTTTGCGATAATCGACGCAGCCCGGTTCGACCCATAAGCTGCTGTGCGCGGCAAAATCTTCGTAGCGAAGATTGCCACCAATCCGCTTGAAATATGTGTCAATGGTTTTGGCAATATCACCCTTGTAGAAGGCATCGCGCCCGCCTGCGGCAATCTTGCTCAATGTATTTGCGAGGTCCGGGTTTTTGAAAATCTCTCCGGCCTTGGGGGCGCCGTTTTTGAAATAGGTGTTCCGCGCATTGTCAAAATCACCGATCATATCCAGACTCTGCTCGAACCGGCTGAGATTGCTCTCGAGATAATAGGCGATCACCGGCGCGACCGGATGGCCTTCCTTTGCATAGGCGATGGTTGGGGCGAGGATGTCCGCCATGCTAAGCTTGCCGAATTTCCCGTGCATTTCGAACCACGCATCGACGGTCCCGGGAACGGTGATCGGCATCGGCCCGAATGGCGGAATGGTCTTGCTGCCCTTGAGCTGTTTGATGAATTGTTTGTAGCTGGTCCCCATCGCGCTTTTTCCGGAGCCGTTCAGACCATAAAGCTTTTGCGTCTTCGGATCCCAGATGATCGCGAACAGATCACCACCAACGCCGTTGCCGGTCGGCTCCATTAAGCCGAGCGCCGCATTGGCCGCGATCGCAGCATCGACGGCTGTGCCACCTTTTTTCAATATATCGATGGCGATCTGGCTGGCCAGCGGATGAGCGGTCGCCGCCATGCCATGCTGGGCATAGACCGGGCTGCGCGACCAGGCTTCGCCAACCGGTCTCCCGCCAGCGCCGATTTCCAGAGCGGGTTTTTCTGCAGCGGTCTGTACCTGAGCTTGGGCAGGGGCCAAGGTCATTGCAGTCAAGGTGAGAGTGGAAAGGAATAAGGTGCGCATAATATAATCCGTCCTGCAGGAATAAGCGCCTCGCCATTTGCGAAGCTGCCGAAACCGCCACTCTAAACACTCTGCTTCCCGCATCAAGTGCGAACGACGCCTGATGTCGCAGTTTTAATTTCCACTCGTGGGGCTTTGCCGGCATCCGGCCTAGAACGGGCCATCGGTGTTGCGATGGGACAAGCCAAAAAAGATCAATGCGTCAGTCTGTCGAGGCTTTGTCCGGATCCCGTCAACTTACCAGGCAAAGCTATTGCCAGCGTGGCTGGCGCTTTTCGAGGAAAGCTGCAATTCCCTCTTTGGCATCATCGTGCTGGAGGTTGGTCAGCGCATTCGACCGCGCCATTGCATAGGCGTCCTCTACGGATTTTCCAGCCTGGGCGACGAAGGTTTCCTTACCGAGTTTCAGCACCGAAGCCGATTTGGAGGCAATTTCAAGCGCGAGCGCGGTGACGGATTCCTCAAGCTCCTCGGGCTCATGAACTTCATTGATCAAGCCGATTGCCAGCGCATGGGCGGCTGGAAACATGCGGCCAGTGGCGAGCATCATCATTGCCTGCTTGCGGCCGATTGTCCGGGCCAGTTGTACCTGGGGGGTGTGGCACCAGAAGCCGATATTGACCCCTGGCACGGCGAAGCGCGCGGTGATTGATGCCAATGCCAGATCGCAGGCCGCCACCAGTTCGCATCCCGCCGCAGTCGCCACGCCTTCGATCTGGGCGATCACGATCTGCCGCTGCGCCATGATCTGTTGCATCAGCCCGGTAAGGCCAGCAAAATCCCGTCGCAGGATTTCCTGATCCTCCTGCCCGGCAAATTCATTCAGATCATGTCCGGCGCAGAATATCCGCCGCCCGGCACCGGCCAGGATGATCACCTTGATCTCGGCCCGCTTTTGCAGGCTATCCAGTTCGGTTCGCAACGCCTTGACCAATTCTTCGGAAAGACTGTTGCCGACCTCCGGCCGGTTAAGGGTCAACCGGGCGATCGCGCCGGAAACCGATGTCAGGACGTGCTGTTCTGGAATCATGGGGTCATTTCCTTCACTCTTGCGGGACGAGTAGCGTTTTGGGCGCTGACTTGTTGGCAAATGCTTCCAGCCTCTCTTTGGATGCTGGCTGGGTATTGGTGATACCAGCGATGAAGGCTTCCGCAAAAAAGGCATCCGTCGAAGGCATATTGCCAATATGACCGATTCCGGAAGTGATGGCAAAATTTGACAGCGGCGGATTTTCAGCCGCTTTTTCGGCAATGCCGATCGCCTTGGCCAGACATTGATCCGTTGGCACCAGATATTGGCAAAGCCCGACCGAAACCGCTTCCTCTCCCGTATAGACCCTGCCGGTCAGCATCATATCCATCATCCGTGCTTCGCCGACCATGCGGGCAACGCGCACCGTGGCACCCCCGCCGGTGAATATCCCTCTTTGTCCTTCCGGCAAGGCAAAATAGGTGGTCGGGTCGGCAACGCGGATATGAAAACTTGAGGCCAGTTCCAGACCTCCGCCAACGACGGCGCCCTTCAGGGCACCGATAACCGGCACTCCGCAATGCTGTATCCGCTCAAAGGCGGCATGCCAGCGGCGGCAGATATGCATGAAATCGGTGGCACTGCGATCTTCCCGGTGATGTTCGACTAGATCAAGTCCGGCACAGAAATGATCGCCATTGGCGGTAACCACCACGGCGCGGACATCGCTGCCCTCGACCGCCGAAAAAAGCTCGAAAAGCTCCTCGATGAACTGTCGATCCAGCGCGTTGCGCTTCGCGGCCCGATCCAGTGTGACCAACAGCAGATTGCTCCGCCGTTCGCATTGCATATATTCGAGTTTCGGTACCGAGAAAATTTTTTCTATCACAGGCAAATCCTATTTGAGGCCAAGTATATAATCGACGATTTCTTTCCGTTTCGCAGCGTCTTGGACGCCGCTAAATGACATTTTGGTTCCGGGTATCTTCGATTGAGGCGACAACAAAAAGGCATCGAGATTCGCACGATTCCACGAAACGCCCGACGATGTCATGGCGGCCGAGAATGCATATCCCGGGACAGCGCCTGCCTTCGTCCCTGCAATGCCAAACAGATTGGGGCCAAAGCCGGACTTCTGTCCCTGCTTGTCCGAATGGCAGACAGCGCATTGGCCGAACGATGCAGGCCGCACCGCGGCAGCAACGGCTTTTTTCGGGGCCGGGGCAGCCATAGCCAGTGCTAGCTTGAGCTCGGCTGGTTTTTGGAGCGCTGGTGGATCATCCTTGACCGGCTCTGTGACCTTGGTTGATTTTGCAGTAATTTTATCGCCGGAAGGTGATGGCGTTTCGGGCATGTCAGCACTCGCTTCGATGGCCGCATCGGCTGTGTCGGCTGTGTTGGCAGGATCGGCGGGAGGCTGCGCGACAGCAACAGAGGCGACGCTGTTATCCGGAGCGTTCGTTTCATTTACCGCCGTGTCCGCGGACTCGGAACCGCATGCGGCAAGGCTCATCGCAGCAGCGCCGCACAGCGTCATCATGAACGCGGTCCTGTCAGTCATCATTAGCTTCCTCAATCATATTATGCAGAGCGGTATTGCCGCCCACCAATTCTGCTTCCATCAACTTTCGCATTTCGAACTTTTGCGCCTTGCCGGTCACCGTCATTGTAAAACCCTCAACGATTTTGACATGATGCGGGACCTTGTAGTGGGCGATTTGCCCTCGGCAGAAATCCCGGACATCTTCAGCGGCGACTTGCTCGCCTGATCGGGGAATGATCCAGGCACAGACCTGCTCGCCATATTTTTCATCGCTGACACCAAAGACCTGGACGTCACTTATCGCTGGATGGGTAAGCAAATATTCTTCGATTTCCCGGGGATAGATATTTTCACCGCCCCGAATGATCATGTCCTTGATCCGCCCGGTTATGCGGACATATCCCTTTTTATCCATCGTGGCGATATCGCCCGAATGCATCCAGCCATCGGCATCGATTGCCTCAGCCGTTTTTTCCGGGTCATCCCAGTAACCGCGCATCACGGCATAGCCGCGCGAACAATATTCACCCTGTTCGCCGATGGGCACAGTCGACCCATCGGGTCCGACCACTTTGGCTTCGGCATGCGGGTGCACGCGGCCAACCGTCGATACCCGCTCGTTCAAAGGGTCGTCGGTGGCGGTCTGGGTGGTCAGCGGGCTGGTCTCGGTCATGCCATAGCCGATGGTAACCTCGTTCATGTTGAGCCGGTCCATGACCTGTTCCATCGTCGCTTTCGGGCAAGGCGAGCCCGCCATGATTCCCGTGCGCAGGCTGCTTACATCGAAATCGGACAGATTGTCCTGACTGAGCAACGCGATGAACATCGTCGGCACGCCATAGAGCGATGTGCAACCCTCCGACTGCACGGCCTCCAGCGCAAGCTGCGGATCAAAGGCCTCGGACGGATAGATCATCGCGGCGCCGCTGGTGAGCGACGCGAGATTGCCAAGCACCATGCCGAAGCAATGATAGAGCGGGACCGGAATGCAGATACGGTCCTCGACGGTCAATTTGGTCAACCGGCCTGTGAAAAACCCGTTGTTCAAAATATTGTGATGGGTGAGCGTTGCCCCTTTGGGGAAACCGGTCGTGCCGCTGGTAAACTGAATGTTGATCGCATCATGGCGATCCAATCCGCCAGCTGCTGCGTCGAGAGCGGCGCGATCTATGTCCTGACGCAAATTTTCCCACGGCACAAAGCCCTCATGGAGACGTTCGCCCAGCACAACCATGGTTCGCAAAAGCGGCAGCTTCTCCGGCCCGAGCTCGCGCAGCATTCCGACATAGTCACTGGATTTGAACGATGGTGCGGTGACCAGCACCGAGCAGCCGACCTTGTTCAGTGCATATTCGACTTCCGACAATCGATAGGCCGGATTGACCGTCACCAGGATCGCGCCGATTCTGGCCGTAGCGAACTGGGTTACCGTCCATTCTGCACAATTGGGTGCCCAGATGCCGACGCGGTCACCCTTGACCACGCCAAGGTCCAACAGGCCGCATGCGATGCGGTCCACTTCCGCGTTTAATTCCGCCCACGTCCACCGAATGCGCTGATGGCGCGATACCAGCGCGAGCTTGTCAGCCCAACCATTGGCCGCGTGGTCGAGAGCCGCTCCAATCGTATATTCGAGCAGTGGTGTATCCACAGGACCCTGCGCATAGCTTTGCATCATGACCTCGCAACATTGATGACCTGGACCTGGGTATATTCCGCAAAGCCTTCAACCGACTGCTCAACGCCAAGGCCGGAAGCCTTGAAGCCGGCCATCGGAATATGTGGCCCGATCGCGATATGCTGGTTGACCCAGACCTGGCCGCTTTCGATACGGCCGGCAATGGCTGTGGCCCTGGCCACATCCTTCGACCAGACGGATCCGCCAAGTCCCATTTCCGACGCATTGGCGCGGCGGATCACGTCATCGACGTCAGCAAAGCGGATCACCGGCAGGATCGGACCAAATTGTTCTTCGTCGACGATCTGATCGCCATCGGTGACATCGCGAACGATGGTCGGTCGGACAAAATAGCCGCCACGCTCCATCACTGTACCGCCGGCAATAATCTTCCCGTCCCGGCGGGCTGTTTCCAGAAAGTCTTTGACCTTCTCGAACTGCGCCTTGTTCTGGATCGGTCCGATCTGGGTGCCTTGCTTGCTGCCATCATCAACAATCGCCGCCTCCGCCAGCATCGCCAGTTCGCTGCACATGGCTTCGTAGATATCGTCGTGCACATAGGCACGCTTGATCGCGAGGCAGACCTGACCATTGTTGAGGAAGGCGTTGTTGAAGATCGCCTGCGCGGTTTCCTTGACATCTACGTCGTCCAGGATAATGGCGGGGTCATTGCC
>TARA_R110000868_G_scaffold29897_1_pt1 | contig 13011 bp, 14 predicted proteins | sample TARA_R110000868 | Tara Oceans TARA_R110000868 (sample SAMEA4397489) | marine metagenome | biome: Polar Biome; feature: [SRF] surface water layer (ENVO:00010504); material: water (ENVO:00002006), including particulate matter (ENVO:01000060) such as... | depth 5 m | reverse complement strand
TACACACTCCCCGTCTTCGCAGGACATAATGATAACAAATTTTTTGACTGGAATGCCAGTCAGTTCGTAATACATTGCGGCATAAGCACAACACTGAACGAAATAATGATCAATCCACTCGCGTGGTTTGGGTTTTTTGGAAGTTTTAAAATCGACGATTGCCAATTCTCCGTTGTATTCTGCAATACAATCAACGGTTCCAGCAATACCCAATTTCCTACTATATAGGGAACCTTCAAGAGCGTGAATATTATTTATTCGATTCAGTTCTGTTTTAGAAATCTTAAACAGAAAATCCGATAAAGGTTGAACTATAGGTAGTTCCCTATTATACAAATAATTTTCAACCAAGGTGTGCATGTCAGTTCCACGACTGGTTGCTGCCTTAGTAATCTTATCAGCTTCCTCATTACCAATTCTTTTACGCCACTTGACAAAGATTTCTTTATTAAAATGACTTGTAATTGAGGTAATAGAAACTAACTTAAGAAATTCTTCGTCTTCGTCAGGAACTTTATAGTATCTTACACCATCAATGGTTTCCCTTTGAAGTTTTGGAAGAGTTGTATCTATATGTTTAAATCTTCCTTGCTTAGGAACTTCAGGATGCAACTCATAATATTTTTCAATTAACGGATTCGTCATTAAACACTCACTTCTAGTTTTGCAATAATATATTCCTTAACAAGTCCAGAACGAACAATGTCGTCAACACCAAACTCTATTATATCAATAGATGGCATTTTACGCAAGATGTTCATGAAATCAACAATTCCATTGCGTTCATTGGTCTTCTGTAAATCTGATTGACTAGCATCTCCACAGAACATAATCTTAGAGTTCTCACCAACACGAGTAATGATTGAATCCAATTCATGTGCTGTACAGTTTTGGAATTCATCTACAATCACAATTGAATTATCAAGTGTAGTGCCTCTTAAGAATGAGGTGCTCCAGAACTTAATCGTTTCCTGCGACTTAAGATTGCCATAGAGCATCTCAAATTCAGCATCAGAAGGCATCTGGAACATATACTTTACCATATTCTTATAAGGAATCTGGTAGATGTCTGACTTATCCTCATAGGAACCAGGAAGGAAACCAATCTCCCTTGTGGCAACTAAAGAACGAACCAGATAGATTTTCTCATAAGGAGTTCTTTCATCAAGAACTTCACGAAGAGCATTGTAAAGAGTGATGAAAGTCTTACCCGTTCCTGCACATCCATATGCGACAAGATGTTTACCTTCGGCATATGCATCAAAAAGTTTTCTTTGATTATCTGTAAGTGGGTCAATATCTAATAGATATTCATTCCCAAGTGCTTTTTTTCTTTTTGTCTGACGGGTTGTAAGACCAACACCGATTGGTTGGTCATTCGTCCTTTTTCTTCTTGTCATTAGATTTTTTTGACTGTTGATTTAGGAGCTTTGCTTGCATTGCCTAGAACTTCATTCCATGCTGGGTGTTTAGAGACTAACTTATTACGCCAATCTCCAACCTCTCCCGGACTTGCGGATCCTTGTGACCAATCCCTTTTCCATTCGGGATTGTCATTGTACCACTGTGTGATGTCATGAACGCTCATTTCAATCACTTTGGTCTCACCAGTTTCTTTGTGAATAATTGGATATATTGCCAAAGGTTATACCTCCATTTTATGTAAACTTATTTAGATCAAGGACTCAAACGTGCCTTATGAAGTCTCTTCTCTTCATAATATGCCCAAATACTTGGAGTCCATTTTTGAAGTTCGGGTGCAAAAGAATCGCACAATGCTTGAATCTCAAGTTGTGCGTCAAGTTTAGAACGAAGATCCATAAAGTGAAGTACAGAACGAAGGTTGAATGAAACTACAAAGTTCTGACGAATTGCTTGTGCAAGATAATCACGAATATGTTCTTCACACATACCCTTATCATACTTCACGGCATAACGCTTACACCCCTCCACAATCCACTGTAGTTCATCTTGTCGATCTTCTCCTGTCCACTCATACTTCTTTCCCTTACGATTAGTATAGAACCCCACAGGGCGCACATAGAAGACTTCTTCAACATCTAGTTCCCCACTGGCAACTTTGACTACACGCTTACCAGTATAACGCTGAGATTGAACATCCCAAGTTGTTCCAATACGATGAGTTCTTGCCTGAACGATCACATTATGAACAAATCCAGCACAAGAAAATGTAATTTGTGGATGCTCCAAAGGTCCCCAATGTCCCCTTTCATTTGCCAGAAGTTGTTCTACAACCCACTCACCACATTTTTTATTATTAGGAACTTCCACTTGATGAATAGGAACTTCAGAATAATCACCCTTACCTGCCTGCCAAATCACTTGTTCTGGAATTGGATAGCATTGAAGTTTTACTACCTCAAGATTCTTATCAAGTTCAAGTAGATCTTTTGATTTAATAGGTTTCATTTCTTTCCAAATCCTTTCGATGTTTTTGTTTCCAATACTTCAAGTTCTCCTTTCAACATTCTAAGTTGAGACTTCATTTCTTTGAGTTGCTCATCAGAATATAGATGATCCTGTTTGATCAATCTCTCCATTAATTTGATCAGTTGTTTTGCTCGTGTCATTCAGTATCCTCGAAGATTCATCAAGTTCCAATTCTTTCTTTAAGGAATATATTAGTAATTCCAAATTGCGTATAATGAGTTTTAATTTGTCTCTGTCCATTTTAACGGAGTTGACTTTGGTCATCATACACAAAAAAAGGGAGTCTGTCAAGACTCCCTTCAAAAATAATATTTCTTTTATTTACCGGGACTGAACTTGACTCCGAGTGCTTTGTTACGAGCAGCATCAGACTGTCTTGCAGTAGCAAGTTTCTTAGCAGCATTCGCGGCATCAGATTGCTTATAAGCACCAGCAAATAAAGATCTACCAATTCTTTCTAATGGATTGGAAGAAGTTTGAGCGAGACTCTTAGTATCTGCTCTCTTATAGACTGCTTTACCACCTTTATATGCAAGATATCCAGTATCTTGCTTACCACCAGGTCCAGTAACAACAGAAGTTTTACCTAATTGTGCAGTTTTTCTTTGTGCCCCTGTACCAGTAGTGATGGTATTCTTTTTGGTATCAAAAGTAGTCTTACCACCAATACCTTTGATTGCACCACCCGCTTGCGATTTACGGTTAGCAGTTGCAATTGCTTTTCTCTGAACAGCATTTGCTCCAGCGGCAGTATCAAATGCCTTTTCTGCAGCAGCACCACCAGCAAGAGCACCAGCAGTCCCTGTAGCAGCACTAAGAAGACCGCCACCACCAATTGCACCAGCAGTTCCACCAAGTAAACCACCAGCAGCAACTGTAGCACCTTTAGCGAGTGATCTTGCCCATCCAGATCCTTTAGATCTTTCATCAGCAGTAGAAAGTGCAGTATCTAATGCCGCTGATGCTGGACCTGCAAATTTACCAATCTTTGCAAATTTTCCAGGAACTTTTGGTGCTTCTGGTAATTTTGGTGGTTTTCCTCCAGAAGATGAACCTGGCATTGGTGTTGCTTTTCCACTTGGACCACTTCCAGCAGCTGCTTTTGCTTTCTTTGCTTCTGCAGCTGCCCTTCTTGCATTGGTTGAAGAAAGTGTTGGTGGTTTTCCTCCAACTGGAGAGGGTGCTCCAGAAGCAGAAGCAGAAGTGCTAGAAGCAGCATTAATTGTTGCTGGTTTAAATCCTGATGATTTTGCGGGTGTTGATTTAGTTGGAGTTGGATAGATTCTTTGAGGATTTGATTTTGTTCCAACTGGAGCGGATGGAGTTGATGTAGTAGTTTTTGTTACTGCACCACCTGTTCTACCCGAAGGAAATTTACCTTGGGATTTGGTGACATCCGATACTTTTACTGGTTTAACTGATGTATCCACAACTGATGTGGAAGATTTTGGTATTGTTGCTAATTCACCACCTCTTCCAGTTTCTCCCCTCACTTTAGATCCAGGAACCTTAGTTGTTTTTGGTTCTGGAATCTCCATTTGTCCAGGAGATGTTCTTGGTCCTTCTGGAGCTCCAGCAGGCAATCTTCTGGATGCCGGTGTTGGTGTAGGATCAGTTCCAGTAAATGGAATCCTTCTGGGATTTGTAAAATTCTGAGCAGTTCCTCTATTTGTAAGTAATCTACCCTGCACTTCTTCTTCGGGAAGATAGTTTTCTTCTAAAAATTTCTTAAACGACTTCATCTGCTTTTCGTCTTTTTAGTTATTTATAAAATCCTACAGAAACAAAAAAATACTGGAAAATTTTTCCCAGCATTTTTGAAATCATTTTCTCTTTTTAGTTTGAGGTGGTTTATATCCCCAAAGTCTAGGACTTATTTTACCATCAGTCCATTCAATCGATTTAAGACAATTACCAAATTTATCATAATACATGTCAAATACATTGACTCTTTTACTTGTTCTAACAATGTCATGACAAATATTTTCATCAATCATATAGGTGATTAAGTAAGAATCAATCGGTAATTGAGTATTCTTAGAATCTTCCCTTTTACATCTTTCCTGCAGAATTTCACATCCATAAAGAGACTTAGAAGTTTCTCTTTCTTGATTAGACCAAACTTCATCCATTGTCTCTTTATTAGAGTTCTTTTCTTTTTCTACTGCCATATTATCATACTTGATTTTATTTTCCAAACTTATTACCTCATGATTTAAATTTATCCCCGATTACCCCACTTAATATCGGGATATGCTTCTGCAACAATTTGCTTAGTAATTTTATACTTTGTATCAAGTTTCTTATCTTTTACAAGAATTAGAATTTCTGCTTCTAGTGGATGAAGACCTTGAAGAAGGTTAATGAACATACTTTCTCTACGGAGAGAACTAAGGTCAGAATTACCACCTTTTACAAAATTATAAAATTTCTGATATTCTTTGCGAATTGATGATCTTCCCTGATCCTGAGAACCTAAAGAATTAGATCCAAGTTCACTCATCTTACTTACAGCATCATTAATCTTTTCGGAAAGAGTTCCACTGAAAGAATTTTGTTCGCTCGTTGCGGCATAAGGAACATCACCTTCTGGAAGAACAGATGTGATAGTCTCATCAAAATTCCAAATAAAGATTGCCTTTAAAGAAGGATGCTCATATTTTTGTAGAACTTCCACTTTTTTTGCATTTGATTTTTGTTTTGATGCAAGATTCAAAACTTCAAATATAAATGGATTTGCTGGAAGTTCTTCAATCGCCGCAGGTTCTTTTGCAACTACAGTTCTTGATTTAATCGTCGTCGTCTTCTGTGTCATCGTACTCATAATCGCTATTTTCAAAATTTAAAATTATTATACATTATTTAGTTAATACTGTCAAGATATTTTTTTCTTTTTCGTTCATTAATTTTTTGTTTATTTTTAGCATAGTATTCTCTCTCTCTTTTTCTAACTTCTTCCATATTCTTCTTTCTATATTCTCTTTGTTTTTCATTTATTTTCTCCCTATTTTTATCAGCATATTCTTTTTGTCTTTGATTTAAAATTTCTCTTCGTTTTGCATTTCTTTTATTAGTTTTTGCATTAAATTCTTCTCTATTTTCCTCTCTCCATTTTTTTCTCAACTCAACTGCGCGAATTTTATTTTTTAATTTTGCATCTTCCTTTTCTTTTCTAGTTAAATATTTTCTTGCTCCACCTTTTCCACCATGAACCATGTTAACCAAAATTCCACCATCACATTTTCTACCGTATAATGCAATTAAATATTTTTCATGTTTATATGCATCTTCTTCCAAATCAAATCTTTTGAGTATTAATATTCGATTTCTATTCTTTGGTAATAAATTTTGACCATTGTTTCTCATATGCTTTTGGTAAGCTCTATCATTAGAACCTTTTCCAATATAATAAGGTGTTCCAGATTCGCGCAAATAAGCGTAAGTATAATACATTTTACTTTAGTGATTAATAATATTATACATCTTCTTCATCATCAAATTCCTCATCATCAAAATAATCTGGATTAAAAGTTACTGCTAATACTTCATCAGGAATAATATTACCATTATTATCATAGAACTCTGGATGCAACTTTGGAATCTCCCGATAGTTCATCATATACTCTCTGGCAATCCAACCTGTTACTAGTCCCACTATAAGAAATAATATGGTTAGAAAGGAACCGAATACTAGACTAGTTGCTAACATTTTTTTTCTCCGGGAAACTACTTATCTCTTTCTTGATATAAAGGAAAACTCAAAATAGATGGTAGTTTCTCGATTGAGAAAGCAAACCATCTTTTCAAAGATGATATGAAAGGGTTTGGTCTGCTTTCTTTTTCCCCCATTAAGTATAAGTTCGATACCACGATTCATACCGTGATCTTCTGTTTTATTTATGTTTAAATCAGACAATTTGTTTTTCTTTCAAAAATTTAACAGTATCTACACATCCACCAAGTTTTTTATCATCACAAAGAACTTGTGGAAATGTGGAACCTTCCCCAAATTCTGAATAAAACTCTTCTTTGGTGAAGTGCTCATCTAGATTATACACCACGAAGTTACTTCCCGTCAACTCCAAGACTTGTTTAACCTTGTAGCAGTATGGACAATCATTTTTAGTGTAAACTACAAAATTCATTTTTTTCTCCTAACGATAATTAATTGGTTCTAAAAGATTTTAATAATTTCTATTGTAAGAGATTTTTTAGTAGGTGTCAAGGGGTTGACAAGATCTGATTTTATCAGTAGACTAGGTTTGTCCAGGTTGAAGATGAGTTATAGCTCAGTACCTAAAGGCCTTTCCCACTTCGTTCCTTCCTGAACAATTCCATCATCATCACCATCGTTTGCATCAGGATTATAACCATCAACAATCTTTTCTTCTAATGTTGGTTCTGTGGATGTGGGTTCTTCAGTTACCACAGGTTCTTCAATAACTTCTAGTACAGGTTCTTCAACAACAACAGGTTCTTCAATAACTTCTATTACTGGTTCTTCGGTAATAATAGGTTCTTCTACCTCAACCCAAGGAAGAGGTAGTGATGTGATAGGAGGATTATACTTACTTGCAATCTCATTTGCAATAACTGTTTGTAAGTATCCAATATCAAGGTTACTTTCTAACCAACCAATTACAGTTTCTTCAGTAAGAGTTGAATAATCAGTAAATGCTTCTGGACTTTGTGATGGAAGAGGATAAGAATTGCTGAAAGATGCAGATACACCGTTCTCATCTACTCCTGTAAGACCCCAATGAACAATCTTCACGACATTAATTAATCCATTTTCTGATGGAGCACAATCTATTCCAAAAATATTCCAAGTATAAGTAATCATTGTTTCTTAGCATACTCCATATTTAGATTTGAGATTATTGGATTGTGTTTCCATGCTCTCAAATCCTTTCACAGTCATCCAAGTCACCATAGAATATCGGTTTCCTTTGGTGACTGGTTCAACACCGTGCCTATAATACCGATTGGAAGGGAAACATACCAGAAGTCCAGGTTCAGGACGAACTCTAATCTTTAAATCTGGGAATACAAAATCTCCACCCTCAAATTCATCATTGAGATATAAGACCATAGACAAATCACGGTCTACTGTCTTTCTCCATAGTTGTGTTTGGTCTGGTGCAGTCCATACACCTTCACCATCAATATGAGGTTGGTAGTGCCCTCCTACATCATAACAAAGAAGTTGTGGAACTTCTGAACTATCCACCTCAAACTGATAAAAAGGATTGATGACTTGCTTGACAATATGATGCATCAACTCATTAACCTGTGGAAATACAGGTTCAATTGGTGCAATTTGAGTATCTCTTGTTCTTTTATCAGTAATCCATTCAGTTCCTCGTGTCTGATTGGATTTGTCTGGGTCAAATACTGAAAGGTCTTCTGTCTTTGAAGTTTTCATATGATTTACCAGAGCATCAATACCTTCTTGACTGATGACTTTTGGTGCAATCAAAACTTTGGATAATAAATTCATTAGTAATAATGTAGTTGTGAGTATTTATGTTGGGGTGTTGGAGGTTGCTGCTAAATTACCTCTTGCAGTGAATAATAAACCTCTTGGTGATGCTGATACAGAATCATTAGAAAAATCTATACGATCTACTGTTGCTACTGATGTTGGAGTTCTACCACCACCAAACCAACCATAGTTAGAGTTTCCTGTTGCTGCTAAATCACGTTTTCCTAAACTTAATGGACCTCTAACTGATGCTGTTGCTGCATCATTAGAAAAATCTATGCGGTCTACTAATGATCGTGTTACATAACCACCACCAAACCAACCATAGTTAGAGTTTCCTGTTGCTGCGAATCTATATCTTCCTGAACTCAATGGACCTCTTACTGATGCTGTTGCTGCATCATTAGAGAAATCTATACGGTCTACTGTTCCTGGTCCAGGAAAACCACCACCAAACCAACCATAGTTGGAGTTTCCTGTTGCTGCTAAAGCATTACCTCTTGCTAAACTCAATGGACCTCTAACTGATGCTCTTGTAGAATCATTAGAAAAATCTATACGGTCTACTCTTGATACTGGTCCAGGATCTCCACCACCAAACCAACCATAGTTAGAGTTTCCTGTTGCTGTTAAACTATCTCTTGCTAAACTTAATGGACCTCTAACTGATGCTCTTGTAGAATCATTAGAAAAATCTATTCGATCTACTGTAGATCCAGTATACCCACCACCAAACCAACCATATCCAAGAGTTTTTGCAAGACGAACACTTGAAGACCTTGCCTGTCCTGATGTTGCTGCTAAATCACTTCTTGTTGAACTTAATGGACCTCTTGGTGATGCTGTTGCAGAATCATTAGAGAAATCTATACGGTCTACTGTTGATATTACAAAACCAGCACCAAACCAACCATAGTTAGAGTTTCCTGTTGCTGATAAAAATCGTCTTCCTATACTTAATGGACCTCTTATTGATGCTGTTGTAGAATCATTAGAGAAATCTATACGTTCTACTGTTGATAATTGACCAGGACCTCCACCACCAAACCAACCATAGTTAGAGTTTCCTGTTGCTGCTAATCTATCTCTTGCTAAACTTAATGGACCTCTTGGTGATGCTGTTGAAGAATCATTTGAAAAATCTATACGGTCTATTACTCCTGTTGGAGATGGAGCACCACCAACAAACCAACCATAGTTAGAGTTTCCTGTTGCTGCTAATTCATATCTTGCTACACTTAATGAACCTCTTACTGATGCTGTTGAAGAATCATTAGAGAAATCTATACGGTCTACTCTTGAAGTTGTTGGAAAACCACCACCGAACCAACCATAGTTAGAGTTTCCTGTTGCTGATAAACTATATCTTGCTGCACCTAATGGACCTCTTGGTGCTGCTGTAGAAGAATCATTAGAGAAATCTATACGGTCTACTGTTGAGAATACTGGTCCAAATCCCCCTCCACCACCGAACCAACCATAGTTAGAGTTTCCTGTTGCTGATAAAAATGCTCTTGCTAAACTTAATGGACTTCTAATATTTGCAGTCCCAGTATCATTAGAGAAATCTATACGGTCTACTGTTGATGCTCCTGGTGCAGTACCACCACCGAACCAACCGTGGGTTTGAGCACTACTCCAAGTGGTATTCGTAACTGTAGTATCAGTCACCAACATTACCAAACCAGTTGTGGTAATACCAGTCGTTACAACACCAACATAACCAGTAGTTGCATAAGAAACTGTTGTAGTTCCTGCAAATCCTGTAACTACAAAATTTCCATTATATCCAGTAAATGCTACACCAGTTGTACCAGCAAGACCAGAAACTGCAATCTTTGCACCCACATAAAAAGGTGTCGTAGAAAGACCAGCAGCAGTTGAAAGAGTAAGAGTTGCAATACCAGCAGTGGCATTTAAAACTCCACTCACAACAGTAATACCAGCACCAGCAGCAGTAGAATTAATATCTACAGCAGAAACCGTAACTGGATTTGATTTGTTTAGAAAAAATCCATCAAGACCAAATACGTCTCCTGCTGGCATCTACTTTCTCCTTATGAGTTTCTGGATTCTAAAAGTTGTTGATGTTGTTCGGTTCCAGGTGCAAGCAAACCTAAATCAGTATTCGTCACTTCTTCAATACCACGAAGAACTTTCTCTTGCAGTGTATTCAAGAACTTATCGGGGTCATTAATCGCATCGGCAAGAGCACCATAACCATTCTTGATTCTATTCGTATCATCACTCACTAATGTAGGAGCAGTTCCTCTTCTCATAGAGTGAAGATTACCAATACTAATACCAGTCTTGGAACTTACCATTTCATCCAGAGATTGCTCTGCGAATCTGCGTTCCCAATAGATATGGTCCTCATTCTCAAACTGTTCTTTGGTGACTGTCTTACCACCATTCAGTTCAATCAAACGATTAATAATCTTATCAAAGAAATTCATTTGCTGAATACGGTCACGAATCTCCAACTCACAAGACTTCAAGTAGTTTTGAGTTGAGATTGAATCCAAATCGTGCCAGTAGAGTTTTGTTGAACCACCATTCGGTCCAGAAGTGTGCCACTCCACAGGTTCATCAGTATTCTTATCTTTCCAACGATACTCAAACTCACGAACCTTCTCTTTCATCTCAATCAGTTTCTGCATATATCCTTCGGCAAGAATACGACGATTCTTAATTGCCGCCTGAAATGCTGCTGGAACTGTGTATTGCTCTAACAGAAAGAATTTTTCAATCTGGAAATTGGTTCTTCCTTGTGCGAGTTCTTTGTCTGCTTCTTCCCAACGAAGCACTTCTTGAAATGCTTGTTGTAGATATTCTTCGTTATTTACTGCTTCCTCTGGGGAAATAATTTGCAGTTGGTTACAATTTTCAGTCATAGTTTGTTTACTAAATGGTTCTAATGTTTGTTTCCAAACGTTTGCAATTTTTTTCCAATCATAAGTTTCAGTAGCATAATGTGAAACAGATTGTGAAATTTGGTCGTAGTACTGCCTATCAGTATCAAAGAAGTATAATGCAGACTTACAGGCATCTATAAAGTTATTTAGGAAGTTATTTGTTACTTCATATCCTTTTGAAGTTCTTGTACCTTCCATAGGAACAATATTTGCAATCTCATTTGATACTTCGGGGAGTGCTCCAATATCTGTAAGAATTGGAAAGCATCCACAAGACATTGCTTCTGCTAATGAAACACAAAATGTTTCTTCCCAGATATTAGGATGAATAAAGAATGCTGCATCTTGTAAGTGCTCTATCAGTTCTGCTTGGTCTACTGCTGGTGAGTAGATGACATTTGGAAGTGATTTGAGATACTCATAAAGTTCTGTATATGGGTCTTCTTGAATATCATAAAGATTCATCGCAGAGAAAATCTTGAAGGTTGCCTCTGGAATATGTGGAATGATTTGTGCTAATACTTCAAGACCTTTATATGGTATGGAAGTATAGATGAATGTCTTTGATTTTTTGTTGGAGTATGTGAATTGCTTTGATACTCCTGTTGGAATTGTGACGATTTTATCTTCTGGAATGTGATGATACTTAATGAATTGCTCTCTGCACCAGTTAGATGGAGAGACAATTAAATCACAAATTGAAAAATCAAAGTTAAGATAAACTGGTTGGTCGTAAGAATGTTGCGACCATAAGATTTTTATTGGTTTATTTGATTGTTGAAGTTCTTGTGGTAAATGAGAAACTATAATGTTTTCTGGAAACTTATAATATTCTTCAAGAAAAAAATAAGAACTTTCACTTGCTCCTGATTTCATAAATTACCTTGATGTGTTTGATGTTGCTGTAGTAGTTTGTCTTGGTAAATTTAATAAACCTCGGTTCTGTGCTCTCACAGAATCATTTGAAAAATCTATACGGTCTACAAGAGAATAAGTTACGAAAGGAGGAGATTGATTTCCTCCTCCACCAAACCAACCATAGTTAGAGTTTCCTGTTGCTGCCATATCTCTTCTTGTTGTAAATAATGATCCTCTTATTAATGGTTGTAAAGAATCATTAGAAAAATCTATTCTACCTACCGTTGATACTGGTCCATTCCCCCCACCAAACCAACCATAATTAGAGTTTCCTGTTGCTGTTACATAAAAATTACTATAATTTTGCCTTGCTAATGCTTCTATAGAATCATTAGAGAAATCTATGCGGTCTATTGTTGATAGTGGAGTACTTCTACCACCAATAAACCATCCATAGTTGGAGTTTCCTGTTGCTGCTAATTGATATCTTGATGCACTTAATGGACCTCTTGGTGATGCCGTAGCAGAATCATTAGAGAAATCTATACGATCTACTGCTGCGGTTTGTGGGGTTACACCACCAGCAAACCAACCATAATTGGAATTTCCTGTTGCTGCGTGTCTATATTTTATAGCAGTCAATGGACCTCTTATTGATGCTGTTGCAGAATCATTAGAAAAATCTATACGGTCTACTTTTGATATTCCACTACCACCACCAAACCAACCATAGTTAGAGTTTCCTGTTGCTGCTAAAGCATATCTTGATGAACTCAATGGACCTCTAACTGATGCTGTTGCAGAATCATTAAAGAAATCTATACGTTCTACTGCTGCTCCTGGAGTTGTGTTTCCACCACCAAACCAACCATAATTCCCTGCTTTTTGTCTGCGAATATTGAGAACTCCTGATGTTGCTGCCAATGCGCTTCTTGCTAAACTTAATGAACCTCTTGGTGATGCAGTTACGGAGTCATTTGCAAAATCTATACGGTCTACTGTTGCTAGTGCTCCTGGAGCACCACCACCAAACCAACCATAGTTAGAGTTTCCTGTTGCTGCCATAAAATTTCTTCCTGATGGTGCATTTAATAAACCTCTTGGTGATGCCGTGGAAGAATCATTAGAAAAATCTATACGGTCTACTGTTGATAATGGTCCAGGATCTCCACCACCAAACCAACCATAGTTAGAGTTTCCTGTTGCTGCTAAAAGATTTCTTGCTGATCTTAATGGACCTCTAACTGATGCTATCGCAGAATCATTTGAGAAATCTATGCGGTCTACTGTTGATGATGGTTG
>TARA_R110000868_G_scaffold103747_3_pt1 | contig 13018 bp, 18 predicted proteins | sample TARA_R110000868 | Tara Oceans TARA_R110000868 (sample SAMEA4397489) | marine metagenome | biome: Polar Biome; feature: [SRF] surface water layer (ENVO:00010504); material: water (ENVO:00002006), including particulate matter (ENVO:01000060) such as... | depth 5 m | reverse complement strand
GATGTATAAAGTTATACAATTAAGTACTGTAGTTTTAGTACTGACGTTGTTTTTAAATGGGTGTAGTACTACTCCTCCTGTTGCTGAGTGTGACAGTGAAAGAAAAACTGTTAAGCACTGGGCAGATAAGTTTGAGATTAAAGATCTTAAAGCTTTAGACGATAAACAAAGACTTAAATTTCTTAGATGGTATAATAACACAGTACCTATTACTGATTATAATCCTGATAAAGTATACCTTATAAGTCTTAACAGAGTCAATATGGGGTTTATGTTTGAGACAAAACAATGTATCTCTCGAATGGGACGTGTACCTTGGGATCAATTTATAGAATGGTTAGGTGAAAAAGGGGCGTAGTTTAACTACCTACCTCTTTAATAAGCCTCTTCAGATACCACTCAGCCTTACGTAGGTCCTCATCAGGCTTCCCTTTGTAGCCGTACCTCCACTGGTACTTGAGTGCGTTACCTTTGAGGTAACCATTGAACTCCTCCTTTGTCATGCTGGCCTGTATAGCATCAATACACTCAATGCCATGCTCATTGTGGTTGTAGTGTGTTGGATGATTAACCACATCTTCTTTGTAATTATCTTTTAAGTTCTTAAGTGTTTCGTATCTCATACCCGGTCCTCCACATTTACATATATAAGTATGTTTATCAAGTACATAAGTACCCACATCACCGCATAGTACACAATCAGCCACAACTTTTATCTCCTGTGCTAGGGTCAATGAAACAAGCAGCGCCTTCTTCATCCTCTACAATCTTATTAAGTACACCAAAACGTTTGCCAGCTGAACGGAAGGTAGTGATACCTTTACATCCAGACTTCCAAGCATCAACGTACAGCCCCTTAAAGTCCTCCCATACCACATCATCACCCACATTGCAAGTCTTAGATACAGCTGAGTCAACATGTTTCTGTGCAGTAGAGAGGACATTCAAGTGTTCGTTCATTGTTACTTGTTCCGATATTTTTCCTTCGATACCATAGTTAGAATAAGCATAGTCAGGTACGCTAACAATTTCTACTCCTTCATCTAAGTTAATAGTACGTTGTGTTTCTAAAGCAAACACTGGTTCAATCCCACTACTTACATTGTCTGCTGTTAAAGATATTGTACCAGCTGGGGCTATAGAAATCAAGTGTGAATTTCGTAGTCCATACTTACCAACCACCTCTCTGGTTATAAGATCAAGTCCTTTTATAAAGGGTGAGTTATGGTATGACCTAGCATCGTAAGCAGGGAAGACTCCTTTCTCTATAGCCAGCTCAGCTGAGTACATGTACGCTGTGTTCTTAAGCACAGACATTACTTCATCTAAGAACTCAATGCTACGCTCACTACCGTACTCCATCCCTAGTATCTCTGAAGCATTAGCAAAGCCTGTGATACCCATACCTATCCTACGTTTGTTTCTGGCCTCAGACTCTTGCTCTGGTAGTGGGAAGATAGTACGATCAATAACATTATCCATAGCACGTACTACATGAGGAATGTCTTGTTTAAATTGATTCCAGTTAAAGGTTCTGTCGTGCATATCTCCATCTATAATGTCTCTGTCTTTGATGTACTTAACTAGGTTAAAGCTCCCAAGTAGACAAGCACCATAGGGTGGCAAAGGTTGCTCACCACATGGGTTAGTAGCAGCTATGTACTCACAGTACCTAAGGTTGTTCTGCTCATTGATAGTGTCAATGAACAACACACCCGGCTCAGCCCACTCCCATGTAGCCCTCATGATCTCATCCCATAAGGCAGAGGGATCAATAGTATCTACTACTTTACCTTCCCATACTAAATCAAATGCTTCATCATTCTCTAGTGCTTCCATGAACGCATCAGTCACAGCCACAGAGATGTTAAAGTTCTTTAGTCTTCCATCGTTTTGTTTTGCCCTGATGAACTCTTCGATATCCGGGTGATCAACCCTGAGTACACCCATCTGAGCACCTCTACGATTACCCGCAGAGGATACAGTATTACAGACAGCATCATAGATATCCATAAAAGACACAGCTCCACTAGCCTTTGACCCAAGGGTTTGGATAGGTGCTCCTCTATATCGAAGAGTGCTGAAGTCGTAGCCAATCCCACCACCTTTACGCATCGTCTTAAAGGCGTTAGTAGCACCATCCATGATGCCTTCAGTGGAGTCACTAATGGTTTGAGAAACAAAACAATTGAACGCCGTTGTCTTTCTAGGGCTACCAATAGCCGCTTGAACCCTACCCGCTGGTAAGAATCTTTGGTCCAAGAAAATATTTTTAATCTTTTCACGGTGCTCTTCTCCATCATTAAGACCTCCTGCTAAACGTGTCATTGCTTCATAGAAAGACTCGTTAGGCCCTCTATATTTTTCTTTATGTATCTGCTCACTAATCTGTAGTGTTGGTCCGTAGTTCATTCTTCATGTCCTTCATAGTCTAAGTCAGTCAACACATCAGAAAATAAATCAGGATCATCTTGTACTCTATCCCAAAACATATCAAGTATTGATCTTGCATCAAGCCCTAGTATTTCTACAATATCATGGCGATCATAGTGTAAACACAGGCGGTCTAGTAACTCTTCATCGGTTATGATAAGACCATTTAGCATTACTTATACTCCTGCTTAAGTCTAAGCATACTGATGAACTCTGGATCATACGTTCCTTCGTTCACGTTTCGTTTTACTATCACGCCTCTCCACCATAGTTCATTAGCTTCTCCTGCAAAGTCAGCAAAGTAATCTTGAAAGACTCCAGCCATTAACCCTTGTATACGAGAGCCATCAGCTTTAGTACGAGTAGCATAGTCAAGAGTATGTAAGTGTCCAGATGTACATGACTGATACTGTTTAACTAGAAGAGAATAAGCAGGATGCTCTCCACTAATTGCTCTACCCATCACACCACTAGTATGGTAGTGAGCATAAGCAATACCATCAATGACCTTGATGCCGGGGGTAGCTCCACGATAAGGAACAAACTCCCATCCAAACTTTTTATATTGTAAGTCTTCTATGCCAATGATACCGTCAAGCTTAGCTGCATCAGTAGATATAGCTCTGCTGATACGATGTTCATGGTTCCCTTCTAACATGTACATTTTAGGTCTACGTTTTTTAGCTTTCTTTAAAGGGGCAAACAACTTTTCTTGTGCATCTATTGTAGCATTAACATCGTCTTTGTAACGTCTACCTTCAAAGCCTTGAGTACCTTTGTCGTAGCTACATAGGCTGGGTAAGTCTGCCATGTCTCCTAGGCAGATTACTTTGTCAGGTTTAAGATCCAGTATCAGCTTACCCAGATATTCAAAGCGTTTGTTATCGTAGTCTGGGTGTGCATGAGGATCAGGTATAACTAAATGCATCATCTCAGTGCTCCTTAGGTATGAATTTAATCCCAGCTATCTGGGCATTATAGTATAAACGGAAGTCTTCATCAAGTCTTTTAGTCAACACATCACGTTTATGTTGGGTGTTTGCTTCACCATAGACAAGACCTCCTCTTGTTTTATAGTTCTTAAGTATCTTAAACTCAAAAGTTTTTGCTCCACACATCTTAATATCTTCTTTAACGTACTTAGAACTGGACTGATAGTACTGCCAGTCTGACTGTCTGTCTTGTTTACGTTTCTTCCAGACATGGTATTGCTTCTTACCCACATACATCCTTCCATTGTTAAGGTTTGTAATCAGGTAAACAAACCCAAAGTATTTTTTAGGATTAGGTTTCACACCTACCCAGTGGTGGTTAATTGGCTTTGCCAAGGTCTTCCCCTTCAGAGCAATACCAAATAAATCTACCCCAAGCATCGTGAGCCTCATCAACTAAGTGCTTACCTTTCTTATCTGACTTTACATTAAACACATAGTTAAGTATAAACATTTCTTTTTCTTCACTACCATCATACATTTCTAGGCTCCCTTAAGATCCATAGTAGCTCTTTGTTTTCAGCATACCTTTCTACAGATTTACCTTTAAATTCTGACTTGTACTTACGCATAATAGTTGCTTCCATTTCTTCAGTACCCTTATTAACAAGAAGTTTATGCGCTGTCTTATCTCCAATACCATGTATCCCTATTATATTATCAACTCTATCTCCTGTCAACATCTGTTTATAGAAAAAGAAATCAGACTGTTCAACAGTGGTGAAGTACTTATGTTGTTTACGAAAGTTATAGTGCCAACCCGGAATCATATCAAGGTCTTTGTCTATGGTACATATGATAGGTGTATCTTTCTTAGAAATATTTTTATTTTTATTTATAGAACACTGAGCTATACCCATAGCATCATCAGCTTCCATACCATCTATTACTTTAGCATCCCATTGCTTTATTAGATAGTCAATGATAGCCTGATAGTGTACAGGTTTATGATCAGGGTCTCTGTTACCTTTGTATACATGACTTACACCTGTCTCATGGCGGTAGTTGCCCTTACCTGTTAGGTAGATACTCCCATCATGGCTACCACAAGCTTCACTGATCTCTAACAGTGACTGCTTAACATTCTGAAGGGCATGTGAAACAGGTGAAGGGATTACTTTCTTGGTGATCAGTGACTTATCTATCCCATGTTTAACAGCGTAACTGTTAGCATCTTTCTTATACTGATAAGTTTCGTTGTTAATTTTATACTCGTTAGTCTGTGATGCAAAGCCACATGAGTAGACAAGAACATCCCCATCAATTAGGCTGTACATCTTTGACCTCTTCAGTACCTATAGTACCTTTAAAGGCTTTCTTAAGTACATCTTTAATATCTTTTTTATTCTTAGAAGCATTAACTTCTTTAGTTATATCAACAGGTTTTTGACCCGGCATATCAATTATAAAACTAGGCATAGTATATACTCCTTGAGTTAAAAATGTAGGCAGTTTCTACACATGCCTAGGTGCGGGAGCAACCTCAGAAAGGATCATCTTCTTCAGGAAGATCTACCTGTGCTAGGTCACTTTGAGCAGAAGAAACATAGCCATCTTCTGCCAGCATTTGATCAGACTCAAACGTAACCATATCAATTACCATGACTGAGTTAAGCCCAACGCTAGTACCTTTCTTACCTTTGAAGTCCCATTCGTATGTGTTAAATGGAACCTTAACTTTAGAACCATTACCTATACTAACAGGCTCAGTCAACACATTACACTTAGAGTCAGTAACTTTTGGTGGGTACTGAGGGGACCCCTTCAGTGTGATGAAGTCTCCTTTCTCATCACCTTTGTTACGGGTAGCCACTCCTGCTTTCTTAAGCAAGGCTAATGAGGCCTTGTCCATGTTACCAAGATCCATCTGTAGCTTACCACTCATAGCATTAGGCTTACGAACGTTGGCCCAGTATGCTTCTCCACGTAGTACTTCTTTTTCCATAGTATGTAGCTCCTTTAGTGTGTCTCTGACCAATTATAACCTATCTTATACTCCCCGTCAAGGGGGCAAAGACAGCCTACCAAGGGGCCAGCATCCTTGATAGCCTGAACTTGTATCTGTCCAAGTTCTTCTGCATGTTCTTCTTTAACTTCTGTCTGCCATTCATCATGTACCCATGCTACCATCTTCCAATCAAGATGTCTAGCTTTTTCTGTCCATAACTCAGCAGCTTTCTTCATAAGAATAACCTCACCTGACTGCAACAACACAGACAAGGTGTAGTATGGCTCAGCTATAGGTATCCACCTCTTGTCAAGACCTATAACAAAGCCCCTCTCAGCAAGCTTCTCGTACTTATACTTAGCTCTCTTAAGAGCAGGGGTGTTGTCAAGGAATAGTTTACGTGCTTTACCCCCAGCCTGTGCTGATTCACCCATGATCTCACCTATCTTAGGCGCACCTGCACCCAACAACCACGCATATATAAAAGTCTTTGCTATATCTCTTGTCTTAAAGCCACCAGCTTTTTGATTAGCAGTATGGATGTCACCATCACACACCTCAGCTATGTAAGACTTACTACCTGTGTAGTGAGCCAAGACTCTGAGTTGAATACCTGAGGCATCAGTACCTAGCATCTTATAGCCTACTGGTACAGTGAATAAAGATCTACAGTCTTTACCATAAGGCTTATCAGAAGCAGGTACTTGAGCCATGTTAGGCCCCCAGTGTGACATACGATGTGTCTTAGCACCAATGGTATTGACTGAGCCATGTATTCTGTCTTCGTTATCTGACGCATCTACCCAGCTATTGACCATAGTAATACGTCTGTCTACCAAGTCCCACTCCATCACCAGCTTAGCCTTGGGGAACTTAACAGCTGCTGCTTCAAGCACCCACTCAGTTAACCTAGGGTTACCCTTGTCTGTGAAGACAGTAGGCTTCCACCCTTCATTAACAAGATGCCTGATAATAAACTGCTGACTATTCAGGTTAGGATCAGGCCATGTAATAGCAGAAAAGTCTCCGCAAATATCATCAAGATTAAAACCTTTGAGACCCACTCTAGATCTCTCACCTGTCTTTGTAGTTCTTGGGTGTACCTCTCTCTTGAAGGCTGGTAAGGACACGAATGTTGACAAGAGCTCATCGTCTAGTTCCCTTTTTCTTTGTGTGAGGGTGGCGAGTAGAAGCTGCGCCCCCCGTTCATCAAGCAGTATACCACCCAGCCGCATCTCTTCAACCATCTGAGCAATTCTATGCTCACTTCTGAACACTTCCTTAGGAGTCTTCTTAATCTTAGCCTCTGATAAGAGGGCATTATAAACCATATGGTTAAGGTGCACGTCCTCAGTGCAACGATGAAGCATTTCTGGTGAGTATTTGTCCCACTCATTATGTTCTACTTTCGGTTGTGATAGTATGGTCCCCCAGTATTCAAGACTGTGTTTAACTCTTTGACTATCCAACAATCTAGAGACAACCAAAGTATCCACAACATTATCAAGGGGAACATTAATATCAAGAAGCCTACGAAGAACAGGCAGGTCATAGCCAAGTAGGTTATGTCCCACCCATGTGCTAATATTTTCTGAGAACTTTCTAAAAAAGTGGAGACTCTCAGGTGGAAAGGTATAAACCTCATTGGTATCTATGTCCTTTGCTACTATACACCATATCTTTGTAGGGTTTAAACCGTTGGCTTCTAAGTCAACTACTACCTTCATCTTCCATAACCTCCGGCTCTGTAAATTCTTCCCATGTTACCTCAGCTAATCTTCCTGTGCCTTGACTATATTTTAACATAGAACTAGGACCTGTCAACCCACTAAATCTATTTTTTAATACCCTGATCAGTGTGGTATCCCTGATAGAAGCGTCTTCTGATTGACCATCACGCTCCAGACCAAGCACCATGTTACTGAGTTGACCTATAGCAGCAGTGCCTCTGAGATCAGACAAGGATGTCTTACCACCTTCTTCATGCGCCTTGCTAGACTGACGCTTAGCATGACTGACCATGATCAGACATATGTCAAGCTCCATAGTCAGAGTCTTGAGCTTGGTAGCTAACTCATCCAACGCCTTACGCTCATCTCCACTCTGCTGGTCACTGACAAGGATAGAGATATGATCAAGAAAAATATACTTACAATCCTTAGCCTTGGCGAAGTACTTAATAGTATTGAGGATTGTACCTATCTGATTAGACCCAAAGCTATCGTAATATTCTACCCTGTCAAGGGCAAGGGTGTTGTCAAAGGCAGCTCGTAAGTCCTGTTGAGTATACTCAGCATCTGGTAAGTGGAAGGGGATAGACGCATCAATACTCATCAACCCCTTGCCTGATGTACCGATAGTTTCTTCAAGAAACATACCACCTATATGATAGTCAGTAGTAGAAAGGATATGATGAAACAGTTCACGTAGTACCTGTGTCTTACCCATGCCACTACCTGCGGTGATAGTGATCATCTCACCCAGACGCATACCATATGTCAAGCGTTGTAGTTCCTCCCAAGGATAAGGTACTGAGTCAACAGCCATATCTTTAGACACAGCATCCCACATATCTTTACCACTGACAACACCATCAGGCTTATGTTCTTCTGCCCCCCACCAGTGCTGGCTAAAGTCTTTGAACATCTTCTTCTGAAGGTAAGAGTTAGCATCCTTGAGCTTACGATCCATCTTCATTGTCTTAACCTTATGTCCAAACAACTCAGCTATCTGCTTAGCAGCTTCTTGTCCGGGCTTATCAGCATCAAAGGCTAACACAATATGTTGAAACGAATCGACCCATTCGAAGTTTGTTTTACAATCTTTGAGGGCGGACGATGAGGATCTAACAGAAACAACAGGATACTTACTGCCCAGTAATTCATACCCGGACATAGCATCAATCTCTCCCTCTGTGATAGTGAGGTACTTCCCGCCACCATTGAACTTGACTTGTCCAAATAATTGTAGGCCTTGTGTGTCTCCTTCAGAGCTGAATTGTTTAGGTAAACGTCTGACTTTGTTACTGACCCATGTACCTGATTGATCAGAGTAGGGGTAGATATGTTTGTCTGCATCACTCATCACTCCATAAAATATAGTGGTGTCTTGACTGATAGCCCTGTCAGGTATAGCAGAGTAGCTTGCCTTTGATAACGCCATGTTATGTTGCTCCTTCTTAACTTGTCGATTACTGGGTGTTCCTTCCGAAACTTTACATGAATGACAGTACCCACCATTGTCGTAGATAGCATAGGCATCACTGCTTCCACACATAGTACAAGGTAAGTGTGCTTCAACAAGTTTAGACTTAGCCATCAGGTTCTGCCTCCATACTATACCCTACACCAAACTCTTTAGCTCTGTCAATAACTTCATGTGTCTCCATGATTTCTCTTACAACAGTGAGACATTCATGACACACCTCGAAGTCACCAAGATCTCTATTCCATTTGATAGAGTAAGGGCCTAGTGTTTTGTTACATGCTTTACATCTCATTTTTTTCTCCCATGTAGATGGGACCATAAGATATTGTCAAGTTTACACACATATTTACTTAGTAGTAGTAGAATTTTTCTCATAATTTTATCCTAACATAGGGGCTGGTCAGGGATCATGACAAACCTAACCAGCCCCGGCAATAGTTGGCAACAGTTACCAACCGTTTTCGTTTACCACAGCATCATAATAACCTTGGTCATATGCATCAGATTCGTCTTCACTGTAGTGATCATAATCGTCATTGACAGGGCTACTACTCAGTGTGTCAGTCTTATCACCATACTGGTGCACACCTACTACCTGATATTTACAGCACCTTCCCTTAGAATTTTCATAGTCGGTAGGTACTGACACCACATCAGAAGGGTTGATCTTAAGGATAACTATGTTCGCACCATGAAAGTGCGAGAGGTAACCTATAGAGCAGAAGTGTAGGCCACTCGAACAAGTCACATCAGGGTTATCCTCTACATCTCTACGCTTCATCTCCACAGTCTGACCTACTGAGTTGTCATACGTGTTACTGTATGAGTCTTTGAAGTCAGCCGTCACTCTCTTATAAGCAAGGAAGTACCCATCACTGGTGATAGGCAGTGAGTTATGTTCCATAAACCTATACAGATCTTTGATGCTACGGTTAGAGGGGTTGTCTAAAAGATTCTGTAAGAACATAAGCATAGGTTGAATGTCAATACCCTCATGCATCATGTCAAGGATACGTGATGTCATTGAGTTATGTACTGAGTTACCTTCATAGTACACAACACCACCCTTGACAGTGATCTTACCTTGTCCATAGTTATTGATAGCGGTAGGTAAATCACACAGCTCTTCGACACTGTACCAGTCACCTTCAATGATAGCCTCGTAAAGTTTATCCCAGTTAGTATTAGATGAGGACATGGTAACAGTACGTGACTCATCAGTGACACCAGTGAACGTAGTTTTTGTTAAGATATAATCCATAATTAGTTACTCCATTTTTCTAGTAGGGTTTCAAGATCTGGCCTCATTGCCTTTAGATCTCCGGCGTAGTGAGTGTTAAGCCCATCTCTTAAGATAGGATGCTTTGCCCACACTTTATCAACTTCTTTTTTATGTTCATAAGCATAGTCTTTGTCTATTGAGGAACTAAATAGTCTATCTATAGAGTCACTCTTTTGAATATACTTAGCATTAAGTTTAAGAAATTGTTTATAATCTTTAAGAGAACTATTTAGTACATTATATCTAAACTTAATAGTACTGTTATCATTAAAGATTGTCAAGAAGTTTCTTAAACTATTATCCATTGACCTGTAAACCGTTGATAACTCTAGGAATTTATTTATCTCTGCCTTGTTGCCAAGAGTTAGCCTTGCTTTCTTACACTTGTCTTCGTAGTGTTCATCTAATGTCTTCCACACTTTAATGTTTTTGTCAAGTCTATTATGAAAGGTTCCCGGTATACCATAGACCTCTGTTGTATCACCTAGTGTTTCTCTTAAGAAGTCTACCTTTCTTTTAATATCATTAGGGTTTTGTTCAGATGGATAGCCTCTTAGTAGCTTAACATACACGCCACCCAGAGACATATCATGTTCAACATCTTCATAGTTATCCCAATAGTTTTTTACATACCTCTTTATAGTTGCCTTTGCAACTGCTCTTGTACCCTGCTTTACAGTCTCTGGTACAGCTAAGGTAGCTATGTCAGTGTAGGGTGGGTTACCTAAGTAGTCCAACAGCTTGTTAAACGAGTGCTTAGACCCTTCTAATAGTATTACATGGGCTGGTGTACTATCAAGATGAGCATGTATGGTAGAGGGTAGTTTATATTTCTTGTTAATAGTATTAAAAAAGTATAGCTTTCTATGCTTCAAAGATTCTACACGCCAGTTATCATAGTTACCTGCATCTCTAAAGTTTAGCTTTGTTTCTTGGTTAGCTGATTGAGGCACTTCTCTTATTAACCCATCCCATATACCATTGAGTGCCTCAGGATTCATCTCTATTCTTAGACTATGGATAGGCTTACCATTAAAAGTTAAAGAGTCTAGTATAAGATTTTTTAATAGGCGATTGTACGCAAAGATACTTGACATTTCAGATGCTTTGATAGACGCATCCCATAAAGATTCACAGTCTTTTATAGTCTCTTGTGCATTAGCAATTACCTTAGAACTTAGTTGTTTCAGTCTGTTATCTATATTTTTTATAGTAAAATCTGAATAGCTTAGGCTCTCACGATTAGCTGCTACTTCAAGCTCACCTATATCAAACCATAAGTTTATATTCGCTACCCTTAACAGTTCTAAGTGCTCTTGTTTTATACCTATTAGTTTAGTGTGATCAATAGGGTAACAAACCTGACCTTGTATAGCCATAGCACGGCTACTAGGACGGCCATACCCAGAGTATCCAACTGTCTCAAATATTTCCCATCCTTCAGTAACACTACCCATAGTAGTAGCCTTGTTTTCAGGGTACTCAATATCAGTGTTACACTTAGGACGTGGCACATAGTACTCGAACAGTACAGTGGCTTTGTCTATAAACTCTCCTACATCTCCTCTCTCAACAGGTATAGTAACAGTCAGCCCATTACAATCAGTGGTATCAGTAGTGTTAAGGTGTGCTATCTGAGGCTCACCTTTCTCATCTACATAACAACTGAACAGATGACGCTTGCCTTCCCATCTACCTTCAACAGTGTACTGGTCAGCGTATGCGAAGCCAGCCTTACTACCAAGGCCAAGGCCACCGATCATATCGTTACTCTCATTCTTAAGAGATGCACCATATGTGGTGTATAGCTTCATGATATCATCAAAGCATAGACCTATGCCCTCATCCCTGACATGGAAGTGAGGCTCAAGTTGTGTTGGAAGATGTACCTCATAAGGCACATGCTCCTTACCCGCTGCTGTATGAGCATCTCTTGCATTACAAGTCAGCTCTCTGATAACAGCACTGACCTTATCAGAGTACATACCATCGCTCAGAACCCTGAACATGTGGGATGATGCACTGATTTGAAAAGCGTTGGTACTTTTAAGTACTGAAGAACGAACAAACCTGTCCTCATTTCTTATCTTCATAATATCTCTCCTCTTTTATGTGGTTGCTAAGGTCACTAAGATAGTCTTCCATCCTGCTTTTTGCCTCAACATATATGTCATGATCATCTATGTATTCACCTTCGCTTATTACCTGTTCATTAAAGTCCATCCATAGTTGCTTCATTTTACCCATTATATTACACCTATCAATAAGTTTATAAGATTTAAAATTTCTAAGACACCCATCATGCTCTCCTATTTGTAATTCTTTCTTGAACAATTTCAAGTATAGATTGCCATACCTGTTCTTTTAACTCACCATCTGTATCTACGCCAAGCTCATACTCTGCATAGGCAATAGCCTCATCAACAAAAGATGATAGCTCATCTTCTACATAAGTATATGTAAGATCATCAAGTGTTTCCCACTCAATTTCTTTATCCATTTCTTTAATCCTTTCTAGCAAGGGACAGATGTTACTACAGTACCAACGTCCCCGTTATTGTCAACTCTTTTATAGAACACATAGTCACCTGCCTTCAGGTCTATGAAGCCCATGAAGGCACGTTCACCTGTCTTCACTGGACTTTGTACAACCCTATTGCATCCGACATACTCATACGCTTCCTCTCCTTGAGTGTATATACCTTTCCCACATGCAGTGAGTGACACTAGTGAGGCAACAACTAATAGTTTCTTTAACATTTATAGTCTCCTGTATCTATGGATTAATAGTATGCCTCTATTTAAAGGCACACTCTTGTACTTAAGTATACTTAACAAGTACTTAAACATAACTTATAACTCTCCAGTTATGCTCATCACACAAGAACATGACAGGTATTACCCTGCATGTATGTTTGCTAGTTGTATGTATATATGTACCATTAGTTTTCTTCAGACATAAGTCACAAGTATCCAAGCCCCTATAGTTTGCATGAGCAGGGTCTTTTACCTCATCACCTGATAACCAATGGTACATTGAGTCGTTTACTGACATAGTCATAATACTACCCTCTATATTGTAGTTGAAGTTCCATGCCTAGTATAAAACTAGACACTGCTACTAACAGCATAATAATTAATAAGTCTGATACTTTA
>TARA_R110000868_G_scaffold70618_2_pt1 | contig 13019 bp, 14 predicted proteins | sample TARA_R110000868 | Tara Oceans TARA_R110000868 (sample SAMEA4397489) | marine metagenome | biome: Polar Biome; feature: [SRF] surface water layer (ENVO:00010504); material: water (ENVO:00002006), including particulate matter (ENVO:01000060) such as... | depth 5 m | reverse complement strand
ACGGCGTTTTATAGGCTTGATGCCGATAATGAAAGATTTTCCCGGTTGAACGGGCGATAGCACGAGGAAGAAAACCCATGCAGAACGTATTCAAGGATCAGGCGCTGGCAGGCAAAGTGGCCTTTGTGGCGGGCGCATCGAGCGGTATCAATCTCGGCATCGCACAGCATTTTGCGCGCGCCGGTGCCAAGGTCGTCATCATCAGCCGCAGCGTCGAAAAAATTGCCGCTGCCGCCAAGACCATGACCGACGAAGGCTTTCCCGCCCTCGGCATTGCGGCCGACGTGCGCGACTATGCGGCGGTCGATGCGGCGCTTAAACAGGCGCATGATACTTATGGCAAAATCGACATCGTGATTTCCGGCGCGGCGGGCAATTTCGTCGCCCCTGCGCTCGGCATGTCAGCCAATGGTTTCAAGACGGTCGTTGATATTGACCTCAATGGCACGTTCCATGTGTTCCGTGCCTGCTTCCAGTATTTGAACCGTCCGGGCGCGTCGCTCATCGCCATCACCGCACCGCAGGCTGTGAACCCGTCGCTCTTTCAGGTGCATGTCTGCGCTGCCAAGGCGGGCATCAACATGGTGACGAAATGTCTCGCTATGGAATGGGGTCCGGCGGGCGTTCGCGTCAATGCCATTTCGCCCGGCCCGATTGCGGACACCGAAGGTATGCTGCGCCTTGCTACAACGCCGGAAGCCGAACGCGCGATCAAAGCGCGCATTGCGCTGCGCGATTACGGCACCAAGACGGACATTGCCGACATGGCGCTCTTTCTCTCCACCGACAATGCCAAATATGTGACCGGTTCGATCATCGATTGCGATGGTGGCGCGAAGCTCGGTGACGCCGGTGCCGACGCCATCGGCAACTTTGGCTGAAGGCAAGCGGGAGGAACGCTCTGATGACAACGCCTATTGCGACCGACGAATTCATTCATGTGCTTTACGACGTGCGCGATCACGTCGCGACGCTGACGATCAACCGGCCCGACAGGCGCAATGCGCTCAACCGACGGGCTTATGATGAAATCGAATGGGGTTTTCGTGCGGCTGCCGCCGACCCTGAGGTGCGTTGCGTCATTGTCACGGCGGTTGATCCGGCCTTTTGTTCCGGCGAAGACGTCAAAGAGATGATGACCGGTGTGCAGAAGGACGCGAGCGTGACGCGGCTCACGTCAGTGCGGCCTGAACCGACACCTGCGGCGGTGGCGGCCCTTGAATGCGACAAGCCGGTCATCGCAGCTGTCAACGGTGTGGCGGTCGGCTGGGGCATGGAGCTCACACTCTTTGCTGATATTCGTATCGCGTCGGAAAATGCAAAGTTCGGTGAAATCTTTATCAAGCGCGGATTGATTTCCGATGTCGGTGGCTTGTGGCGTCTGCCCGCGATTGTCGGACCGGCCAAGGCATCGGAATTACTGTTCACCGGCGATGTTATTGATGCGGCGGAAGCTTTGCGGATCGGTCTTGTCAGCGATGTCGTGCCGCATGATCAGTTGATGGTGCGCGCGCAGGCGCTTGCCGCGCGCATTGCCGTCAACCCGCCGCTGGCGTTGCGTTACATGAAGGAAGGCCTGCGGCGTACCGCTTACGGTGAGTTGCGTGACATCGGCTCGTGGGTGTCGGGCACGCTTGGCAAATTATTCCAGACGGAAGATCACCGCGAAGGTGTGCAGAGTTTTCTTGAGAAACGCGAACCGAAGTTTACAGGGAAATAATGGCGCTGTTCTTCGATCAGGATTGGTTTGACGCAAAGCTCGCCGCGCTCACCCTCACGCGGGATGATGTGGCGGCGGCGTTGCGCCTGATGCGCAGCGAGGTCGATGAGATTTGGAAAGACCAGCGCGAAGTCTCCAGCGGCGATGTTGTGATGCTGGCGCGGCTTCTGAAAACGCCTGCCGATGAAATTGTGACGCGCGCGGGTATTTCGACGCCCACGCCGACGACGGCATCGGCTGGTGGCGATGCATCTGCCGTTTTGGGTCGGCTTGACGAAATGGATCAGCGGCTGGCGCGTATCGAACGCGCTATTGCGGAGTTGCAATCCATGGTGATTGCGACACGTCCGCTCGGCTAATTCAGATTTTCTTATCGATGGGGCGCAGACGCAAAGTCTCGGCCAGCAGATCAGGCAGCATGTCTGCGGTCAGGTATGCGCCGGTGGCGCGCTGGCGCTGACGCTCCTTGCGGTGCGGTGCGCGCGGCCAGCGGAAATGCTGATCAATATATTGGGTGAGAAAGCTGGCCGCCGGGCGGTAATGCGGTTGTTCGAGACGCAAGCCGGCGCTGGCGCGCGGCGGGTTAACAGTGACAACGATTTCTTTTGAAAGGGCGGCAGCAGGCGCAGCGGTCCGCTTGTCGCGGGTGGGCGACGAAAGCGTGAGATCGGTGGACCCTATGCGTCTGATGCTTGTCATCTTCGCTTTGTGTGTGCTGCGACCAATGTGTCGTCATGCCTACAGAGCAAGAAGTTTGCCAGTCTTTGCCAAGGCGGTCCAGATTCCTAACGCGGGTTAACCATAAAGATTAAAACTTTAGCAGCCATGTGGTTTGGCGGAATGTTAAGACCTCTCGGCGAATATGACACTTGCTCAGAAGGCCGCCCAGAACGGGCGGAGTGGCGAAGAATGCCAGGTCAACAGGGCGAGTGAGGCGAAAGTGGACGGAGACGCGCAGAGCGCTGCCAAAACGGCGAGAGAATTGGCTGAGAATCTTCGTGCTCACAGCACGACGGATTCCAAGTCGGTAGGCGTCACACGTGGCAATATCAATGATAGTGAACTCATTTCCTCTGCCGCGAACGCTTTGGGCGATATCGCTTATCGCTGGGATGTGACCTCAGATCGAATTTTTTGGGCAGAAGGGGCCGCGCAGGCTCTGGGCTATGCGCAACCGTCAGAAATTGCGACGGAGTCCTTCTATACCAAACGCGTATTGTGCCAAAAAGGTGCAAGCCGGTTTGATATAATCACAAATTCAGAATTGGCCGATGACGGCAATGGCGTGCGCTACGAGCTTGAATATCAAATCAAGAACGAGCGCGGCGAATTGCATTGGTACGAGGATCGCGGTCGTTGGTTTGCCAATGCCGAAGGGTGCCCGGCCACTGCCATTGGTGTTTTGCGGTTGATTGATGATCGGCGCAACCGCGACGACCGTCTCGTGCGCCTTTCCACTTATGATGATCTGACGGGTTTGTTTACCCGCGCGCGGATCAAGGACGCGCTGGACGAAACCATTGCGGCGACAACGCGCAATCGTGGTGCGGGTGCCTTTATTCTGCTCGCCGTCGATAATCTCTCGCTCGTCAATGAATCCTACGGGTTTGACGTCGCTGACGAAGTGATCGTCGGTGTTGGTCAGCGGCTGCGCGGGTTGGCGCGTCGCGCCGATGCGGTCGGGCGCTATTCCGGCAATAAATTTGGTCTGGTGCTCGCGCATTGCGATAAGGAACGGCTTGCAAGTGTCACCGAGCGGCTTCTTGCATCTGTGCGCGATCTGGCCATTCAAACATCGCGCGGACCGGTTGCTGTGACCATTTCGGCAGGCTGCATTGCCCTGCCGGCGCATGCGCAAACGGTCGAGCAGGCGCTTTCCAATGCGGAGGAAGCCCTCACGGTTGCCAAGCAAATGCACCGCGACAGCTATGTGGTCTATTCGCCGTCGCGCGAGCGCGAAAATACGCGTCAGCGTAATATGAATGTGACCGATGAACTTGTGGCGGCCCTAAATGAACGTCGCATTCGCATCGCCTATCAGCCGATTGTATCGTCTGTCACAGGTGAAGTGGTGATGCACGAGTGTCTCGTACGTCTGGTGCAGCACGACGGGACGATTGCGGCGGCAGGTGATTTTGTGCCGGTTGCCGAGAAACTCGGCTTGATAGGGCTCCTTGATTTCCGCGTGATGGAGCTTGCGCTTGATGCTTTGCGCGAACATCCCGAAGTGCATCTCTCGCTCAATGTGTCAGGTCGCACGGCCAGCGATCATATGTGGCTCGACACGCTGGTTGCTCAGTTGCGCTCCGACCGCACGCTGGCGGCTCGTCTGACGGTGGAAATCACCGAGACGATGGCGCTGCATGAAATTCCGGGGTCTGCCGATTTCGTGACGACATTGCGCGAGCTTGGTTGTCAGGTGGCGATTGATGATTTCGGTGCGGGCTATACGTCGTTCCGCAATCTGCAGGCGATCGCCGTCGATCTCGTCAAGATCGATGGGTCCTTCGTCAAAGACCTTCTGTCCAATCGCGACAACCAGTTCTTTGTGCGCACGCTCGTGGAGCTTGCTCACAATTTCAATTTGCCGATTGTGGCCGAATGGGTTGGTAATTCGGAAGAAGTCGCCATGCTGCGCGATTTTGGTGTCGAGTATCTGCAGGGCTTTTTCCTTGGCGAACCTGTGATGGAACTTCCCAACACACAGTGCCTTGGTTTCTCGCAGGCCAAATCCGCCTGATCCGAGCGCTCAAACAAAAACGGCCTGACTTGGCATAGCGCCCGGTCAGGCCGTTTTCATTTGAAATTATGTGATTACTTCTTGGACAGTTTTTCGAGCTGGGCCTGCATGGCTGCCAATTGGCGCTTCAGATCGTCAAGCTCGCTTGTCGCGCCGCTGTCTGCGCCCGCTGCCGATTTATCATTGTCAGCTTCGGGACCATCGCTCTTGTCACCGCGGTTACGGTTGCTGAAGGGCGAGAACATGCGGATCGCGCCATCAAAGACCGCGAAGTTTTGTCTGATCTGCTCTTCGAACTGACCCAGACGCGCTGTGCCGCCAAAGGCGCTGGCGATTTTTGTGCGCAGCTTTTCCTGCTCGCGCGAGAAGCTATCCATGCTGAGTTCGAGATAGGAGGGGATCAGCCCCTGCAGGCTGTCACCATAAAAGCGAATGAGTTGACGGAGAAATTTGATCGGCAGAAGGTTCTGGCCGCTCTTGCCTTCTTCTTCGAAAATGATCTGCGCCAGCACCGAGCGTGTGATGTCTTCACCGGTCTTGGCGTCATGGACGGTGAATTCCTGACCTGCCTTCACCATCGTGCAAAGGTGATCCAGCGTCACGTAACTTGAAGTTGCGGTGTTATAAAGCCGCCGGTTTGCGTATTTTTTGATGACAATCGTGTCACCGGCCGTGGAGGCGGATTTTTTTGCCACGGTTTCAATTCTCCACTCTAGGCAACATGCCGATCCGGGACGCGGACCTTTGTTGTTGCGACCTTATTGCTGAGGTCTTTGTTACTGCGGTCTTTGTCTGTGCCCGGGATTCCCCTGTTCAGTCGGGACATTGTGACGCGGTATTGTTGCAATGCGCAAGCCCCGCGTTTGCATTGCACAGAAATCCATTTACCGCATATCGCCGCTGGGGCATTGTGCGTGAAAAGCGCAGCCTCGATAGCGCGATAAGACAGGCCCTTGGCCATTGCGCCACGGCACTCAAATCAGGGACAGAACCATGAGCAAATCCGAAATTGATGTGGTGATCGTTGGTGCGGCACGGACGCCTGTTGGCTCGTTCAACGGCGTCTTGTCATCTTTGCCCGCGCATGAGCTGGGCACGATTGCGATCAACGCGGCGCTGGATCGCGCGGGCGTGAACAAGGATCAGGTGTCGGAAGTCATCATGGGCCAGATCCTGCAGGCCGGTGAAGGCCAGAATCCGGCGCGTCAGGCCTCGATCAATGCCGGTCTGCCTGTGGAAGTGCCCGCCTGGAGCGTCAACCAGCTTTGTGGTTCGGGCCTTCGCGCTGTAGCGCTCGGCTTTCAGGCCATCGCCAACGGCGACAGTGACGTTGTCGTGGCCGGTGGTCAGGAGAGCATGAGCATGGCACCGCATGCAGCTTATCTGCGTTCGGGCACCAAAATGGGCGACATGAAATTTGTCGATACCATGATCAAAGACGGGCTGTGGGATGCGTTCCACGGCTATCACATGGGTCAGACCGCCGAGAACGTTGCCGCGCGCTGGCAGATCACGCGCGAGGAACAGGACGCTTTTGCGGTGGCCTCGCAGAACAAGGCGGAAGCCGCGCAGAAGTCCGGTCGCTTCAAGGACGAAATCGTGCCGGTCACGATCAAGGGTCGCAAGGGCGACACGGTGATCTCCGAAGATGAATATATCAAAGCAGGCGTGACAATCGAAGGCATCTCCGGCCTCAAGCCTGCCTTCCAGAAAGAGGGCGGCTCGGTAACGGCGGCCAATGCGAGCGGCATCAATGATGGTGCGGCTGCCGTTGTGCTGATGAGCGCCGAGCGCGCCAAAGCCGAGGGTCGCAAGGTGCTCGGGCGCATCGTTTCATGGGCGCAGGCCGGTGTTGATCCGGCCATCATGGGCACAGGCCCCATTCCTGCCTCGCGTGCGGCGCTCAAAAAAGCCGGCTGGTCGGTCGGTGATCTGGATCTTGTTGAAGCCAATGAAGCCTTTGCAGCGCAGGCACTGGCCGTCAACAAGGACCTCGGCTGGGATACGGCCAAGGTCAATGTCAACGGCGGTGCCATTGCCATCGGCCACCCGATTGGCGCGTCAGGCGCACGTGTGCTGGTGACGCTGTTGCATGAAATGGAAAAGCGCGATGCCAAGAAGGGTCTTGCGACACTTTGCATCGGCGGCGGTATGGGCATTGCCCTTTGCGTTGAGCGGGCTTAAACGCTGAGCCGGATATCGCTCATTAGATCGAATACGGAGAGAATGAAAATGTCGAAAGTAGCCATCGTCACCGGCGGAACGCGCGGCATCGGCGCGGCGATCTCAATCGCGCTTAAAGACGCCGGTCACACGGTTGCCGCCAATTATGCAGGCAATGACGCGGCGGCGGCGGCTTTCAGCAAAGAAAACGGCATTGCCACTTTCAAGTGGGACGTGAGCGATTATGAAGCTTGTGTCGCAGGCATTGCAGCCGTTGAAGCCAAACTCGGTGCGGTTGATATTCTCGTCAACAATGCGGGCATCACGCGCGATGCGATGCTCCACAAGATGACAGTGCAGATGTGGCGCGAAGTCATCGCCACCGATCTCGACAGTGTTTTCAACATGACGCAGCCGCTCATCACGGGCATGCGTGATCGCGGTTTTGGCCGCATCATCAATATCTCGTCGATCAACGGCCAGAAGGGCCAGATGGGTCAAACGAATTACTCCGCTGCCAAGGCCGGTCTCGTCGGCTTCAGCAAAGCCTTGGCGCAGGAAGTCGCGCGCAAGGGCGTCACGGTCAATGTGATTGCGCCGGGCTATATCGACACGGAAATGCTCGCCGCTGTGCCGCCCAAAGTGATGGAAAGCATCGTTGCCTCGATCCCTCTCGGACGTCTTGGCGATGTCAGCGAAATCGCGCATTGCGTGACGTTTTTGGCCGACGAGAAGTCAGCCTTCATCACCGGCACGACACTGACCTGCAACGGCGCCCAGTATATTTCAGGCTAAGACTGAATATTTCGGGCTAAGTCTTTTTAGCTTTCAGCTGCTCACGGTCATATTCCTCGGCGCGGTCTAGGCGACCGTGCTGGGGCCAGAGCCACGTGTCCGGCGGGCCGACATCCACATGCACAAAGGGCGCTTTGACGGGGTAAAAACCTGCTCCGCCGCGCCCGAGTTTTTTGGCGACACGGTAGATCATGCCGGGGTCGGCGAAATCCTGTGTCAGGTCCATGGCCATGCCGAGCATGTGGAAGCTTGACGGGTCAACGGCATCCGAACGCGAGGCGAGCCATTCATTGGTGGAGTGCGAGCGGAAACCGGACATGGTGTAGAGCGGCGCTTTGCTCGGCGTCAGCTGGTCGATGTCGTACATGAGATCAAGCAGGTCTGTGCTCATCTCGGTTTGCTCGTTGGAGCGCAGATCGCGCATGAAATAATTGATACTCTTCAACGCGCCATCGATGTATTGGCCGTCGGCCCAATAGGTCACCTTCAGCTTTTCGCCCGAATTGAGTGATTGCATGTTGAGGCTGCGCTTGTAGGGCGCGTCGGCGCGCAGGATCGAGGGCGCGGCCACAAAGGCTGCTGCGGAAGCGGTGAGCACCAATGCGCTGCGGCGGGTGATGAGTTTTTTCGTCACGGTAATGTGGTCCTCATGTCGGAAGAGGTGTCAGCAAGACTGCGATGCTGCGGCTTCGGCGCGAGCTGTACGAAGCTGTAGCCGCGTTTTTGGAGCGTCACAATGAAGCGTGAAAGCATGTCGGCGGTGTGCGGTTTGGTATCATGCAGAATGAGAATGCCGCGCCCCTCACTTTCGATGGCCGAAATTCCGCGCCTGTAGACACTATCGGCATTGATGCGCTTCCAGTCGTCCGCTCCGAAGGAGCATGAGAGCGTGGCTATATCCTGTTTACCGAGCCAGGTGATGAGCGACTTCTTGTCGTTGAGACCCGGAAAGCGAAAGAAAGGCGCAAGAGCCGCGCGCTCTGCCGCCGGTGCGCCAACAAGCGCCTGACGCACGGCATCAAACCCTTTGGTGATTTCCGCTTTGGCGCGTGTTTCGGACAGATGCCGCAGATTATTGGGGTGTGTGTTGGTATGCGTGCCGATCACATGTCCGCGGCGTGCCACTTCGCGCACCAGATCAGGCCGCGCCTTGGCGTAAACGCCGACCATGAAAAAAGTCGCCTTGATGCAGTGCTGATCGAGAATATCGAGGATGCGCGGCGTCGTTTTCGGGTCCGGTCCGTCGTCAAATGTCAGCGCCACTTCCTTGTGTTTGAGGCCGCCGCCATTTTGATACTGCATGGTGCCGATGGTCGGCCCGCCCTTGGCGTCGATGATGACGCGCGGCGTCACCGCCGGTGCGTGTTTGTCGGTGGGGCAAACGGCTGAAGCGGCTTGAAGGGGGGCGTCCACAGGACGTGCGTTGGCATGGCCCGCAAAAACCACTGCGGCGCTCACCAAGATCGCGCTGACATAAAACCGGAATAACACTTTCAGCCCCGTTGCTGGTCGCCCCGGGGTCAAGCCTAGCACTGTTCCATAATGGGAAAAACGACGTTTCGGGCTTTATTTTCCGGGTTTCCAGCCCTTGGGGGCCATTTCAAAGCCCGCGAAGTCGAAGCCGGGCGAGACCGTGCAGCCGACAAGGGTGAAAACGCCCAAAGGTTCCGCCGCCTGCCAATGGCCGGTGGGCACCACAATTTGCGGGCGCTCGCCTTTGGCTATATCGGGGCCGAGGTGAAGTGTTTGGCTTGATTGTCCGTCAGCGGAAAGTTGCAGCGCCAGCGGTCCGCCCGCATACCAGTGCCAGATTTCTGCCGCATCGACGCGGTGCCAGTGCGAGCTTTCGCCCGCTTTCAGAAGATAATAGATCGCCGTGCCATGGGCGCGACCATTGTGTCCCGCATCATCGCGAAAAGTTTCACGATACCAGCCGCCCTCAGGATGAGGTGCGAGGCCGAGCGTTTCAATGATCTCGTCGGGATCAAGCACGGTTCAGAAATTATCCTTGCGGGCCCGCGTTTCGGCAAAGACATCGACGTCTGCCGCCGAGACCAGACCCACCGTGGCGCGCAGATCAGGCGAGGCTGCACGCAGGAAAGGATTGGTCGCTTTTTCAAGGCCGATTGTGGTCGGCACCGTCCATTCGCCGCGTGTGCGCTTTTCGTCGATCTCTTTGGAACGCGCCACCAGAGCGGCGTTTTGCGGCTCCACGGAGAGAGCAAAGCGCGCATTGGCTTGGGTATATTCATGGGCGCAATAGACAGTGGTGTCGTCGGGCAATTCCATCAGCTTAGACAGCGATGTCCACATTTGTTGCGGTGTGCCTTCAAACAGGCGACCGCAGCCGAGCGCGAAAAGCGTGTCGCCGACAAAAGCCACATGGTCTTCTGCAAAGGAATAGGCGATGTGGCCGCGCGTGTGACCGGGCACGTCGATGACGCGGGCTTTGATATTGCCGAGTGCGACCACATCGTCTTGTCCGACGGCGCGGTCGAGGCCGGGGATCAGCTTTTCTTCGCCTTTGGGGCCGACAATCGTGCAGCCGTATTTTTCCTTGAGCGCAAGGTTGCCACCCGCGTGATCGGCGTGATGATGCGTGTTGAAAATATGGGTGAGCTTCCAGCCCTTTTGCGCAAGCGCCTTTTCGATAGCGGCGACTTCGGGTGTGTCGATGGCCGCCGTCGCGCCCGTTTCCGGGTCATGCGCCAGAAAGCCGTAATTGTCGTTCAAGGCTTCAAACTGGTGAATTTCGAGCTTTGCCATTGTCGTCATGCCTCTTTGATGTCTGTTCCCTCTAACCTAGTGCTTGTGGCCTGCTGATTGAACCCCAAGATTGATTTAAGAAAAATCTGCTAGGCTTTGCCTCATGGATGTCATCGATCTCAGAGATTTCTACGGCAAACCCTTGGGCCGCGTGGCACGCGCGCTCATCGGTCGTCACATTCGCGTGCTGTGGCCCAATGTGAAGGGCCTGTCGGTATTGGGATTAGGCTTTGCGACGCCGTTTCTGGGATTGTTTCTGGGTGAGGCGGAACGTGTGCTGGGGCTGATGCCTGCGCAACAGGGTGTTTTGCGCTGGCCGTCCGAAGGGCGCTGCCTCACAGGATTGGCGGACGAAAAGGAATTGCCATTAGACGACGAATGCATCGACCGTGTGCTTGTTGTCCACGGCGTTGAGGCGAGCGAAAGCTTGCGTGCATCGCTGCGTCAGGTGTGGCGCGTGCTGACACCGGGCGGCAAGGTGCTGATTGTGGTGCCGAACCGGCGCGGGCTTTGGGCACGGCGCGAGGCAACACCCTTCGGGCACGGGCAACCTTTTTCACGGTCGCAGATCACGCAAGCCTTGCGCGAGAGCATGTTCTCGCCTGCCGGCTGGGAAATGGCGCTCTTTGTGCCGCCGTTCGAATGGCGGCCTTTGATCCGTGCGGCCAACGCGTGGGAGCGGATCGGCGGTTTTTTGTGGCCGCGTTTTTCTGGCGTTATTTTGGTTGAGGCGACGAAGCAGATTTATGCTGCGACGCCGATCCCGGATGGGTCGCGGCGTGTGTCGCGTCAGCGTGTGCGGGCGGTGTTGCCGGTGCAGGGCGGTGTGGTGTCACAGCGTGATGAAGACGCCACGATGTCCTGAATTCCGTCCTATCCCGCAAAATAAATAGATTTCCCCGTTTTTTCGCGTGATCGACGATGCGTTCGCCAGCAAGTCGAGTGACCTCGACATGGAAACACTCGATTTCGACATGAATAGGCTCGATTTCGCACAGGAAAAGCTCGGCATTTCGAGGTGTGAGCGTGCTCGAATTACCGCTTATCCTCGCTTTTACGCGACATCAAAAGCACGGCGGTTTCTGCTGTGAGGTTGTCGATGGAGCCGGGACGACCGACGCGTTTGGCGCGGTTGCCGATGACGCTCACAGCGTCGTCGATGCGCAGATCGAGCGCCTCGCAAAGCAATACAAAATCACGCACCGTACACAGATGAATGTTCGGTGTGTCATACCAATTGTGATCGAGCGAGCGGGTGCGCGGCATCTCGCCTGACCAGAGCAATTGCAGCCGCACGCGCCAATGGCCGAAGTTGGGGATCGAGACCACCAGACGCTGGCCGATGCGTTTCATTTGCAGCAAGACGTCGCGCGGGTTGCGTGTCGCCTGAATGGTCTGGCTCAGGATCACATAGTCAAACGCATTGTCGGGGTAGTCGCTGAGGTCGGCGTCCGCGTCGCCCTGAATGACCGAAAGGCCACGCGTCACTGATGCATTGACGCCTTCTTGCGAGAGTTCAATGCCGCGGCCATCGACATTTTTTGTGCGCGCCAAAAGTTCAAGCAAGTCGCCGTCGCCGCAGCCGACGTCGAGCACGCGGGCGTTGGGTTCAATCATTTCAGCAATAAGTGCGAGATCGACGCGGCTTTGCGCGCCGTTGCCGTGTGTGTCCTGTGTGCTCATGCGGGCAGACCCCGGCGTTTGGCAGCCGAGCCGATGAACCCGCCCAGTGTCGAAAACATTTCAGGTTCATCGAGCAGGAAAGCGTCGTGCCCTTTGTCGGTATCAATTTCGACAAAGCTTACATTCGCCGCCGCTGCATTCAGCGCATGCACGATCTGTCTGTTGCCCGACGTCGGAAACAACCAGTCAGACGTAAATGACGCCACGCAAAAGCGTGTCGTGGTGCCTTTAAACGCATTGGCGAGCACGCCGCCGTAGTCAGCGGCAAGATCGAAATAATCCATCGCGCGCGTAATGTAGAGATAGGAATTGGCATCGAAGCGATCGACAAAACTCATGCCCTGATGGCGCAGGTAGCTTTCGATCTGGAAATCGGCGTCGAAACCATAGGTTATTTTTTCGCGGTTCTGCAGGTTGCGGCCAAACTTACGATGGAGCGCCGCTTCCGAAAGATAGGTGATATGCGCGGCCATACGCGCGACCGCCAAACCCTTGGCCGGGTTCTTGGCATCGTTCAAATAGGTGCCGCTCTGCCAGTCGGGGTCGGCCATAATCGCTTGGCGACCGACTTCATGAAAGGCGATGTTCTGAGCGGAGTGGCGCGCGGCAGTCGCAATGGGGATCGCGGCAAAGACGCGATGCGGATAGGCAGCTGCCCATTGCAGCGTTTGCATGCCGCCCATGGAACCGCCGATGACGCAGAAGAGATCATCGATGCCGAGCCGGTCGAGCAGCATTGCTTGCGCCCGCACCATGTCTGCGATGGTGATGACAGGAAAAGACAGGCCATAGGCTTTGCCGGTGGCGGGGTCGATGTCCTTCGGCCCAGTCGTGCCCATGCAGGAGCCAAGAACATTCTGGCAGATCACGAAATAGCGATCCGTGTCGATGGGGAGGCCCGGTCCGACCATGGTGAGCCACCAGCCGGCCTTGCCCGTGACGGGGTGGGGGCTTGCCGCATATTGGTCGCCGGTCAGGGCGTGGCAGATGAGGACCACATTGGACTTGTCGGCGTTGAGCGTGCCGTAAGTCTCATAAGCGATCTGGAAGGGTGTGAGTAAGACGCCGCTGTCGAGCGCCAAAGGCGCCTCGGGGCCGAAATGGGCGACCGCACTCACCGCGTTGAAGCGCATTGCATCGCTGTCGGCCCCT
>TARA_R110000868_G_scaffold56830_3_pt1 | contig 13025 bp, 13 predicted proteins | sample TARA_R110000868 | Tara Oceans TARA_R110000868 (sample SAMEA4397489) | marine metagenome | biome: Polar Biome; feature: [SRF] surface water layer (ENVO:00010504); material: water (ENVO:00002006), including particulate matter (ENVO:01000060) such as... | depth 5 m | reverse complement strand
CAGCCCCATCTGCCGCGCCGTCTCATAGCCGGGCACAATGCCGCCCACGGCGGGCGAGACGATGATGGTGGGCTGTTCGGTGAGCTCGGCACGCACCTTGTCGGCCAGGGCCTTGCACAGGCGGGCCGTGCGCTCGGGATCGGCGAAGACGCGCGCCTTTTGCAGGAAGACAGGGCTGCGCAGGCCAGAGGACAGGATGAAATGGCCTTCCAGCAGCGCGCCGGCGCCGCGGAATTCATCGAGCACTTCGTCGCGTGTCATTCTTCGCTTTCCTCTTCGACTTCCGCCCGCATCCGCTCGGCCGAGACAACGGATGAGCACATCCGGACGGCCGCGAGGATATTGGCGAGATGGCGGGTATCATAAACCTCGATATCGAACTCCATCTCGAAGAAGTCCGTGGCCCGCTTATAGGTTTTCACATTGGCAATATTGCCGCGATTCTCGCCGACGGTTTTGGCGATCTCTGCCAGCGCGCCGGGCTCATTGTGCATGACGGCCTTGATACGGGCCATGGAGACGGCACTGGCGCCGGCCTCATCGGTCCAGACCAGGTCGAGCCACTGATCCATCTCGCTCTCTTCGAACTGGGCCAGGCGTTCGCAATCGATGGTATGGATCTCGATGCCGCGCTCGGGGATGAGCATGCCGACAATCCGGTCACCCGGCAGCGGCGAGCAGCATTCGGCAAAGTGCAGCGTCACGCCCGGCGTCAGCCCGCGCCCGCGCACATAAAGGCGCGCCTTGGTGTCCACGATGAGGTCACGCTCGGCGGTGTCGGTGCGGTCATCGAGGCGCCCCGGGAAGATGGCATTGAGCAAGCCGGTCGAGGAGATCCGGCCCCGGCCCAGCGCTTCATAGAGGCTTTCCGGGTCCTTCAGCTCGAGGCGTTTGATCGCATCGGCCAGATCGCTCTCGACCAGCGCCCGGCCCTCACGGCGAAAAGCGTGATCGGCCATGATCTTGCCGATGCGGATAAATTCCTCGCGCTCGGACTCGCGGATCAGGCGGCGGATCGCGGCGCGGGCCCGGCCGGTGATGGCGAGGTTTTCCCAGCCCTGCGGTGGCTGGCGCACGCCGCCTTTGACGATCTGGACGACATCACCATTGTGCAATTCGGTGCGCAGCGGGCGCTCGCGGCCATTCACCTTGGCGGCCACCGTCGTATGGCCCAGCTCGGTATGGACGGCATAGGCAAAGTCGAGCGGCGTCGCACCCGATGGCAGGGCGATGAGATCGCCCTTCGGCGTGAAGCAATAGACCTGGTCAGCAAACATTTCGAGCTTGGCATGCTCGAGGAATTCGTCCGGATCGCCGCCCTGGTTGAGGATCTCGACGAAAGGCCGCAAGCGCTCCAGCGGATCACCGCCTGCCGCACGAGCTGCCGCCGGGTCATAGCTGTAGGAACTGTCCTTATAGCGCCAGTGGGCTGCGACGCCGTCCTCGGCGACGGCTTCCATCGCCTCGGTGCGGATCTGCAATTCGATGCGTACGGAATTGGGACCGATCACCGTGGTGTGCAGCGAGCGGTAGTTATTCGGCTTGGGCACGGAGATGAAATCGCGGAAGCGCTCCGGCACACAGCGCCACGCCTGGTGGATGACACCGAGCGAGCGATAGCAGTCATCCGGCTCGGTGACGATCAGGCGGAAGGCATAGATATCGGCGATATCATCAAAGGTCAGGCCCTTGCGTTCCAGCTTGCGCCAGATCGAATAGGGCCGCTTCTGGCGCCCGAAGATGCGCGCCTCGATCCCCGCGCCTTCGAGACGCTGGCTGATTGCGGCGGAGACCAGCGAGACTTCTTCCGAATGCTGGTCGCGCAGTAATTGCAGACGCTTGGTGATGGATTCATGCGCGGCCGGATTGATATGCTTGAAGGCCAGGTCTTCCAGCTCGACGCAGACCTTGTTGATGCCGATCCGGCGCGAAAGCGGCGCATAGATCTCCAGCGTCTCGCGCGCGATCCGCTCGCGCTTCTCCGGCCGCGGAATGGCGCCGAGCGTGCGCATATTATGCAGCCGGTCACACAGTTTCACGATCAGGACGCGGACATCGGACGAGATCGCGACGACGAGTTTTTGCAGGTTTTCGGCTTGTTTGGTGCGCTTGGAGCGCAATTCCATCTGGCCCAGCTTGGTGACGCCATCGACGAGGCCGGCGACTTCCGGTCCAAACAATTCGATGAGTTCTTCCAGGGTGGCCGGCGTGTCCTCGACCGTGTCGTGGAGCAGACCGGTGCAGACCGTGGCGACATCCATGCGCAGATCCGCCAGGATCATGGCCACCGCCGCGACATGCCCGAAATAGGGCTCGCCCGATTGCCGCCTTTGCGGACGGTGGGCCTCTTCCGCGAAATCATAGGCCCGGCGCACATAATCCGCATCGACGGTCGGAAAATATTTCCGAATCCGCTCGATCAGCTCGTCCGCGCTCGGGATGGCGGGCGGCGGCGAAACCGTATCAGATGAATTCGCCCCGGCACTCAAGGCGCATCAGAGGCGGCCGTCAGGCGCGCCGTCCCGATCGTTTTGCAGAGCCTTGAGCATTTCCGCTTCGTCGAGTTCGACAGGCGGCGCCGGCAGGGCTTCGAATTCCTGGCGACCTTCGGCCTTGCGGGCATCTTCCTCGTCCTCGCTTGGAAGCACGCGCTGCAAGCCATTGATAAGGCTCTCGCGAAGCACGTCCAGATCGAGCGTTTCATCGGCGATTTCGCGCAGCGAGACGACGGGATTTTTGTCATTGTCGCGGTCGATCGTCAGCGCAGAACCGGCGGAAATATTCCGGGCACGGTGCGCCGCCAGCAAGACCAGGCGAAAGCGGTTGGGGATCTTATCGATGCAATCTTCGACGGTGACGCGGGCCATACGCGCGATCTCCTTGGACAAGCGCTGCAGTTTGAACCGCGTGTCCTAACGGTCGCGCCCCACTCTGGCAAGGCCTGCTGATGCGCGACAAGCAAGAGAGTGCAGCTTGGCAGCGGCGCGCGGGCCCTGCTATGGCCGGGCTTGCAACTGAGTGATCAGGAATGGCGCGTCAAAGGAGACGAAGGGCGAGACCATGATCAAGCTGGCCTGATCAATCATGCGCATCGTCCCGCTGGTCCCGTCACCGATATCCGCTGTGCTGCATTCGATGTAATAATAGGCGATCAGAGCATCGGCCTTTTCGCCGTCAGACGACTGGTCGAGCCTTTCATAGGCGGCATAGACGCCGAAATTCGTGTCCGGGAAATAGGGCGTCGTCTGGACCGGGCATGCGAGCACGGCCTGGGTCCGCAACAAGGCGACGGCAAACAGCCCGGCGAGCACAATCACTGCAACCAATATACCACGCATCACCAACCACTTCCCTGTCTCTTCAGGCCCGGGAGCGCGCAAGCTCCAGCCGGCCACCAGCCCGTTTGGCGAAACTATAGCGGCAAATTCCCTCGCAGGCGATGCGGACGATTGAGCCGGTCTGAACAGACAGCAATGCCCGCCCTAGGCCTCAGCGCTGAGTTGCCCCGACATCGGCGGCAGGCAGAGCCGCGATCAGGCCTGCAATGGCCTTGCCGCTGGCCGGGTCACGCCAGTCGGGCGCAATCTCGGCAAGGGGCAGGAGAACAAAGGCACGCAGCGTCATGCGCGGGTGCGGCAGTTGCAGACCATCGGGCCTGTCGACCTGTTGACCCTGATAGTCGAGCAGGTCGAGGTCGAGGATGCGCGAGTCCCAGCGTTTCTGGCGCACGCGGCCGAAATCGGCTTCCACCGCGTGCAGCTCAGCCAGCAATTGCTCCGGCGAGCGCTCGGTTGCGACCTCGGCGACCGCATTGACATAGGGCGGCGCCGACGGGTCGGGCCAGGCCGGGCTGTGCCATATCGAGGACTGGGCAAGAATACGGATGCCGCGCGCCTCCAGCTCCACAAGGGCCGCCGCCAGAGTGTCGGTGGTGCTGCGCCCGATCGGTGGAAGATTGGCGCCGAGCGCGATATATATTCCCGAAGATTGCATGCGCCTTCCTATACTGCCCAAAAGGATATTTTCTCAATGACCTTCTACCCTGACGAGCGGATCGGCATATTCATCGATGGCGCCAATCTCTTCGCGACAACAAAAGCCCTCGGATTTGACATCGACTTCAAGCGCCTGCTTGACGAATTCCGCAAGCGCGGCCGGCTGATCCGCGCCAATTACTACACCGCCCTGCTCGAGCACGAGGAATACAATCCCTTGCGGCCGCTGGTCGACTGGCTCGACTACAACGGCTTCAACGTCATCACCAAGCCGGCCAAGGAATTCACCGACGAAGCCGGCCACCGGCGCGTCAAGGGCGATATGGATATCGAACTCGCCGTCGACATGATCGACGCCGCCGACTATCTGCAGCACATCATCCTGTTTTCCGGCGATGGCGATTTCTGCCCGGCTGTGCTGGCCGCCCGCCGCCGCGGCGTTCGCGTCAGTGTCGTCTCCTCCATGCGCACCAAGCCGCCCATGATCGCGACGGAATTGCGCCGCGTCGCCGATGACTTCATCGAATTGCTCGACCTGCAGCACATGATTGGCCGCCCCGATAATTCGGCCGCCTCGTGAACCCGGAACCGGCCCATGACTGCCCGCTTTGCCCGCGCCTCGTCGCATTCCGCGAGCGCAATGCCGAGCTCTATCCGGACTGGCATAACGGGCCGGTGGATTCCTTCGGGCCGGTCAGCGCGCGCTTCCTGATTGTCGGCCTGGCGCCCGGCCTGCGCGGCGCCAACCGCACCGGCCGGCCCTTCACGGGCGATTGGGCGGGCGATCTTCTCTATTCGACGCTCGGCAAGTTCGGCTTCAGCTCGGGTCAATATGCCTGCGAAGCCGGTGACGGGCTGACGCTGGAAGATGTGATGATCACCAATGCGGTGCGCTGTGTGCCGCCGGAGAACAAGCCGATTGGCGAGGAAGCCAATGCCTGCCGTCCTTTCCTGACCGCGCGCATCGCCGCCCTGCCCCGGCTGACCACCATTCTCGCGCTCGGCAAGATCGCGCATGACAATACCCTGCGTGCGCTCGGGCTGAGGCTGAAGGATGCGAGCTTCGGTCATGCCAATGCCCACGACCTGGCGACACCGTCTGGCCCGCTGCGCCTCTTCGACAGCTATCATTGCTCGCGCTACAACACGAATACAGGCCGCCTCACCGAAGCCATGTTCGACGCCGTCTTTGCCGACATCCGGCGCTATCTCGATATGAGCGGCTAGCGCCATGTCTGTTTCACCAGCGAGCCGGCTCAATAGACGCGCGGCCCCGCCCCCAAGCCCGCTGCTCGCCCCAGGCCAAAAAAGATTGCCAGCCGAGGCCTGGCCGCATTGACACCAAATCAAAACGGCAATTAGAACCGATCACTAACGAAATACGCCCGATGTGAAATCCTGTTACATCCATAAATTAGGATATAGAAATGCGTGAAGCAAAAGTGAGAGATTGTCTTCAGGCCGCAAAAAAGGCCGGTCTGGAAATCAGTCAGATAATTGATGTCGGGATTCAACACTCAACACCTACACTTATGGAAGCATTTCCGAACGCTCACCATTATCTGTTCGAGCCGGTTGAAGAATACTATCCTATAATCCGTAGGAATTACGCCAACATGTCGTCGACATTGGTCGAAGCGGCGGTGTCGGACATCGACGGAATTCTCTCTTTGCAGACCGAGAAAAAGACCCGTGGCGATGAAATTTCGCACAGCTATCTGACTGCGCGAGCGACCGAGACCACCCGCCAGGTGCCTGTCGTTAAACTTGATACCTATTTCCAGAGCGCCGCAGCCAGACCACCCTTTCTCCTGAAGATCGACGTGGAGGGACCGGATGTGCCCTCAGCGATCCTGCGGGGCGCTACCAATGTCCTCGAATCCACTTCATTGGTGATGATCGAGATGACAGTGGATACATTCATGGATCGGGCATTGATCCTTCACCAGGCCGGGTTTGATCTCTGGGATGTCTGCGACCTTTGTTACTACGGCAACGCGCTCTGGCAGTTGGACGCAATGTTCGTGAAGCGCTCGCTCAAGCAGGAAAATATCAAACTGCGCCCGATGCGGGAGAAGCCCTTCCGCTCCGAGCTGTGGCAGAGCGGTTTTGACAAGGCCTCCTAGCACGCGGATGATTCAGGGTGGGGAGGTGAGCCACGCGACCCGCCCCACCCTGCCGGCATCTGCCCGCTCCGCGCGGAGATACGCCACGTGTTGATAATTCGGTAAACTCTGACATTCCAACCAATTGGCGCGCCCTTGCCGCTCCCGCGCACGGCTTAATGTCCGGGATTAACGGTCAGGGGCCGCTCCGCAAGCACCGCGTCAAAGACGGCGCGTGCGCGGTCGAACTTGTCCCGGCAGCCGGGATTGCAGAAACCCACGACATGGCCGCGATAGCGCGTCAAACTGTCGGGCGCGACCGGTTTTCCCGACCAGGGGCAAATCGTATTTATGACATGTTTGGGGTCTAGCGTGTCCATGCCGGCGCCCACCTCGATTGCGTGATTGTCACTGGCTATTCGTTTTCACTGATGGCACAAATGACATTATGCCAACTTTTTCTGCCAAAACCCCCAGGATCGAACGTCAGATCGCCTTTTTCATCTTTGACAAGGTGAAGCTGCTCGACGTCTCCGGCCCCTTGCAGGTCTTCGCCGACGCCAATGAAGTGCTCGGCTATGAGGCCTATATCACCACAATCGCCTCGCATCATGGTGGCCCGATCACGACCGATACCGGCGTCGTGCTCAATACGCGCCGGATGGCCGGTGTCGGGCTCGACGAGAATGATACGCTGATCATTTGCGGCGGCGATGGCGTCTATGTGGCCAGCAAGGATTTGCGGCTGATCGCCTCGCTGCAGCGCTCGACCGAGAAATGTGGCCGTCTCGCCTCCACCTGCACAGGCGCCTTTCTCCTGGCCGCCACGGGCAAGCTCGACGGCCGGCGCGCAGTGACACATTGGCGCCGCTGCGACGAACTCGCCGACCGGTTTCCCGACACCGACGTCGATCCCGACCCGATCTATATCGAGGATGATCGCGTTTGGACGTCTGCCGGCGTCACGGCGGGGATCGACCTCGCCCTTGCCATGGTCGAAGCCGATCATGGCCGCGAGGCCACGCTCGAGCTGGCGCGCAATCTCCTCGTCTATGTCAAACGGCCCGGCGGCCAGTCGCAGTTCAGCGAAGCGCTGAAGGAACAGACGCGTTCGGCCAGCGGGCGTTTCGATGCGCTACATTTCTGGATGCGCGACAATCTCGGCGCCGATTTGCGCATCGAAGCGCTGGCGGAGCGCTCCGGTATGAGCGCCCGCAATTTCGCGCGCCTCTATATCCGTGAAACCGGCCGCACCCCGGCCCGCGCCGTCGAGCAATTTCGCGTCGAGGCCGCCCGCGCCCTGCTGGAAGATGCCGGGCTGAGCATCAAGACCGTCGCCCAGCGCTGCGGCTTCGGCAATGACGAACGCATGCGCCGCAGCTTCGCCCGCATCATGGGCGTCACGCCGCAGGCCTATCGCGACCGGTTTGCTGTCACCGCAGAGGACTAGGAACAGGCCTCGTCAGCCGTGATCTTTCAGCAGACGTGATTTCTGCTTGTTCCACTCGCGATCCTTGATCGTCTGGCGCTTGTCGACATTCTTCTTGCCCTTGGCGAGCCCGATCTGGAGTTTGGCCAGGCCGCGCTCGTTGAAATAGAGCTTGAGGGCAATCACAGTCCGGCCATCGCGCGTCACCGCACCGACCAGGCGATTGATTTCCTTCTTCTTGAGCAGAAGCTTGCGATGCCGGCGCGGCTCGTGATTGAAGCGGTTGGCGGGCGCGTATTGCGGGATATCCGCATTGATGAGCCACAGGCCCTCGCGCTCGGGACTGACATAGCTCTCGGCGATATTGGCGCGGCCCTCGCGCAGGGATTTGACCTCCGAGCCCATCAGCAACATGCCGGCCTCGAAGGTTTCCTCGATCTCGTAATCATAGCGGGCGCGCCGGTTGAGCGCGACCGGCCTGGTGTCGGGCTTGCTCATAACTGGGCCAGCAATCCGGCATGCACCATCGCCTTGCGCACGGCGGCCTTGGACGCCTCGTCGGGTTCGGTGAGCGGCAGGCGCATCTCGCAACTGGTCACGCCCAGAAGGCTCATCGCGTATTTTGTCGGCCCCGGGCTGGCCGAGGAGAAGAGCGCATGGTGCAGCAGCATCAGCCGGTCATTGAGGGCGCGGGCCGTCTCCCAGTCATCGGCCAGGGTCGCTTCCTGGAATTCGGCACACAATTCAGGCGCCACATTGGAGGTCACCGAGATCATGCCGACCCCGCCGGTGGCGTTGAAGCCAAGCGCGGTCGGGTCATCACCGGAAAGCTGGATGAAGCCCTCGCCGATCAGACGCCGATGGCCGGACACGCGGCCCATATCGCTGCTCGCATCCTTGATACCGATCACATGCGGCAGCGCCGCAATGCGCGCGACCGTCTCGACGCCGATATCGATCACCGTACGGCCGGGCACGTTGTAGATGAAGATCGGCAGGTCGACCGCATCATTGATCGCCTTGAAGTGCTGGTAGAGACCTTCCGGATTGGGCTTGTTATAATATGGTGCGACCACGAGTCCCGCATCGACACCAAGCTCCCGGGCCCGTGTCTGATTCTGGATCGCCACAGAGGTCGAGTTCGAGCCGGTTCCGGCAATGACCGGCACGCGGCCGGCAGCCGTTTCCACCACGAGCTCGACAACCCGCATGTGTTCCTCGAATGTCAGCGTGGCTGACTCGCCTGTTGTGCCACACGGCACCAGACCATGCGTGCCCGCCTTAATTTGGCGCTCGCACAGTGCGATAACGGCGTCTTCATCGACGGCACCATTCTTGAACGGTGTGACGAGAGCGGTAATGGAGCCCTTGAACATGTTTTGGTCCCGAATTCCGGATTGCAAGCTCGCGACCATATCGGTGCGGACGCGCACGGCCAAGCGTTCTCGACAAGGCTGGACAGCAGCGGCCATTTGGGCCGATGATAGTGGTTCCACACTACCAGGATCCGTGTTGCGCACCATGATTGCCCGTTGCCTTTCGGCATTGCTCCTCATTGGTCTGGCCTTGCCCGCGCAAGCCCAGGCCCCGACGCCGCGCATGCGGCCCGAGCCTCAGAATTATTCAATCTATCTCAGCGATGAGGATTTCATTCTCTTCCGCCAGGGGCTGGACGCCGCCAATGATGATGACTGGGACCGCGTGCGCGATATTCGCCTGCAGCTGAGCGACACGGCCGCTCAAAGCGTCCTGCTCTGGCGCACCGCGCTGTCTGATCCGCGCGCCACTTTTCTCGAGCTCAGCGTCGCCCTCACCGAACTCGACGGCTGGCCGCGCGACAGCTTCATTCGCACCGAAGCCGAAGCCAAGATCAGCGATAGCGGCCTCAGCGCTCCCTTCATCGTCGGCTGGTTCGAAAGCAACCCGCCGACCAGCGGGCGCGGCAAGATTGCCTATGGCGAGGCCATGATCGCGAATGGCCAGGTCGAGGAGGGCGAAGCGTTGATCCGCCAGACATGGCGCGAGAATTACATGTCGCTGGCGCTGCAGAGCGAAGTCTATCAATCGCATGGCGACATCCTGTCGGCAGACGACCACCAGGCGCGGATCGACTATCTCATCTGGTCCGACCAGCGCACTGCGGCCCATCGCATCCTGCCCCTGCTGCAGGGATCCGACCGCGCCGTGGCCGATGCGCGCCTGCGCCTTGCCGGGCGCATGAGCGGCGTCGACCGGGCCGTCGAGAGCATTCCCGCCAGCCTGCAGAATGATCCGGCCCTCACCTTTGAGCGCGCCCGCTGGCGCCGCCGCTCAGGCATGACAAATGATGTCCTGCCGCTGCTGCTGCAATTGCCTGATGCGCACTCCAATCTCAACGCCCTCGACCTGATGTGGACCGAGCGCAAGCTTATGATCCTCAACCTCGTCCGCGACCAGGATTATGCCACCGCCTACCAGCTGGCCGGTGCGCACGGCCTGAGTTCGGGCGCCGACTTCGCCGATGCCGAATTCGTCGCCGGATGGCTCGCGCTGGTGCATCTGGGCCAGCCCGATGTCGCCATGGCGCATTTCGAGCGGCTGCGCGACAATGTCACGACACCGGTCTCGCTTTCGCGTGCCGCCTACTGGATGGCCCGCGCGGCCGATGCCGAGGGTGATCCGGAGACGGCTGCGCGCCTCTATGCCGAGGCCGGCGTCCATTCGACCGCCTATTATGGCCAGCTCGCCCTCGCCCAACTCTCCGAAACGCCAGCCGATTTCTCGCTCGAGCGTGAACCCGTGCCCACAGAGGAAGAGCGGATCGCCTTTGAGGCCCGGCCGGTGATCCACGCCATGCGTCTGCTCGCCGAGCAGGGTGAGGAATATTACTTCCGCCTCTTCATGTACCGCCTCGACGATCAGGTCGAGGATCCGGTCCAGGGCGTGTTGCTGGCCAATCTGTCGAATGAATACCTGCACACACGCGAGGCCGTGCGTGCCGCCAAGCAGGCGCGCCTGAACGGCATCATCCTGCCGCAGAGCGCCTATCCGACGATCTCCCTGCCCCACGGCCCCGGCAATCGCCCGGACGATGCGCTCGTCCATTCCGTGATCCGCCAGGAGACAGAGTTTGCCCAGGACGCCGTCAGCGGCGCCGGCGCGCGTGGCATGATGCAGCTCATGCCCGCCACCGCCCAGGCGACGGCCCGCTCAATGGGCGAGCCCTATCGCTTCAACTGGCTGACCGATGATCTCGACTATAATCTCACCCTCGGCATGCACCATCTCGAGGAAGTCGTGGACCATTATGACGGCTCCTACATCCTCGCCCTGGTCGCCTATAATGCCGGCGCCCATCGGGCCAATCAGTGGATCGAGAATTACGGCGATCCGCGCGACCCCGATGTCGACCCGATCGACTGGGTGGAAAGCATCCCCTTCTCGGAAACCCGCAACTACGTCCAGCGCGTGCTGGAAAATGTCCAGGTCTACCGGACACGATTGCAGGATGATGCGCCCGCCCCGCTGATGATCGAGCAGGACATGCGGCGAGGGTCGCCTGCGACCGTGCCGCAGTAAATTCAGGGGACATGGTCCTGTTTCAACGAAACAGGTGCGTGTCCCCACTTCGTGCGCCAGCCCGCACAGCAAGTCGGGACACGCACCGGCAATACCGGAGCATGTCCCGCGCGCCCATCACCCCCGCGCCAGCGCGCGCTCAAACACGGCCCGGTCCACATTGCCGCCCGTGGCCAGCACACACACCGTCTTGCCGGCGACATCAATCTTGCCCGAGAGTACAGCGGCGAAGGCTGCGACGCCGCCCGGTTCGACGACGATCTTGAGGTGGCGCCAGGCGAAGGCCATGGCGTCGAGCGCCTCGTCATCGCTGATGGCGGCTCCGCCGGCGAGCTGATGGCTGTTGAGCTGCCAGGTCATCTCGCCCGGTGTCGGGGTGATGATGGCGTCGCAGATCGAGCCGGTGAGGCGCTCATTGCGCACCCGGTGACCGGCTGCCAGCGAGCGCTTGTGATCGTCGAAACCCTCTGGTTCGGCGGCCCAGACCTGCGCGCCAGGATGGGCGTGTTTGACGGCGAGACCGACACCCGCAATCAGGCCGCCGCCGCCGGCACAGCAAACCACGATATCGGGCGTCTGGCCGGCCTCGGCAAGCTGCTGCATCGCTTCAAGACCAGACGTGCCTTGCCCGGCAATGATATGGCGATCCTCATAGGGCGGCACGAGGATGCGGCCCTGCTCGGCGGCGAGGCGGGCGCCAATCTCTTCGCGGGACTCGGTCGCGCGGTCGTAGGTGACCACCTCCCCGCCCCAGAAATGCACGCCCTCGACTTTCGAGGCCGGTGCGTCGGAGGGCATCAGGATAACAGCATGCGTGCCGGTCAGGCGCGCCGCAGCGGCAACGCCCTGGGCGTGATTGCCGGAACTATAGGCGATCACGCCGCGCTTCTTCTCGGCCGCATTGAGGCGCGAGATGCGATTATAGGCACCGCGAAACTTGAAGGAGCCGGTGCGCTGCAGGCATTCCGCCTTGACGAATATGCGGCCACCGAGCCGCTCATCCAGCACATCATTGCGCAGGAGCGGCGTGCGCACGGCATGACCGTCCAGCCGTCCGGCCGCGTCGAGGATGTCATCATGGTCTGGCAGGCTTGAAACCGTCGGGCTCATCGTCACATTTCTCCTTCTCGACCGGCATTTATCGCCGGAAGCACTGCAAAACGCATAAGCAATTCGCTGAATCCGCGCAAAGGGATTGCGCCGCGCCGCGGGAAGCCTTTTGATAAGAAAAAAATCACGACATGATTGGTTGATATCAAGGGGAGTCATATGACCTTGCACGCACACATGATGGAACGTCCGTTGATGATTTCGGACATTCTGGTCCATGCCGCCCGCTGCCATGGCGATCAGGAGATCGTTACGCGCCTGCCGGAAAGCGGCCAGATTCACCGGCAGGGCTATGCCAAGACCCATGAGCGGACGAAGCAACTTGCCAATGCCCTGAAGAAAAAGCTGAAAGTTCGCGAGGGTGATCGCGTCGCGACCATCGCCTGGAACTCGCATCGGCATTTCGAGCTCTATTACGCGGTCTCCGGAATCGGCGCCGTCATCCACACGGTCAATCCGCGTCTCGATCCCAAGCAGCTGATCTGGATGCTCGACCACGCGCAGTCCAAGACGGTCTTCTTCGACAAGACTTTTGCACCGCTGATCGATGCGATCTCGAAACAGTGCAAGGTGGTCAAGAACTGGGTCCTGATGACGGACGCCTCGCACAAGGATGCGGCCCAGACCAAATGCCTGACCTATGAAGAACTGATCGGCGATCAGAGCAGCGATTTCGCCTGGCCGATGTTTGACGAAAACACGGCTGCGGGCCTCTGCTACACCTCCGGCACGACGGGCGACCCCAAGGGTGTGCTCTATTCCCACCGCTCCAATGTCCTCCACGCCATGGCCAGTTCCGCCTCGGACGTGATCGGTGTCGGTGCCCGT
>TARA_R110000868_G_scaffold117918_1_pt1 | contig 13027 bp, 12 predicted proteins | sample TARA_R110000868 | Tara Oceans TARA_R110000868 (sample SAMEA4397489) | marine metagenome | biome: Polar Biome; feature: [SRF] surface water layer (ENVO:00010504); material: water (ENVO:00002006), including particulate matter (ENVO:01000060) such as... | depth 5 m | reverse complement strand
GCCATATATTCGCCGCAGAGCGGTGCGACACATGGAAAAAGGCCGGGTCGTCATTTTCGCAGCGGGCACCGGCAATCCCTTTTTCACGACTGATACGGCAGCTGCGCTGCGCGCCACGGAAATGGGCTGCGATGCGCTGATGAAAGGGACGCAGGTTGACGGCGTCTATTCCGCCGACCCCAAAAAGGTCAAGGACGCGACGCGCTACGACCGCCTGACCTATATGGATGTCCTGACCCGTGATTTGGCCGTGATGGACACGTCCGCCATCGCGCTGGCACGTGAAAACAACATCCCGATCATCGTCTTCTCGATCCACGACGATGGCGGTTTCGTCAATGTTCTGACAGGCAAGGGGCGCTGCACTATCATTGGCGCTCAAGCTTCATAATCCTGGCCTTACCAAACGAAGGTCGGCGCCTGATCTAAAAGCTCATCTAAAGGATACAAAGACTATGGCTGAACCCCGGACACTCGACATAGGCGACGTTGAACGGCGTATGCGCGGTGCAATGGCTGCGCTGAAACAGGAATTTGTTGGCCTGCGCACAGGCCGTGCCTCGGCTTCGCTGCTTGATCCGGTCATGGTCGAAGCCTATGGCCAGTCCATGCCCATCTCTCAGGTCGGCACGGTCAACGCGCCCGAAGCCCGCCTCATCACGGTACAGGTCTGGGACAAGGGCATGGTCAGCGCCGTGGACAAAGCCATCCGGTCGTCGGGCCTCGGTCTCAACCCCAATGTCGACGGCACGCTGATCCGCTTGCCGATTCCGGAGCTCAATGAGGAGCGCCGCAAGGAACTCACCAAGATCGCCGCCAAATACACCGAGCAGGCCCGCATCGCCGTGCGCAATGTGCGTCGTGACGCGATGGACGAATTGAAATCGCTTGAGAAGGACGGCCACATGGGCAAGGACGACCACATGTCCTGGTCGGAAAAAGTCCAGAAACTGACCGATGCCGTGATCGGCGAGATTGATGGCGCCTTGGCGCATAAAGAAGCGGAAATCATGCAGGTTTGAGTGTTAGTCTCCGTTGTTGGGTGACAACACAGCCATAAGCGTATGTTTTTCATAGAGAAAGCCGGTTCATAATGGGGAGGCCCGACCCCACAGCGAGCGAGACCGCCGCGGCATCCGTACCGCGCCATGTTGCCATCATTATGGATGGCAACCGCCGCTGGGCTGCGCGTCGCCATCTGCCGCGCCAACTGGGCCACCGTCAGGGCGTCGAGGCCGTGCGCGTCATCACACGCGCTGCGGGCGAAATGGGCATTCAATATCTGACGCTCTATGGCTTCAGTTCCGAAAATTGGAACCGGCCGCCTGACGAAATTAGCGATCTTATGGGGCTGCTAAAGCTCTTTATTCGCAGAGACTTGGCAGAGCTTCATCAGAACGGGGTGCAGGTGCGCATCATTGGGGACCGCGAGCATCTGGAGGCAGATCTCGTCGCTCTCATTGAAGAAGCCGAAGGCCTGACGCGCGACAACAGCCGCCTCAAGCTCATCATCGCCTTTAACTACGGCGGCCAAAATGAGATCACGTCTGCTGTGCGCCGCATCGCGCGCGAAGTCGCGGCAGGCCGTATTGACCCTGAAGCAATCTCTCAAGAGACTGTGGCCAACCATTTGGACACCGCGGGTGTTCCCGATCCCGACCTCATCATCCGCACCAGTGGCGAAAAACGCTTGTCTAATTTCCTGCTGTGGCAGAGTGCCTATGCTGAGCTCGTGTTCAGTGACGTCTTCTGGCCGGATTTTTCGCCCGATTGTCTGAAGCAGGCGATTGCCGAATTCAATCTGCGTGACCGCCGTTTCGGAGCGGTGGCGTCGCCCGCCGACCCATCAACGGCTAAGCCCTGAGGCGTCGCAACCATGACGAAAGCCGGAGTCCCAATGCCCGACGCCCCGAGAACCGCCGGTCCTTCCAACGAGTTGCGCACGCGCATCCTCTCAGCCTTGGTGTTGGCTCCGGTCGCACTGGGGCTCACATGGTTCGGAAGCTGGCCTTTCGCGGCTTTGATTGCGGCAGCCAGCATCGTCATGGCCTTCGAACTAACGAATCTTCTGCCCGGTCTGTCGCCCACTTTGCGTATCTTGCTCGCCAGCACGGTCTTCGGGGCGGTCGTCTTCACGGGCCTCGGCGGTCCGTTCGTGGCGCTCATCGTCACTTTGGCCTGTTTGACCTTTGCCATGATGATTGCGGCCTTCACCGGTGCCGCCGCGCAAATCCCCACACTCGCCTTTTGTTTTCCCTATCTCGTGCTGCCTGCCGTCGCGCTGGTCTGGCTCCGTCTCGATCCTGAATTTGGGCGCATCGCCATCTTCTGGCTGCTCTTTGTCGTCTGGGCGACCGATACATTCGCCTATTTTGCCGGACGCGGTTTCGGCGGACCCAAACTTGCGCCGCGCCTCTCGCCCAACAAAACTTGGGCGGGCCTCATCGGCGGCATGTTCGGGGCGGCAATGGTCGGCTTTGTCACCGCCAATTGGTTTGCTCTCGGTTCACCCGTCATGCTCGCGCTTGTCAGCGCATTTCTGGCGGTCGTCGCTCAGAGCGGCGACATTCTCGAAAGCGCCCTCAAACGCCGGGCGGGCGTCAAGGATTCGGGCAAGCTCATCCCCGGCCACGGTGGCATACTCGACCGTGTTGACGGCCTCATCACTGCCGCGCTCGCCGCCGGTATCATCGCCGTGCTTCATGCGGGCATCAGCCCTGCTGCAGGGGTGTTGATTTGGCCGTAACCGCATCCCGCACTGAAGCCCGCGCGGCTCGCGCCGGAGACCTCCGGCGTCGCAGTGTTTCTGTATTAGGTTCAACAGGTTCCATCGGTGTCTCAACGCTCGATCTCATCGCCCGTGAGCCCGACCGTTTTGACCTCGTGGCGCTAACCGCTCACAAGAATGTCAAAAGCCTGATCGAGCAGGCCCGCCGTCTCAGCCCGCAATTCGCGGTCATCGGCGACATGCTTCTTTATAATGAGTTGAAGGCAGGACTCGAAGGTACTGGCATCGAAGTCGGTGCGGGCCGCAATGCCGTTATCGAGGCAGCGCTAAGACCGGCAGACTGGGTCATGGCAGGCATCGTCGGCACGGCTGGCCTTGCCCCCACGCTCGCCGCGGTGCGTCGCGGTGCTTCGGTCGCACTCGCAAATAAGGAATGCTTGGTTTCCGCGGGTCCACTTTTTCTTGCCGAGGTCGCCCGCTCCGGCGCAACACTCCTGCCGGTCGATAGCGAACACAACGCCATTTTTCAGGTGCTCGAAGCCGACCGGCTTCATGCTGTGGACAAGATCATCCTCACGGCGTCCGGCGGTCCTTTCCGCCTTACGAGCCTTGAAGACATGGCGAAGGCGACACCGGCGCAGGCCGTCGCCCATCCCAAATGGGATATGGGGGCCAAAATCTCGGTCGATAGCGCCACGCTGATGAACAAGGGGTTGGAACTGATCGAGGCCCATTACCTCTTCCCGGTCGGCGAACCCCGCCTCGACATTGTTATCCACCCAGAATCAATCATCCATTCGATGGTGGCCTATGTGGACGGTTCCGTGCTCGCCCAACTCGGCGCGCCGGACATGCGGACACCCATCTCTTATGCCCTTGGCTGGCCGGAACGCATGGCAACGCCGTGCGCACGGCTGAATCTGGCCGAAATCGGTGCTTTGACCTTCTCAGAGCCCGATCCGGTGCGTTTTCCGGCCCTGCGACTGGCGCGTGAGGCCTTGAAGGCGGGCGGCGCTATGCCGACCATCCTCAATGCGGCCAATGAGATCGCCGTTGCGGCCTTCCTGGGCGGCCATATTGGTTTTCTCGACATTGCCGTAATGGTGGAAAAAGTCCTCGATCTTGGTCTTGTCCCATCAGGCGATCCTGCCGACCTCGACGCCATTTACGAAATCGACCGAATTGCGAGGCTTAAGGCAGAGGAATTGGTGCATTTAGCCAGCCGCTGACGTAGTCTCACCCCACGACGCGTGGACCTCACAGGGTTTGCGTGGGGGAGTTGTGCGGACGGGCTTTCGGGAATACGACATTGGAGTCGCACCGCGCGACGTGTTTGGGGATATTTAGCGTAATGGATTTGCTGGCCGGTCTTGGGAACTTCGGCACGTCGGCTGGGGGGTACATCATCCCCTTTCTGTTCGTGCTGACGGTTGTCGTCTTCTTTCACGAGATGGGCCATTTTCTCGTCGCGCGTTGGTGCGGTGTGAAGGTCGATACATTTTCCATTGGCTTCGGTCGCGAAATTTTCGGTCGCACAGACAAGCACGGCACGCGCTGGAAACTCAGTTGGATTCCGCTCGGCGGCTACGTGAAATTCGCGGGCGATGAAAACGCCGCCAGCATGCCCGACGCCAAGGCGCTGGCGCAGGTGCCAGAGAGCGAACGCTCAGGGCTCTTCTTCTTCAAGCCACTGCATCAGCGCGCCGCTGTGGTTGCCGCAGGTCCGATCGCCAACTTCATTTTGTCGATTGTGATTTTTGCGGGCATTTATTCCATCGTTGGCCATCGCACAGCGATTGCCATGATCGAAAGCGTGCAGGCCGGCAGCGCCGCCGAAGCGGCAGGCTTCATGCCCGACGATCTTGTGGTTTCCATCAACGGTTCAGAAATCGGCGGCTTCGAGGACATGCAGCGTGTCGTGTCGATTAGTCCTGGTGTGACCATGACATTCGTCGTCAAACGTGCCGGACAAGAAGTGACACTGACCGCGACGCCGCGCCGTGTCGAAGTGACGGATGGTTTCGGTAATGTGCAGGCCATCGGTCAGCTTGGTCTTTCCCGTAAAGCGGGCGAGGGCACAGACAAGATCGTCAAGACCGATCCCTTTACTGGCGTTTATCGCGGTGCACAGGAAACGTGGTTCATTGTTTCACACACCATGCGCTATCTCGGCGGCATGATTGTCGGACGCGAGGACACGAGCCAGCTCGGAGGTCCTCTGCGCATTGCGGAAGTTTCCGGCCAGGTCGCAACGCTTGGCTTTGCAGCACTCCTTAATCTGACTGCCGTTTTGTCCGTCAGTATCGGTCTGCTCAACCTGTTTCCGGTGCCGATGCTCGATGGCGGACATCTTTTGTATTACGGCATTGAAGCGGTAAAAGGTAAGCCGCTCGGCGAGAAGGCACAGGAAATGGGCTTTCGAGTCGGTCTTGCTTTGGTAATGATGCTGATGGTTTTTGCGACGTGGAACGATCTGGTGCGCTTGTTCGCCTGATTGTTTGAACTTGAGAATTCTCCGTAAGGGGATTGGCTAAATTATGCGGCGCCGACAGGGTGCGGCGCGGTTGAGGATGGTGTGGGGATGATGCGACTGGCCGGTTTTTTGACCAGAATTTCGTGCATGAGCGGCAAAGCCGCTGTGTTTTTCGTGGCATTCGCAATGGTGGGACAGGTCGCTGTCGCCTCTCTGGCGCTTGGCGTGCCCGCAGCCCGCGCCGATGATGGTCCGGCCATTCGGCAAATTACGGTCGAGGGCAATCAGCGCATCGAGCGCGAGACGGTCATCACTTATATGACTGTTCGCGAAGGCATGCCCTACAGCGCTTCGCAGGTCGATCAAAGCCTCAAGCAGCTTTTTGCCACCGGCCTGTTTGCCGACATCAATATGCGTTTTGACGACGGTACGCTTTTCATCACTGTTGTTGAAAATCCGATCATCAACCGCGTGGCTTATGAAGGTAACAGCGCGGTCAAAGAAGAAGACCTCACCAGCGAAGTCGAACTGAAGCCCCGCACGATCTATACGCGCGCCAAGGTTCAGTCGGATGTGTCACGTATCATCGAAGTCTACCGTCGCGGTGGTCGCTTTGCCGCCACTGTCGAACCCAAGGTGATCCGTCTGCCGCAGAACCGCGTTGATCTCGTCTATGAAATCAACGAAGGCCCGAAGACCAAGATCGCGTCGATCAGTTTCCTCGGCAACAACGCTTATGGCGATGGCAAATTGCGCGAAATCATTTCAACGGGTGAAAGCGCCTGGTGGAAGTTCCTGTCATCCTCCGACAGCTATGATCCTGATCGTCTCAGCTATGACCGCGAATTGCTCCGCCGCTTTTATTTGGCGCGTGGCTACGCCGACTTCCGCGTAATTTCCGCCGTGGCAGATCTCAGTCGTGACAACAGTGCATTCAACATCACATTCACAGTTGAAGAAGGCGAGATTTACACATTCGGCAAAGTTGCTTTGAAAACCAATCTTGAGAAGCTCAACAATGAAGAAATGTCGGGCCTCATCCTCGCCAAGGAAGGTGAGCGTTATAATTCCATCTTGATCGACAAAAGCACTGATGCGCTGACCTATGCGGCAGGTGCCAAAGGTTATGCGTTCGCTGAAGTACGCCCGCGCGCCAACCGAGACCGTGAGAAGCATACCGTTGGTCTCACCTATACAATCACCGAAGGTCCGCGCGTTTATGTTGAACGCATCAATATCAGCGGCAACCTGCGCACGCTTGATCGCGTGATCCGTCGCCAGATGGAGCTTGTCGAAGGTGACGCGTTCAACAAAGTGTTGCTCGACAAATCTGAGAAGAACATTCGCGGGCTGCAATATTTCAGCAAAGTCGATGTCAGCCAGGATCCTGGAAGCAGCGAAGACCGCACCGTCGTCAATGTGAATGTGCAGGAGCAATCAACAGGGTCGCTCTCTCTCAGCTTCGGCTTCTCGTCGGTTGACAGCGCCATCATCGGCGTTTCGCTTACCGAACGTAACTTTCTCGGACGCGGTTTGCAGCTCGGTACCAGCGTGTCGCTTTCCAAGCGTCAGCAGTTGATTCAGTTCCAGTACACCGATCCGTATTTCCTCGGCCGCGATCTTGTCGGTGGTTTTGATCTTTTCGGCACAGAGACCAACTATCAGGATCAGGCCTCTTTCGACAGCCGCACCACTGGCTTTGGTGTGCGCTTCGGCTTCCCCTTGTCGGACAAAAGCCGTTTCCTGATGCGCTATCAGTTGCGTCAGGAAGAAATCCTGAACGTCGCTGCCGGTGCGTCGCTGGCAGTGAAATCAGCCGAAGGCCGCGATCTGCGTTCGGTCGTGGGTTACGACTACTACCTCGATTTGCGTAATGATCCGATCGAACCCACCAGCGGCTGGGACTTCCTGTTCAGTCAGGATTTTGCGGGCCTGGGCGGCACTGTCAAATATCTGTCCACGTCACTTCTCGTTCACGGCTACTATGAAGTGGCCGAGGATGTTGTATTTACGCAGCGTTTCGACCTCGGCACGATCAAAGGGATCGGGCAGGACGTTCGCCTGAACGACCGTTTCTTCAAGGGTGGTTCGGATTTCCGCGGCTTTAAGTCGGGCGGCATGGGTCCGCGCGATTTGTTGACCGATGACGCCGTGGGTGCCGAAACCTATGCATTCGGAACAACAGAAATGTCGTTCCCCAATGGCATTCCGGAAGCGCTTGGTATCCGTACCAGCATGTTCGTGGACTACGGCATTGTTGGCAAAGTCAGCTACAAGCCCGCCGGCACGGCGATTAAAGACGATCTCGGTGCGCGCGTATCAACTGGTCTAAGCGTCAACTGGAAGTCACCGTTCGGTCCAGTGCGCCTCGACTTTGCGAAAGTGCTCACGAAAGAAGATTACGACCAGACCGAAGCATTCCGCTTCAGCGCCGGTACAAATTTCTGATGTTAGGGCTGCGACCGGTTGTTCGGTCGCAGCCGCATACTGTTCAAAGAGTAAAAAGGGAAGTCTCTACTATGAAGTCGCATCGTATCGTTACGCGTTTGCTGTCTGGGCTTGCTGTTGCATCGCTCCTGTCCATCGCATCGTTGACGGCGGCATCTGCTGCCAACCCGGCCACCGTGATCATCGTCAATTCCGAACAGATATTTGCTCAGTCCAAGGTCGGCGTGAACGTGCGCACTCAGATTCAGGATGGGGCAACCAAGCTCAAGGCTGAGGGCGCAAAGGTCGAAAACAGCCTTCGTGACGAAGCCAAGAAACTCGGCGGGCAGCGCGGCCTTCTGAAAGAAGAAGATTTCGCCAAAAAAGTTCAGGCATTCCAAGCCAAGGAAGAAGCGGCTCAGCGTTCGCTTCAGGAAAAAGGCCAGGCCTTGCAGCTTGGTGCCAATGCCGCCCGCGCACAGATCGAAGCTGCCATTCGCCCGATTTTTGCCGACGTGCTCAAAGCCCACAACGCCAATATTCTGCTTGATCAGTCGGTGGTGCTGGCCGGTGGCGTAGACCTCGACGTGACTGCTGAAGTGATCAAGGCGCTGGATGCCAAACTCACCACAGTTAAAGTCACACCGCAGTCACCCAAGAAATAACAAAGGAAGAGCGGACAGGTTTAGCTGGCCTGCTGCGCGAAAACAGCAATGGCTGATCCTCGTTTCTTCACCAATACCGGACCGCACGCGCTGGGCGACATTGCCCGGCGCGTCGGTGCCGAACTCGCCATCGACGCGGACGCCTCGCGTCAGGTCTATGACATAGCGGCGCTTGATGCCGCCGGTGCAGACCATTTGAGTTTTCTCGACAATCCGAAATACATCACCGCCTTTGAAGCGACGGCAGCGGGTGCGTGCATTATTCATCCGCGTTACGTCGAACGGGCACCATCCGGCATGGCCCTATTGCTCAGCAAAGATCCTTACCGGTCTTATGCGTTGGCAAGCCAGATTTTCTATCCGCAGGAAAAGCATGGCGCGCCGTCATATGACGCCGCCGGACGCATTGACGTTAGAGCGCATGTCCATCCGACGGCCAAACTCGGCGCAGGCGTCACCATCGAGCCCGGTGCTTCGGTCGGCGAAGGTGTCGAAATCGGACTGGGCAGCGTCATCGGTTCCAATGCCGTTATCGCGCGTGGCTGCACCATCGGCCGCGATTGCTTTATCGGTCCCAATGTCACCGTCAGCCATGCACACATCGGCGACCGCGTGATGCTGCATCCCGGCGTCTGCATCGGTCAGGATGGTTTCGGTTTTGCGATGGGTCTGCCGCGTCACGAGAAGGTGCCCCAGCTTGGTCGCGTCATCATCCAGGACGATGTTGAGATCGGCTCGAACACGACGGTCGATCGCGGAGCAGGTCCCGACACTGTGATCGGCGAAGGCACGAAGATCGATAATCTTTGCCAGATCGCCCATAATGTCGTGATCGGACGTCATTGTGTGATCGTGTCTCAAACCGGCATCGCCGGCAGCGCGAAACTCGGCGATTTCGTAGTGCTGGCCGCCCAGGTCGGCGTTGCAGGCCATCTGACAATCAATTCCGGTGCGCAACTTGCTGCCCGTAGCGGTGTCACGCATGACGTACCCGCCGGTCAACGCTATGGCGGCGCACCGGCGCGACCTGTAAAAGAATGGGCACGCGAATTGGCAGGCGTGCGCAATCTGGGTCGGCGTCGCAAACCCGATGCGACCGGTGCAGATGAGTGAACGAAATTAAACTTGGAATTCCTGAAGGTGAGGACCACAACATGAGCGAGACGGAGACGTCCTCAGATAATGTCGCTGAAGCCGACATCAAGCGCGTGATGCAGCTCCTGCCGCATCGCTATCCTCTTTTGATGATCGATGGCATCCGCGAAATGCGCGGTACCGACAGTGCCATTGGCATCAAGAATGTGAGTTTCAACGAGCCGCATTTTCAGGGCCATTTCCCCGGCATGCCTGTCATGCCCGGTGTGCTGATTGTCGAGGCAATGGCGCAAACCGCAGGGGCACTTGTGCTTCACGGTCTGGGGCAGGGCGCTGACAACAAGATCGTTTATTTCATGTCGATCGATAAGGCCAAGTTCCGCAAACCTGTTGTGCCTGGCGACGTCATGCACATTCATGTCGTCAAATCGCAAAACCGCGGTCCGGTGTGGAAGTTCAACGGTCAGGCCAAGGTCAACGGCAATGTTGTCGCCGAAGCCGATTTTGCAGCGATGATCATCGATCAGGCGGACGCCTGATGGCCCATATCCACTCCAGCGCCATCATCGATCCGAAAGCGCAGCTCGGGGCGAACGTCAAGGTCGGTCCCTATTGCGTCATCGGTCCGAAGGTTACACTCGGCGATGATTGCGAATTGTTGAGCCACGTTGTTATCGACGGTAATACGACCATCGGTCCGCGTGCCAAAATTTTTCCCTTTGCCTCGCTTGGTCAACAGCCGCAGGACCTGAAATTCCACGGTGAAGACAGTCGCCTCGAAGTCGGCGCAGATGCCATGATCCGCGAATATGTGACCATGAACACGGGCACAGAGGGTGGCGGCATGCTGACGAAAGTCGGTAATAATTTCGTCGGTCTGTCGAGTGTTCACATCGGCCATGATTGTATTCTGGGCGATGGTGTCATCATCTCCAGTGCGACATTGCTCGCCGGACATTGCCGTATCGATGATCACGTCATCTTTGGCGGCGGTGCAGCTATCCACCAGTTTGCCCGCGTCGGTCGCAATGCCTTCATTGGCGGCGCGAGCGCGGTCGAGGGCGATGTCATTCCCTTCGGTCTAGTTGTCGGCAATCGTGCCGGCCTTGTCGGCCTCAATCTTGTCGGACTAAAGCGGCATGGCTTTTCGCGTGAACGCATTTCGGCTCTGCGTGACGCTTACAGCAAGATATTTGGCCCGGACGGCGCGCTGCGTGATCGTGTCGCCGCCGTCGGTACGGAGTTTGCCGATCAAGCTGATGTGATGGAGATTGTCAATTTCATCCAGTCAGCAAGCGAACGGCCGCTCTGCCTGCCGTCGCGCTGATCGTCACGCCATGACGATGTCCGCCTCGCGCCCGCGCAAACTTGGCATCGCCGCTGGCGGTGGAGTGTTGCCGATCAAGCTTGCCGAAGCGGCACGTGCACAGGGGCGCGAGGTCTTTATCGTCGGGCTCAAAGGGGCGGCGGGCCCTTCAATTGAAGTCTGGCCGCATGATTGGGTGCGCCTAGGAGCAATGGGCCGTTTCGTGCGCCTCTTTAAAGAAGCTGGTTGCGATGACGTCGTTTTCATCGGCCCGATGGACAGGCCGCGCCTGCGCGACATCCTGCCGGATTTTCAAGGCCTGTTGCTCATGCCCGATTTCATCAAGCGGCTAAAGGTTGGCGATGATGCACTGTTGCGCGGCGTTGTCGAATATCTTGAGCGCAACGGCCTCAATGTCGTCGCCGCCGAAACCATTCTTACGTCATTGCTCGCCGCCGAAGGTCAGTTGTCGGATATTACACCCAACGCGACACAGGAAGCCGACATCGACTTAGCGATCCGTGCCGCCCTCGATATTGGTTCGCGTGACATCGGTCAGGGCGCTGTGGCGCGCGGCGGACAGGTCATTGCGCTTGAGGATGTGAAGGGCACGGATGCCATGCTGTTCCGTGTCGCTGCTGAATTTCCCGAACTCAAAGGAGGCCGTTCTGGTGTGCTTGTGAAGTTGCCAAAGCCCGCGCAAGACCGCCGCGTCGATCTGCCGACCATCGGTAGTCGCACGGTCGAACGCGCCGCAATGGCGGGCCTCGCGGGCATCGCTGTGGAAGCAGGCGGAGCGATCATCGCAGACACGGATGAGATCATCGATGTCGCGAATAGGCTCGGCCTCTTTATTACTTGCTTTCCGCCCTCGCGCCTCGACGGGTTGAAACCATGAGCGAACTCGTGCCGCGCGTGCCCCATGTCATGTTGGTCGCGGGCGAGCCGTCAGGCGACGCGCTCGGCGGCGAGATGATGGAGGCCTTGATCAGCGAAACGGGTGGCCGCATTCGCATCACCGGTGTCGGTGGCCCAAACATGATCGGCCACGGCCTCACGTCCGTCTTTCCCATGTCCGATACATCCGTCATGGGGCCGCGCGAAGTCATTCCCCGTCTGCCGCTCATCCTGCGCCGCATGCGTGAAACGGCGGCCTTCGCCATCGCCGAAAAGCCCGATGTGCTGGTCATCATCGACAGTCCGGACTTCACCCACATGGTCGCCAAGCGCGTACACAAACGCGCGCCGCATATCAAAATCGCCAACTATGTCTCGCCCAGCGTATGGGCATGGCGACAGGGCCGCGCCCGTGCGATGGCAAAATATATCAACCGCGTGTTGGCGCTATTACCGTTCGAACCGGATTTTTTTCGCTCGCAGGCGCACCTCGATTGCGTCTATGTCGGCCATCCGGCCATCGAACGTATTCCGGCAGAAGGCGAAGGCGCGCGCTTCCGTGCGCTTCACAATTTAGAGGCCGACACACCTGTGTTGCTCGTCCTGCCGGGCAGCCGCACCAACGAAGTGAAGCGTCTTGTTGGCCTCTTTGGTGAAACAGCAGCTAAGCTAGCCGCGCAAACGCCGGGTCTTAAGATCGTTCTGCCGACAGTGCCCCACGTCCGTCATCTGGTCGAAGAGGCGGTCAAGAAATGGTCCGTTCCCGTCATATTGGTCGAGGGTGAAGCGGATAAACGTGCAGCATTTGCAGCGGCTACAGCGGCGCTTGCCGCGTCGGGCACAGTGTCGCTAGAGCTTGGTCTTGCCCGTGTACCCATGGTCATCGCTTACAAGATCGACCTCATTGCGGCCTATATGGTTTCGCGCCTCATGCGCGTGCCGTCGGTCGTCATCGTCAATCTGATCCTCGATCGACCATCGGTCCGCGAATTTTTACAATTCGACGCCACTGCCACCAATCTTGCCGCTGCGGTCGCGCCCTTGCTTGCCGACACACCCGTTCGCACCAAGGCCGTAAATGACCTCGACGACTTGCGTCGCATTATGGGTGTCGGCGGCCCGCGCCCCAGCTTGCTTGCCGCACGCGCCGTGCTGGAGATGCTTTAAGCACTCCCTCAAAGCAAAAGAGGCGTCCCATTCAGAACGCCTCTCTCAATTTCAATTTTCAAAAAGCCGAAAATTACTTCCGCTTATCAACCGGTACATAGTCACGACGCGGCGCGCCGGTGTAGAGCTGGCGCGGACGACCGATGCGCTGATCGGGATCTTCGATCATTTCGTTCCACTGTGCGACCCAGCCGACGGTGCGGGCGAGTGCGAAGAGAACCGTAAACATCGTTGTCGGGAAGCCCATCGCCTTCAGCGTGATGCCCGAA
>TARA_R110000868_G_scaffold20287_4_pt1 | contig 13032 bp, 7 predicted proteins | sample TARA_R110000868 | Tara Oceans TARA_R110000868 (sample SAMEA4397489) | marine metagenome | biome: Polar Biome; feature: [SRF] surface water layer (ENVO:00010504); material: water (ENVO:00002006), including particulate matter (ENVO:01000060) such as... | depth 5 m | reverse complement strand
GAAAATGGTTGAAATTGCTTGTACAGAGTAATAGGAGTATATAGACATGGCTGTAACAACACAAAATAGTACAGAATACGCTAACACAATAGCTACTCCTCTTGTAACTGCTGACGCAGTAAATGATAAAGGTAAATTAAGAACTTTAAGTTTTACTTTTGATCAAGATGGTGTCGGTGATGCAGGATCAATGATCGTGTTGGGAAAACTCCCAGCAGGAAAAGTTAAAATCATAGGTGGTTTATCTAGATTTTATTGCAATATCGTTGCTAGTTCAGCAACAATAGATATTGGATGGCAAGCATATACATCAGTAGATGGAGCAGCGGTTGCTCTTGACGTTGATGGTATGGTTGACGGACTTGACGTTGATACTGTTGGTTACCAAACAATGGAAGGTAATACTGCGGCAACTAAATTGCTTGGTGGTAATCATACTTTTCATAGTAGAGATGGAGTTGTCATTACTGTTAAAAGCATTGCTGCTTTAGCAAATAGTGATGATCTATCTGGTGTAATCACTTACATAGTAGATTAATAATAAAAATATTGGGGGCGACTTATACTCGCCCCTTTTACATATAAAGATAAAAAATTATGGCTACAGAAGTATCAATTTGCTCAAATGCATTAAGAAGATTAGGAGATGATCCTATTACATCTTTGACAGATGATACTGAAAGAGCAAGACTTTGTAATGCATTTTATACAGATGCAAGAGATGCAGTTTTAAGATCACATTCTTGGAACTTTGCAATAACAAGAACTTCATTAGCAAGATTAACAGCAACACCTGCTTATGGATTTGCATATCAATATGCAATACCATCTGATTGTATGAGAGTATTATCAATGGAACATCCAGATTATATTTTTAAAATAGAAAATGAACCTACTCATGGCAGAGTATTATTAACAGATGAAAGTACAGCTAAAATTATGTACATTTCACAAATTACAAATACAATTTTATTTGATAGTATGTTTGTTGATACTCTAACTTCAAAACTAGCAGCAGATTTAGCATATCCAGTAACTAACTCTCCCAAAGTACAAGCGGATATGTCAAAACTTTATTTAAATAAACTTTCTGAAGCACGTAGTATTGATGGACAAGAGGGTTTCATAGACGATCTTGTTTCTGATACATTTACGGACTTTAGAAAATAATGGCTAGAGTACATCCTTTTCAAACTAATTTTACTGCTGGTGAATTAACACCTAAACTTGCAGGTCAAATAGATTTTAAAAAATACAGTAATGGCGTTGAACTTATGGAAAACATGACAGTATTTCCACAAGGAGGAGCATCAAGAAGATATGGAAGTAGATTTGTTGCAGAAGTAAAAGATAGCAGTAAAATTACAAGATTAATTCCATTTGAATTTAACATAGAACAATCTTACATTTTAGAATTTGGAAATAATTATATTAGATTTTTTAAAGACAATGGCCAAATAACAGAAACAGCAAAAACAATAACAGCTATTACAAAAGCTAATCCTGCTGTAGTTACATCAAATAGTCATGGTTATTCAAATGGCGATCATGTTTGGATTTCTGGTGTAGTAGGAATGACTAGAGTTAATGGAAGAAGATTTACAGTTGCAAGTTCTTCAACTAATACATTTGCATTAACAGGTGAAAATAGTACAAATTATGATGCTTATAGTTCTGGTGGAACTGCATCTAAAGTTTTTGAAATAACAACTACTTTTACAGAAGCTATGTTGTATGATTTACAATTTACGCAATCTGCTGACGTTATGTATATTGTACAAGAATCATTACCACCTAGAAAATTATCTAGAACAGGCCATACAACTTGGACATTAGCAGACGTTGCTTTTAGTAATGGCCCTTATTTAGATGCTAATATTACCACAACTACTTTAACACCTTCTAGTGCATCTACTGGATCAAGAAATATTACAGCATCTGCTGTAACAGGAATAAATGATGGTCAAGGATGGTTAGCAAGTGATGTTGGTAGAGAAATATCTATGAATAGTGGTAAAGCAACTATTACAGCAAGAACAAACTCAACAGTAGCAGTTGCTACAGTTACAAAAGCTTTTACAAATGCAAATGCAATTACGGATTGGCAATTAGGTGCTTGGTCTGGAACAACAGGATATCCTAGAACAGTATCATTTTTTGAACAAAGATTAGTATTTGGAGGTAGTACATATTATCCTCAAACAATATGGGCTTCTCAATCTGGTTTGTATGAAGATTTTGATGCAGGAGATGGTAGTGCGGCAGATGGATTTATTTATACTATTGCTGCAAACAAAGTAAATGTAATTAGATGGCTAGCACCTGCTAGAGATTTAATTGTTGGTACTGCTGGAGGTGAATTTAAAGTAGGTAAACCAGCTGGTGAGCCTTTACAACCCGATAACGTACAAATTACACAACAAACTACTTATGGTGGTTACACTACACAACCAATACAAATTGGTAACTCAATATTATTTTTACAAAGACAAAGAAAAAAAATTAGAGAATTTTCTTACAGATTTGAAGATGATGCATATACTGCACCAGACATGACTTTACTTGCAGATCATATAACAGGAACAGGAATTGTTGATGTTGATTATGCACAAGAGCCTTCAAGTATTTATTGGGCAGTAAGAGATGATGGTACTTTGTTAGCATTAACTTATCAAAGAGAAGAAGATGTAGTTGCATGGAGTAGAAATATTTTAGGTGGTTCTTATAAACTTACTTTTAATGCAGCAACTGGTGTAACAGATTATTTAAATGATGCTAATTTTAATGGATTTATTACAATTACAGCACACGGTTTAAGTACAGGTGATGAAGTTGTTTATAGTGCTGGCGGTGGTACAAAGGTAGCTGGATTACAAGACGGTGAAACATATTTTGTTTATAAAAAAGATGCTGATAAACTTGAATTAGCTAGTACATACAAACAAGCTATAGATAGAACTATATTACAATTAGCTGATGGAGTAGGAGCAAGTCATACTTTAACTGCAAAAGCACAAGTTAAAAGTGTTTCTTCAATATCAGAAGCATCAGAAAATCAAACTTGGGTAATTGCTCGTAGAAAAATTAATGGAAATATAGTACAATACATAGAATATCTTGATCCAACTTTAAATATGGACAGTACATTATCTGCTTTAGTAAATGATGGAATAACAGTTGTTACTGGTTTAAATCATTTAGAAGGTGAAAATGTACAAGTTTTAGTAGGTGACGCTGTATTTCCTAATCAAACAGTAACAGGTGGATCAATTACAATAACTTTACCTTCAAAAGCTAGTTTTAAAAGTATTGAAATTGGTTTAGGATATACGTCTAAAATTAAAACTTTAAGAGTAGAAGCAGGATCGCAAGCTGGTACTGCACAAGGGCGTAAAAAAAGATATAATGAAGTTATGGTAAGATTATTAAAAACAGTAGGAATTAAAATTAATGGCGATCAATTACCTTTTAGAACATCATCTACACCAATGGGTCAAAACATTGCAGAATTTACTGGAGATAAAAGAGTAATTAATCTAGGATGGGATCGTGACGGACAAATAGAAATTTTACAAGAACAACCATTGCCAATGACAGTATTAGGAATTACTGGAACTTTGGCTACAACGGATTAAGGAAGATATATTATGGCATGGCAAGTAATAGCCGCAATGGCAGCAAGCACAGCAGTTACGTTGATGGGTCAACGTCAACAAATGAAAACTATGAAAAACAATGCTGCTTGGCAAAATTATGAAAATGAGTTGTCTTTTCAATATGAAAAACAAAAACAATTAAAAGCACAAGCAAAATTAATGAGTAAACAAAGAGCAGCTGTTGGTGCTAGTGGTGCTACATTTAGCGGTTCACCTTTAATTGTTGCTAATGCAGATTTTGAAGAATTTGAAAATGATATGTGGTTTTTAGAAAAAAGATTTTTTACACAAAATGCAGCTAATAATGCAGAACTTACTGGATTACTTACAGCACAAAAATATAAAATGGCAGGAACATTGTTATCTGGTGCAAGTAGTGCAACTAATTATAGTTATGGTAATAAAACTGCAAATACTACAGGAACTACAAAATAATGATATATTTAATTAAAGTCTGGGATGGTATGGAAAAAATATTTGAAGGATTTTCAAGAACAGAACCTTCTACTAAAGAATTTAATGCATGGACAGATAAAACAGATGAAAAAGGAACAACAATGAAAGTAAATTTTACACCTGCTAGATATAGGATTACATATGAAACTGCCTAGATATACAAGTGATTCAAATTCTGGAAATGTTAAAAGTAGTAGAACAATAACTACTGGCGTTCAAGAAGGTGGTGCTATTGCTGAAATTGGAAAAATAGCTTTAGAAAAAGCTACACAATATGGTGCTATGAAAAATGCCCATGATGCAAAAATGAGAAGATTAGATATTAATACTAATAAAGATTTATCATCATCTATGTTTTTTGGCAAAACATCTGAATTTGAAAATTCTCTATCTACAAGACCAGATTTTTTAACTCCAGATAACTGGGCAATAGATTATGAAAAAATGACATTAGCAGCAGAAAAAGAATTTAAAAGTAGTTTAGATGAGCAAACTTGGACAGAATATCAACCTTTATTTTATCAAAAAATGTTTGAAGGTAGAAACGCAGTTGCTACAAAAATTACTAATCAAAAACTTAAAAATGCAGGTCATGCTTTTTTAGAAGCAAATACTGCTTATAAAACATCTATAGAAAATGCTACTTCATTACCTCAAATTAAATCACAATTTGAACTTTATACACAATTACATTTAAAGAAAAATTTAGAAACTAATATGTTTGACCAAGAAAAGTTTGGAGTAGTTAAACAAGAAACAAAAGATTATACAAATAATAAATATGGAATGTTACAAGCTACTAATGGTGAATTAATAATGTCACCTAATGGAAGTCAAGAAGTAGATTGGAATAATGTTACATCAAAATTAAAAAATACAAACTTTAAAATGTATGATCTTGATAACAATGAATTAACTGTTGATGATGATATAAGACAAGCATTAATTAAACAAGCAACAGAAAGTTATAATAGTCAAGATAGTTTGCATACAAGTCAAAAAGTAACAATAGATAGACAAGTTAAAACTGATTTTGTTAGTACACTTATTGGATTAGAAAGTGGTAATCCAGAAGCAATGGAACAATCTAAAAGTTTTTTAAATGATTTAGATGCATCTAATTTATTACCTGCTACAAAATTAAAATACAAAAATGCTTATTTAGCAAGTTTAAAAAGTTTAAAAACAGGAACAGCTACTTCTGATAGTGTTGAAGGACAACAAGCATTAACAATTGCTACGTTTTTAGTTGGTTCTGGTGCTATGGATACAGAAGCAGAAAGAGAAGTGCTTTGGGATTTAATGGGTAAAAGTTTAATTAAACCAGATAAAGCAATGCAATTATTTGAAAAAAGTATTTCTTTAACTAAAGGTAGAAATGAATTTAAAAAAGATTTAACTGCAAGAGCAACGTCTATGCTTATGAAAGAGATAGGAGCAGGTGAAGATGTTTTACAATTACTAACAAGTATTAACACACTAGCACCAGCAGAAAGATTAAATGCTATTACTAATGCATTATCTAGTGGTAAAATGACACAAGAATCTTATAACGCAATGAACAATATGTTTAGATTACTTTCTGAAGGTGAACGTAAAGGATTTACGTATGAAAATATGTTAGTTAATCAAAGGCATCCTAATTATATTTTAAATGATTTAATTTCATCTTACAAAGGCACTATGGATACTGCTAGATTACAAGAATTACAATCTAAAATAGATGGAATACAAGGAACAACAGCAACAGATAAAACTTTTTACATTATGCCAGCAGAATATTTTGCAAAGAAAACACCGTCAAATGCAAGTATGGTTATGCCTCAAAGATTAGAAGGAGAGGGTGTTCTTGCGTATGTTAAACGTGCTAAAAATTTAATTAAAAGAAATGACAATTTACCTAGTGTTATTACAGGAGAGAGTATAGAAACATTAGATATATCAGATTTACTTTTAACACCAGAATTTGAATAATTATGAAATTAACAGCTTTACAATTATCACAAGCTGGATTTGATAACGACACAATTAAATCCTACGTAGATATGCAAGTACCTTTATTAGAAAAAGGTGGCTTTACTAAAAACGAAATTTACAAATCTTACGGAATTACTGAAACTAACAGTAAAGCATTATCTGAAACTGATATGCAAGAAGATACTACTGCTATTACAAATAATGAAACTACTTTAGGTAAAAAAACTTCTTTAATGAAAGTATCAGACATTGAAACACAAGATACAATTCAATCTAATAAAACAACTGATGGCAAATACAATATTAAAAACACTACATTTGAATTATTAAAAGATGAAAACAAAGTTGAAATTACAAACAAAATAGATGAAGCATATAAATTGTTTAAAGAAGATGAAGAAGGTAGAATTGGTTTTATGGATAATTATATGGAAAATTATTATCCAAATGTTGTATATGATTCATCAAAATTAAAATCTCAACCTTTATCTTTAGCAGAAAGTGCATTAAATGATGAACAACAAAAAACAATAGAAGGTTTGCACGCTAAAGATATTATAGGTGGCAATCAAGGCTATAATGAAGAAACAGGTAGATATGTTTTTGATAAAAAATATGTAGAAGCAGAAGAAGAAAGAAAATTTAATGAACCAATAAATGTATTACACACAGCATTTACAACAGGCAATAATACTTTAGCATTATTAGAATATACTAAACAAAATTATGGATTTAATGATATGGATAATATGTATCTTAATGAATTTATGTCATTTGTTTCAGCATTAGAAAGTGATAATAAAAATATTTACAATGCAGATGGTAGTGCTGCTGGCCTGTTTCAATTTAGAAAAACAAGTTTTCCAACTGCAATAAATAGATTTATAAATATTAACAGAAGAATGAATAAAAATTTTGAAATACCTGTTTGGATTTCAGAAGCATTAAAACATCAAGACCCTACAAGATTATCTCCAGATGAACAAAAAGCTTTAGCGTTAGCTAATTTTTTAGAAATACCTAGAAGTGAAAAATACAATCGTGCTGGTTCAGATGCTTTAATTAAAGCTATTGCTAAAGGTGATGTTGATGCAATGAAAAAATTGTATATTGAATATCATCATGGTGATTATAAAAAAGTAGAAGATATAGAAGCAGGTGTAGGACAAGAATATGTACTTCGTGATAATCAAAAATTAAGAGATAGAGTTGATAAATATTTTAGTAAATGGGGTACTGAAAATTATGATTATGAAACAGCACAATTAGCTTATTGGGGTTCAGAAAGTAAACCAGATGATAAAAAAAACATATTAACAAAAGCAGGAGATTTTTTCTTAAATAAAACAGGTGGTAAAGGTTATTATAACGTATTTACAAATGGATACGAACAATCTGTAAATGGTGTAATGGATAGATATTATCAAGTATTTATTGATGACCCCAAAGCTGATCCAAAAGCAGCTATAGAAAAAGTGTTTATGTATCAAGATCAAAGATTTGATAAAGATGTTATTTCTGCTGCTGTAACATTAGTAAATGATTTACCTTTTATGGCTGCTGGTTGTTTTGCGGCAGCAGGTGCAGCATTAGTAGGTAGTGCTGGTACATCTGCACCTGCTACACCTGTTGTATGTGGTGCTGGTGGTTTTGCATTACCAGAAGTTATGAGATCAGCATATATGAGAGCAATTGATGATAATTTTGTAGGATCATTTCCAGAATTTTTAAGTCATTACATGGATAAAAAAACAGCAATTGTAGCAGGTAAAGCAGCAGTTGTTGGTGGTGCTACATTTGGTGTTGGTGCTAAAGTAAAAGCACTTACAGGAAGTACAACTGCTAGACTAGCATCAGAAATAGGTGTTATGACCACTCTAGGGGCGGCTATGGAAGGCCACGTACCTACTTTAAAAGATTTTGCTCATGCTACTGTCTTGGTATTTGGAATACATGGATCAATAAGAGGAATGAGTATGTTTAAAGATATTTACAGTAAATATTCTGTTCATCCTAGAGATGTTATTCAAATGATGGAAAAAGATATAACCATTAGAACTCAAATAGAAAATGGTCAAATGCCAACTATATTTGAACAAGGCTCTAAAACAGTTATAGAAGGATTAGAAAAACAAGCTAACATAAAATTATTACCTCCACCTAAATATAAAAATAATGAAACTGTTAATATATCTACATCTGGCACAGAAGTTGCTAAAGTTGTAGGTAAAGAAGTAATAGGAACTGAACAAATTATAATTGTTGAAAAACCAAATGGTGTAAAAATTCCTGTATTAGAAAGCCAAGTAAGAAAAGCACCAACTAAACCAATAGAAGTAATAATAGAAGGTGACAAACTATCTATAAAAATTGCTAAAGATAATTCATTTAAAGAAAGACAAGAAAATGGTGAATTTGCAAAAGATATTATTGAAGTAACAAAAGATGCAGATGGTGTTTATAGAGAAACTAATTTTAAATCTACAACAGAAGCAGCAGTTAAAGAAACTGGATCATCATTTAAATACGAAACACTAGATGGTAAAACAATTGCTAATGATGGCATAACAATACAAACTAAATTTTATCCAGAACTAGCAAAAAGTTTTAAAAACAATAAACTTGTTAGTAAAGCAGAATACAAAACTGCTAAAGATATAATTAATAAAGATCGTGGTGGAATATCATCTATTGCTAAAAAAGTAGAAATTTTATTTGCAGTAGAAGCAGGTGGTAAATCAAGATTTACTGCTGATAGTTTAATTGTTAGAGTAGGTAATGATAACGTAGCTATTAATAGATCAGCTTACGAACAGTTAATTAAATTTACAGAAAAAGGTGAAGTTAAAACTGCTGAATTAATGGGTTCAGATAAAAACCAAGTTTTAATGTTTTTACATCCAGAAAGTGGTAAAATTTTAGCAACTATAAAACCAGAAAAAATTACTAATGGTGAAACAAATGCACAAGCTAGTAACTACTTTGAAAATTTTAAAGAAAAAGATGGTGTACATTATGATAGAGTAAACAGTAGTAGAGATGGTGATAACTGGGGAATACCTAGAGATATTTTTAGTGAAACAAAAGTAGAAGATAGTGGTAATGCATCTGCATGGAAAGACTTATTTAACTCATCAAGAGGTTTAGATTTAATTGATCTTGTAGAATTATACAAAGTATTTGTTAAAAAATCACCAGAACTTAAAAACCTACCAGAAGGTTTAAATGGTTATTTTCAGTTTAAAGGTAAAAAGTCACCTAGAATAGTTATAAACGAAGCATTACAAAAAAATCCAGAACAATTTATGATGACGTTTGCACACGAATTAGGTCATTTAATTGATTATTTACCTAACGGTACTTTAAGTAGAGGAAACATATTGGGTTCAATAGCTACTTTAAAAGGTTACATGAACAAATGGATTGACGGTAAAAATGAAGGTGCAAAACCTTTTTCTGCAAAAGAAATAGAAGCAATGAAAAAAGCTGCTATGAAAGAAGCTAAAGAAAAAGAGAAACAAACAGATGTTGAAATTAAAGAATTAGAAATTACACCAGAAACTATACTTCAAATTTTTAGAGATGCTGGTGCTAGAGATAAAATCAATCCAGAATTTTATAATGCATTTGTTAAGTTAGATGGTGCGTTAAAAAAATTAGTAGTTAAAGATGCATTAAAAGGAATGATGTCAACTCATTTAAAAGCTATTGCAGATAAAATTAATGGCAAACCTACAGATAGTAGATTAACAAATGAAGCATATAAAATATTTAAACAAAGATTTGAAAAAGGATTAAAAGAAAGAAACCTAGTTAATAAAGAATGGATTACATCAGAACTTAAAAGTTTATCAGCTAAATGGAAACCATTTAATAGATCAGCAGACGCAGAATATACAGCTTATAGAGATGGCCCAAGAGAATTAATGGCTGATTTTATGATGGCTTTTATGTTAAGGCCACAATGGGTTAAAAACAATGCACCTAGAACTTGGGAAATGTGGATGTATTACATGGATGCTAGACCAGAAGTAAGAGCAAACTGGGAAAGAATACAAATAGATTTAAAATCTGGATCAGATGCTAGACTAGGTGATGTAGTTAGTAAAATTGGTAATATGTTTAGAGAAACTAACGAAGCAATGATTAAAGCACAAGAAAAAGATTATAAAGCATCAAAAATAGATATTTTAGGTTCGGAAGCAATAGATAACTTTTTTTGGATTTATAGAAGATTTAAAGGAACTGGTAGAGATAGATGGCATAGTCCATTAGCTAAAGAAGTAAACTGGTCTATTGAAAATTACAGATACCGTCATGCTAAATTAAAAAGATATACAGATGATATGTTAAACAAAGTTGTTAAACCAGCAGAAGAATTAGGGTATAGCACAGGTGATCTTGGTACTATGTTATTTTTAAGAAACATAGCTGAAAGTTCTCAAAGAGATAAATTAGTAAATGCATTAGGTGTTATGAAAGTTGATCCTAAATTAGCTGAAATAATGGGTAGTAGAACTGCTAAAGAAGCCTATGATTATTATGTCAAAATGCATCCAGATTTATTAAATTTAACAAATGAATTTTACAAAGTAAGAAATGAAATGGTTATTCCAGAATTAAAAGAAAGTGGAATGTATAGTGCAGAATTAATAGCTAAATTAGAAAATAATAAAGAATACATAACATTTAATGTAAGAAAATATTTAATTGAACGTATAGAAAAATATGGGCCAAATGCAAGTGCTACAGCTTTTTTAAAAAAAAGTAAAGGTTCATTTGAAGATATTATGAACCCTTTAAATGCAACACTTGAAAAAGATATGTTGTTATTAGTTGAAGCTAAAAGACATAGAACAATGTCTTTAATAGTTAAATGGTTAAAAGAAAACAAAAGTTGGATGGAAAGATACGACAAAAAAGCTGGAGAAGCATCTGATAGAATTATTTATAAACCTAAAAAAGTTTTTATAAAAGGTAGTAATGCAGTAACCTATGAAAGACCAGCAAAAGGCATGGAACAATTTAGTTACATGAAAAATGGTGAAATGAAACATTGGCACGTTAATAAATTTGTTGCAGAATCATTTAAAGAAAATCCTCATGGAACTCATATGATGTACAGAATATTTACTCGTACAGGTGATGTATTTAGAAAAATGTTTACTGAATATAATCCTGCGTTTTGGCCAATCAACTTGGGTAGAGATTTAAACAGATCAGTAAAATTATTAAAAGGTGCAAGATATCTTGATGTAAAAGGTCAAAGTAAAAATTCATTACTTAAATATTATTGGAAAGCAGTTAAACCTGCTTACAAATCTATTTGGAAAGATGGTACTGAATTAACTAGACGTATGGAAGAAGATGGTTTTTTAATTTCTATGAACGAAGGTTATAGAGGTCAAGCAGGAAGCAAAGCATTATTAAAAGAAAAAGACCCAGACACCTTTGCTATTGAAAAGTTACTTGGTGAGTTAGAAAAGAAAAAAGGTTTTGATAAGTATTTTGATGAAACATTTGGTTTGTTATTTAAACATTTAAGTAACACAGCTAGAATGTTTGAACGTGTACCTAAAATTGGAGGTGCAATGTTTTTAAAAGATCAAATTAAAAGAGGTGAATTAAAAATGTCTGATAAAGAAATGATGATAAGAGTTCAAGAAGGAGTAGGATCACCAAACTTTTTAAGACAAGGTAAATTAAACGCATTAACTAATAATTTATATTTATATTCTAATGCATTTAAAGAAGGTTGGAGAGCAGATATAGCTAGAGCAAAAGAAGCACCTTTTTCTGTTGGTTCAAAATTTGTAGCATATAACCTTATGCCTAAAATATTACAAAAATCTATGGAAATGGGATTGTATGGTACAGCATTAGGTATGGCTTACAAATATGGAGTTTCAGAATGGGATAAAATAAATTACATTCCAGTTGTATTAGGTGAAACAGCAGATGGTAGAACAGTTTATTTAAGAATACCGCAAGATGAAAGTTCAAGATTAATTAATGGATTTTTTTACAAAGCAATGGGTCTTGGTACAGATGGAAAAGAAAATTCATTTATGGATTATGCTGATTTAGCTGGATACGTAATGGGTCAAGGGCCTTCTATGAACCCTGCAATTGATTTATTTGCAGACCTAGTAGGATGGATGAATGGTACTACACCATATGATGATTTTAGAGGTTCAACTGCAATTGATAAACAAACAGATTTAGCAGACGATCACAGAAAAAACAAAGAAATATTAAAATGGTTCTTTAATACTTATTCTGGTCAAGGTTTATATAAATTTAAAAGTAGTAATTTAGACAATGTAAATGCAGAATTACAAGAAGTTTTTGATTTACCAATAGTAGGTAGAATAATTAACAGATGGGTTAAAATAGGTGAAAGTCCAGTATTAGGATATATTAATAAATCAGAAGGTGGAATGGAAAACTTTACTAAAGAAAATGCACAAATTGGCCTTGATTACAAAGAAGCAATAAAAAATTTATTAAGTGGTGAAACTTTAACTGAAAAACATAAAGTAGCCTTACTTTTAAAAGGTGAAAATTTAAAAAATAATACATTGTTAATTGAAAAATTATCTCAACAAGCTGGTGCTGGCGTAGTTCTTCAAAACCTTCTTACTGAAACTAATAGTCAAAAACTATCATTAGCAATAATAAAGATGATTGAATTTATTGAAAAAACTGATAATGATTACCCTATTAACTTTATTAAAGAACAAAAATCTGATAAAATAGACGAATAAATATGACTATTTCTACGACAATTATTAAAAATTCCTATTCTGGTGATGGTTCACAAGATACTTTTGCCTATTCTTTTCAGATATCTACTATTGCTGATATGCAGGTTATTATACGTTCTGCGGCAGGTACTGAAACTATTAAAACATTAACAACTCATTACACAGTAACAGGTGCT
>TARA_R110000868_G_scaffold88025_1_pt1 | contig 13033 bp, 9 predicted proteins | sample TARA_R110000868 | Tara Oceans TARA_R110000868 (sample SAMEA4397489) | marine metagenome | biome: Polar Biome; feature: [SRF] surface water layer (ENVO:00010504); material: water (ENVO:00002006), including particulate matter (ENVO:01000060) such as... | depth 5 m | reverse complement strand
TAGCTTCAGCGCACTGGGGCTGCCCGCCTTGACCATGCCCTTTATCCTCACCTGCTGGCTGGTGAGCGCCAGCCAACGACTACTGCGTAAAGCCGCAGACGACTGCACACCACTGCCGCCGCGTAAGAGCAAAAGCTTGCATCGTCAGGATAAAAGTCCCTAGGCAGCAGAGTTACTCGTTCGTGTTTTTGCCGGGACAACTAAAAGACGCAGCCAGAACACCCTCGATACGCCACAGGGCCTGCGACAGCAGTTGTACAACATCACCTATTACCGACCCACCTATCGGGATTCAGTTTAACTTTGGCCGATGCACAGAGTGCGTTATGCAGAAACGCCGAATAATTCATTTTTTGTGTTCAGCAATCAACGTCATCGCGAATTTATGTCTATGGTTTATTTACCTACCCGTTTCTGGCCAACGCGCTACCTAAGCGCGCTAACTGCGACTGATCCATGTAATTGAATGAAGGCAACCTGGCGCGGGATAGTTCTAGGAGACAGGCATGTCAAATGATTCAGAACTAACCGCAGCCTCTGATAACGAAGAAAAAGATCGTATCAATCCCATTGTCTTTTATGGTTCTGCCATCGGTATAGTGGCATTCGCTTTGTGGACCATGCTCTTCACCGAGTCAGCGGGAGCGGTCATTAACAGCGTCCTGGCTTGGATTTCTGACACCTTCGGCTGGTTCTACTTCGTCGCGATCCTGTCCTATCTCATCTTCGTCATCTGTATTGGCCTGTCGCGCTTCGGCAACCTGAGGCTTGGTCCAGCCCACTCAGTGCCTGACTTCAACGTGGTCACGTGGGCAGCGATGCTGTTCTCAGCGGGGATCGGCATTGACCTGCTATTTTTTTGCATCGCAGAGCCCGTCACCCAATTTCTAGCACCACCCGTTGGTCAGGGCGGCACCGTTGAAGCAGCTCGCCACGCCATGGAGCTGACTTTCCTGCATTGGGGCGTCTCGGGTTGGGGCGTCTATACGCTGGTCGGTATGTCACTGGCGTTCTTCAGTTATAGGCATGGCCTGCCACTCACCATCCGCTCGGCGCTGTATCCGGTGTTCGGTAAGCACATTAATGGCTTCATCGGCCACACCGTAGATATCGCGGCAGTACTCGGTACCGTTTTCGGCATTGCCACCAGCCTAGGCATCGGCATTATCCAGCTCAATTTCGGCTTGACCTATATGTTCGACGTCCCCGAGGGCACGGTTACCCAAGCGGTGCTGGCCGTGCTAATCGTGATCTTCTCAGCCATTTCCGCAGTTACCGGGGTTGATAAGGGCATTCGTCGACTTTCAGAGTTCAACATGCTCCTAGCCGTCGCCTTGCTGCTATTCGTGCTGTTTACCGGCAAGACGGTGTTTCTGCTCAACACACTGGTCATGAACATTGGCGACTACATTGCAAACTTCGCCAGCCTGTCACTGAACACTTACTCCTTTGACCAACCGACCGAATGGCTGAATGCCTGGACGGTGTTCTTCTGGGCTTGGTGGATTGCCTGGGGGCCCTTCGTCGGGCTGTTCCTTGCACGAATTTCCCGCGGTCGCACTATCCGTCAATTCGTTGCCGGCACTCTTATCCTCCCGCTAACGTTCATGATGGTTTGGATGTCGATCATGGGTAACAGCGCAATCGACCTAGTGATGAACGACAGTGGCGTCGCCGAGTTCGGTACTCAAGCCATGAACAATCCGGGCTCGTCTATCTACCTTTTCCTGCAAAGCTTTCCCTGGGTTGGGCTGACCACGGTGGTGGTGACCATTTTGGCCATCGTGTTCTTCGTAACGTCAGGAGACTCTGGCTCGTTAGTGCTCTCCAACCTGACTTCAGTATTGCGTGACCCCAACAGCGATGCGCCGGCCTGGATGCGTATCCTTTGGGCCGCAATAATCGGCGTACTGACTCTGGCCTTATTGATGGCCGGCGGGCTTGGGGCGCTGCAAAGTACCGTGGTAATTATGGGCCTACCCTTTGCCTTTACCTTGTTCCTGATGATGCTCGGCCTTTATAAGGCCTTAAAGGTGGAGGGCCTCAAGGAGGACAGCTACCGCGGCAGCATGGCTGGCTACCTGTCGGGACGCACCCTACAAGATAAAGCGGGTACGCAAAACTGGAGGCAGCGCCTATCGCGTGCGATGAGTTTCCCCAGTCACAAACAAGTGCGTGCATTTTTACGTGAGGTTGGCAAACCAGCTATGGATTCGATTCGCGATGTACTCAGCGAAAAAGGCCTTAACGTTGACGTTATCGAGGTCTTAGGCGAGGACGAGCACCTCGAACTGAATGTGGATCTGGGCGGCGAACAGGACTTCACCTATCAAATCTGGCCACGCCGCTGCGCCATGCCAGCGTTCGCCATGCGCGCAGCCAGTTCAGGCCCCCACTACTACCGCCAGGAAGTGCACATTGGCGAGGGTGGTCAAGGCTATGACCTGGCGGGATATACCAAGGAGCAGGTGATCGGCGACATTCTCGATCAGTACGAGCGGCACCTTTACTTCCTGCATACCCAACGCGAAATGCCCGGTCGCGAGGCCAAGATGCCCGATGACCCAAATACTGCCGGTCGCTGATAGACAGGAGCCATACCATGGCAACGCAACACTTCGATCAGAGCGTTGACTACGTCATAGTCGGTGCCGGCTCAGCCGGCTCGGTATTGGCTAATCGTCTGAGTGCCAGTGGCACTCACCAAGTATTAGTGCTCGAATTCGGTGGCAAGGACAATTCGATCTTTATCCAGATGCCCACAGCGTTCTCCATTCCGCTGAACATGGCACGTTTCGATTGGCAACTGCACACCGCGCCTGAGCCCGGCCTCAAAGGCCGCACACTTCATCAGGCGCGCGGCAAGGTGATCGGTGGGTCTTCGTCAATCAACGGCATGGCCTATGTGCGGGGCTGCGCCGGGGACTACGAGGAATGGGTCGAGTTAGGTGCTGAGGGATGGGGCTACGCCGATGTTTTACCCTACTTTAAACGCGCCGAGGACTGCCTGTACGGCGAGGATGCCTATCGCTCAACTGGCGGTCAGGTTGGCGTATGCAACGGCAATAATATGCAGAACCCGCTCTACCGGGCTTTTATCGAGGCAGGCCAGCAGGCCGGTTACGGCAAAACTGAGGATTACAACGGCTATCGCCAGGAAGGCTTTTGTCGGATGGACATGTCTGTACGTGATGGCGTGCGCAGTTCAACCGCCAACGCCTACCTTAAGCCTGCATTGGGTCGGGCAAACCTTCACCTGCAAATGCACGCGCTGACCACCCGCGTACTGCTGGATGGCAAGCGCGCAGTCGGCATTGAATATCGCCAAGGGGGTAAAACGTACCGAGTTGAAGCCCGCCGTGAAGTGATCCTTAGCGCCAGCGCTTTCAACTCGCCAAAATTATTGATGCTCTCCGGTATTGGCCCTGCCGCTCACCTCAGGGAGCACGGTATTGAAGTGATGCACGACCTTCCCGGTGTTGGCGAAAACCTCCACGACCATCTAGAGGTCTGGGTGCAGCAGGCCTGCACCCAAAAGATCACACTCAATGGCTGGCTCAACCCCTTTGGCCAACTACTAATTGGCGCACGCTGGTTCTTCTTCAAGTCTGGCCTCGGAGCGAGTAATCAATTCGAGTCAAACGGCTATATTCGCAGTCGGGCGGGGCTAAAATACCCTGACCTGCAGTACCACTTTCTAGCTGGTGCCATTGCTTACGATGGCTCCAGTGCCACTAAGGGCCATGGCTTCCAGGTACATCTTGGCGCGAACAAGCCCAAAAGCAGAGGTCGTTTGCGCCTGAAATCCAGCGACCCCAGCGCAGCACCGGAGATTTTTTTCAACTACCTGCAAGAGGAAGAAGACAAGCAGGCCTACCGCGATGGTTTACGCCTAACCCGGGAAATCTTCGCCCAAAAGGCCTTTGATCCTTATCGGGGGCCAGAAGTGTCACCTGGAGACAAAGTCCAGAGCGACGCAGAGATCGACAATTGGGTGGCCGAGAGCGCCGAAACCGCTTATCACCCCTGTGGCTCATGTCGTATGGGCACCGACCCATTGGCCGTAGTGGATCCACAGTGTCGCGTTCACGGTATCGAAAATTTGCGCGTGGTGGACTCATCCATCATGCCCGCCGTGACTAACGGCAATATCAATGCGCCGACCATCATGATCGGCGAGAAGGCCGCCGATCACATACTCGGCGTGCCGCTGCTTAAGCCCTTAGATACACCGGTATTTTTCGCCCCAGACTGGGAGAACAGTCAGCGCCAGCGCGCAACGAGTTGAAAGGCGCCGCCACTGCGGACCAGGACGACAGATTATTATCTGCCTGCGCTGCGCCAATAGCTTGTCTTGGATGCGTCATGGCTAGACATACATCACCTGCATTCCAACATCTGAAACAACACCTCATCCTGCGGCGCCTTCGATTGTTCGAAATCCAGCGTTATAGGCAAAGCCAAGCTCACTTAGTCAATTACTAAGCAGTCGGCAAATTATCAGCGCCTGATACCAAATGCCTACAGCACCGACAAGGTCGACCAGCGCTGCAGGTTACCCATGACGAAAAAGGGTTTAACCCATTGCAACCAGTTGCCACCCCTTAAGCCAACAGTGCGTGCATACACTAATGGCCAGCAGTATTAGTCACCTTGACCTAGTTGGTGAACGCACAGCAACATGCACGCTCTAGGTCGCACAACATTGTGTTCAAAGCTCACCTGAGCAGCGTAAAGCCCTCATCAGGACACATCTCACGGGCCTAGTAACTTGTTCGCTCTATCGACGAACACTGCCCACGGAGCCGCCAGAACACCATGGATACGCCGCAGACCCTGCGTCAGCAGCTGTACAGCATTATCTTCTTCACTGACACGCCGGCCGGGCAGCGCTTTGATCGCTACCTGTTGGTGGCCATCCTGGCCAGCCTGGTGGTCGTCATGGTCGATAGCATCGACAGCATCCACACCCAGTACGGGGAAACGCTGACTGTATTTGAATGGGCCTTCACGGCGTTGTTCGCCATGGAGTACGCGGTGCGTCTGTACTGCTCGCCGAAACCGCTGCGCTATGTGTTCAGTTTCTTCGGCCTGATTGACCTGGTGGCGATTCTTCCGGCGATCCTCGCATTGTTTTACGGCGACGCTCAGTACCTGCTGATCATCCGGGTGATTCGCATGCTGCGGGTATTCCGTGTGCTCAAGCTCAGCCCCTACCTGAAACAGGCTAATTTTCTCCTGACTGCACTGCGCGGCAGCCGGCAAAAAATCATCGTCTTCTTCGCCAGCATCGCCACCCTAGTCACGGTGTTTGGCACCCTGATGTACGTCGTCGAAGGCCCGGTTAATGGTTTTACCAGCATTCCCACCGGCATCTATTGGGCCGTGGTCACCTTAACCACCGTAGGCTTCGGCGATATCGTACCGAAGACGCCGCTGGGTCAGGCCCTTTCGACGTTGGTAATGATCACTGGTTATTCAATTATCGCCGTACCCACCGGTATTTTCACCGCTGAGCTGGCCAATGCCATGCGCGGTGGTGGCGATCAGTTGTCACACAACTGCCCAACCTGCGCCAAGGACTTCCACGAGCACGGCGCGGCCTTCTGCAACCGCTGCGGTAATCCGCTGTACCCACGGCAGAGTGGCACGCCGTAAAACCTTAAAGCAGGCACAAAAAACCGCAGCTAACTGCGGTTTTTTTCTTGGCGTTTAAGCTCATCCGCGCTCGATCGGCGTCGACGTCAGCTCAAACGGGCTGTTGCTACGGCGCTGGTTACGGTCTTCGCGCGGGGTGGCGCCGAAGAAGTTCCGGTAGGCGCTAGAGAAGTGCGGACCGGAGGAAAAACCACAGGACAAGCCAATCTGAATAATCGACTTGCTGGTTTGCATCAGCAGCTGGCGCGCCTTATTTAAGCGCAGCTCTAGGTAATACTGACTGGGTACACGGTTGAGGTATTGCTTGAAGATACGTTCCAGCTGACGCCGCGAGACACAGACATGCTGGGCGATTTCGTCAGTGGTCAGCGGCTCTTCGATATTGGCTTCCATCAGCAGTACAGCCTGGGTCAGCTTGGGGTGGCTGGAGCCCAAACGGTTCTGCAGCGGAATGCGCTGGCGCTCACCGCCTTCACGAATGCGCTCCACGACTAACTCTTCCGACACCGCGCCGGCCAGCTCGGCGCCGTGATCGCGGGCCAACAAGGCCAGCAACAGGTCGAGCACCGCCAGGCCGCCACAGGCGCTGAGGCGATCACGGTCGCAGTCAAACAGATGACTGGTGGCAATTACCTTGGGAAAGCGCTCACTGAAATCATCCTGCCAGCGCCAGTGCACCGAAGCGCGGTAACCATCCAGCAACCCCAATTGCGCCAATGGGTATACCCCAGCCGCAATCGCACCGATCACACAACCGCCGCGCACCACCTGTTTAAGCGCGGCAGAGAGTGCGGCGGGCATTGGTCCGGGTGGCTCATCAGCCAGCAAGAAGAGCCTGTGACAGCCCTCCAGCTTGCCCACCCAAGACTCTCCCGGCAGCCGCCAGGTGTCTTCAGGCGGCGCTTCGGCCTGCAGAAAAACCAACTCGTAGACCACCTCGGGGTGGACGCGCTGGGCAACGCGCAGCGCTTCCTCGGCCAAGGCAAGGGTCAAGGGCTTAGTAGAGGGCCAAAGCAGGAAGCCAATTCGGTGGGCATTCATGAGGGCAGTTTAGGCTCTGGTGGCGATTATGGGCATAGCTAGAATGGCTGCAGTTATTGCCGCAGGTTATTTGAGGCTGCCGGAAAGGAACTGCTGCAAGCGCTCGGATTGTGGATTGGCCAAGACTTCGCGCGGGCAACCGCGCTCCTCTACCACGCCCTTATGTAGGAACACCAACTGGTTGGACACCTCACGGGCAAAGCCCATTTCGTGAGTGACCACCACCATGGTGCGGCCTTCTTGGGCCAGGTCCTGCATCACCTTGAGCACCTCGCCGACCAGCTCTGGGTCAAGCGCCGAGGTAGGCTCGTCAAACAGCATCACCTCAGGCTCCATGGCCAGGGCGCGGGCGATGGCCACACGTTGCTGCTCACCGCCGCTCATGTGCGCGGGGTAAGCATCTTTGCGGTGTGCCACACCGACCTTGTTAAGGTAGTGCTCGGCTTTTTCCAGGGCATCCTTCTTGCTCATGCCGAGCACGTGCACCGGGGCTTCCATGACATTTTCCAGAGCGCTCATGTGAGACCAGAGGTTGAAATGCTGGAACACCATGGACAGGCGCGAGCGCATGCGCTGCAACTGCTTAGGGTCAGCCGCCTTTAGGCCGCCGTCCTTATTGGCCACCAGCTTGAGCTCTTCATTGTTAAGCAGAATCTTGCCGCTGTGCGGTTGCTCCAGCAGGTTGATGCAACGCAGGAAGGTACTCTTACCCGAACCACTGGAGCCGATGATGCTGATCACATCACCGGCCTTGGCAGCCAGCGACACGCCCTTTAAAACTTCATGGCTACCGTAGCGCTTGTGCAGATCCTGAACTTCAAGTTTGTACATGGTTTCCACTCTCTTGAATCAGTCGCTGAGCAAGCGACCCTGGCGAATAGGGGTGCAACCGGCCACTTTCGCCAGCCACAAACCGGGCTGGGCAAAACGTAACCGCTCGCGCGCATAGAGCACACCGTCTGTAACGGCACAGACAGTTGTATGGCGATCGTCCAGCGGATCGATCACTTCAAATAAGGGGTCGCCGACCTTGACCTGAGCACCGACTGGCTGCAAGAAGCTCACCACTCCAGCGTGCGGCGCATAGGCGTATTGCGCACCGGCAAACGGCGTGGCTTCGCAGCTTCCGGCAGGTATTGATGGCCAGTCACCAGCAATCAGCCCCTGCTCGGCCAAGAACGCCAGGATGCTTTCGGCGCTGGCTTCGGCCTCAGGTTTACCGGTATCGGCCATGCCGCCCAGCTCAACCGTCGCCGCCAGGCAGGTCAACGGCACAGCAGCGTTAGGGAACTGTCGCGCAAGCTGCACCCAGGGCAAGGCGCAGGCTTCATCAAAGGAGTTGCCGCCAGAGTCCTCAACGGTCAGCGCCGCAGCTGCGTGCAACCGCGCCGCCAGTGAGCGCAGCTGCGGCCATTGTTGTGGCAGCAAGTACAGGTGCACGGCAGCATCAAAATCACAGTGCAAGTCGAGCACCACATCGGCATCGCAGGCATGGGTGAGCAGCAGGCGCTGTAGGCCTTGCAGCTCCGAGCCAGCTGGCGGCAAAGCTTCCAGCGTGGCCTGCATAGCGGCGCGGATCAGCCGCACATTGCTCGGGCCATCACTGCCCAGGCAGCCTTGCAAAGCAGGCGCGATGGCAGCGGCCAGGTCAGTAAAATCGCGATTAAAGTTCTTCCCGCTGCCCAGCTCGAAACGGCCCTGATGGGCGGCCTGGAACATCTGCCCCAAGCCAATCGGGTTAGCCACGGGCACCAGTTCGATCACGCCGGTCAAGCGACCCTGGGCTTCTAACTCAAGCAAGCGGCGCTTGAGCTCAACCGCCACGCGCATTCCGGGCATCTCATCAGCATGCAACGAGGCCTGGATATAAGCCTTGCAAGGACCACTGCCAAAGCGGAAAACGCTCAGGCGACGTTCCGTACCGGGGCAACCCCAAGGCAATGGATGATCGATACGCTGCATACGCTTGTCCTCAGGCCTTGCGCGGAGCGAGGTAGGCTAACCAGCGGCGCTCGGCCTGCTTGAACAAGCGCACGAGGATAAAGGTCAGGCACAGGTAGAACAGACCAGCAGTGATAAACGCCTCGAACGGCAGGTAATACTGCGAGCTGACGGTCCGCGCAGCGCCGGTGATGTCGACCAGTGTGACGATCGAGGCCAGCGAGGTGGTGTGCAGCATCATGATTACTTCATTGCTGTACTGCGGCAGTGCACGGCGCAGCGCCGAAGGCAGGAGGATGCGCCGATACAGCTTGCTGCGCGACATGCCCATTGCCTTGGCCGCCTCGATTTCGCCATGCGGTGTGGCCTTTAGGCTACCGGCGAGGATCTCGGCGCTGTAGGCGCTGGTATTAATGGCAAAGGCCAGGCAGGCGCAGAAGGTGGCGCTGGAGAAATACGGCCAAAGAAAGCTCTCACGCACAGCCTCGAACTGAGCCAGGCCGTAGTAGATGAGAAACAACTGCACCAGCATCGGTGTACCGCGAATCACATAGGTGTACAGCCACGCCGGGAAGTTGACCCATGGCGATTTAGAAACGCGCATCAAACCCAGGGGAATCGCCAGTGCTAGACCGAACGCCAGGGAAATTAGCAGAATTTTTAAGGTGACCAGCACTCCACCCAAGTACAACGGCAGGCTGTTCCAGATTACGTTGAAATCAAAAATCATCGCTGCGCTCCCCGCTTACAGATCAGCGGCTTTAGTGCCGACCGAGTAACGCTTTTCCAGGTAGCGCAAAGCCAGCAACGACACGCTGGTCAGTACCAGATACAGACCGGCGACCGCCAAGTAGAAGGTAAATGGTTCGCGGGTCGCATCGGCGGCGCTTTTTGCTTTGAACATCATGTCCTGCAGACCCACCACCGAAATCAACGCAGTAGCCTTGGTCAGTACCAACCAATTGTTGGTGAAACCGGGAATGGCGAAGCGAATCATCTGTGGCACCAGAATGCGAAAGAACACCTGTATTCCACTCATGCCATAGGCCGCACCGGCTTCAGCCTGACCTTTGGGGATGGCCATAAAGGCGCCACGAAAGGTCTCCGACAGGTAGGCACCGAAGATAAAGCCCATGGTGAACACGCCAGCGATAAAGGGATTTATGTCGATGTAGTCGTCATAACCGAGCATCGGCGCGAGGCGGTTTACGATGTCCTGACCGCCATAAAAAATCAGCAGGATCAGCACCAGGTCGGGAATCCCGCGAATCACCGTGGCGTAGGTTTCACCCAGCAGCGATAACCACTTGATCGGCGACAGGCGAAAAGCCGCCCCCAGCAAGCCTAACGTGACGGCCACGGCCATCGATGTTAACGCCAGAATCAGGGTGAGCCAGGCACCCTCTAGAATGGTCGAGCCGTAGCCGTTGAGCATGCTCTGCTTACCTCATGCAGACGCCGGTCGGCGCCTGGGAGTACAACGAAAAAGTGGCGTAAACCTCAGGGAAACGCGGGTTTACGCCACTTTCAGTGAGGACGACAGGGTGAACTTAATTAGTCGCCGTAGACGTTGAAGTCGAAGTACTTGTCCTGCACTTCCTTGTATTTACCGTTGGCGCGAATAGCCAGAATAGCGGCGCTGATTTTGTCAGCCAGGACCTTGTCGCCTTTGCGTACAGCAATACCTTGACCTTCGCCGAAGTATTTGACGTCGGTAAAGTCCGGGCCGGCAAAAGCAAAACCTTTCCCAGCGTCAGTTTTCAGGAAGCCATCATCGATATTTACTGAGTCAGCCAGGGTGGCATCCAGACGACCGGAGTTCAGATCGAGGAAGATTTCGTTTTGCGAGCTGTAGCGCACGATCTCGGCACCGGCAGTGGCAAACACATCCGTGGCGAAACGATCATATACAGAGGAGCGCTGCACGCCGATTTTCTTGCCTTTTAGATCAACCGCTGGGTCTTTCAGCTCGGTACCGGCTTTCATCGCCAGCTTGGCCGGCGTGGCGTAATACTTACCGGTGAAATCCACCGACTTTTTGCGGTCGTCGGTGATCGACATAGACGACAGCACCGCGTCGAACTTGCGTACTTTCAGTGCAGGGATCAGGCCGTCGAACTCTTGCTCGATCCACTTGCACTCGACTTTCATCTCTTCGCACAGAGCAACGCCGATGTCGTAGTCAAAGCCGCTGATGGCACCGTCTGGCGTTTTGAAGGCGAATGGAGGGTAAGCCGCCTCAATACCAATACGCAGAGGCTTGGACTCTTCAGCCATGGCCAGCGGCGACAACATGGACAGCGCCAGTGCGCCGAGAAGTGCAATCTTCTTCATTTTATGACTCCTTCGAATGGGTATGGCTTTAAGTGCGTATCAAGCAGCAGCGTGAACATTGACAGTGCGTATTGTGGTGGATCCAGGCTGCATTAATTGTAGTGAGTCAGCATTAAGCTGCGCAGTGCACAGCGCTAAGACGGTCTCAGCAGGGTGAGCCGCATTCTAGCGACAGCTCGAAAGTCGATATTTCTTCAATGCGACAAGTAATTACAAAAGACCCGGGCGGGCATAGCGAGGGTATTGACAGCTCATGAAAAACATGAGGAGAAATGATGACGACAAACCGATTTATCAAGCAAATACCGCACCAGAATTTAATCAGCCCCCTATTTCATAGGCTTGATACTGCTTTTAGCTTTCCAGCCCGACAAAGCACCGCGCTATTTTGGCGCAAAACGTTCCCGCACACCTCATAAAAGTGCGCAGTGTTACGCCAAGGTGACAGTCAGCTACCCAGATGAAAATCGATCACTGCGTATTTGGACTGAATATCGACCAGAAAGCACAACGCCCTGCCCGGCTTGTGGCCGAAACAGGGCGTTGCTTGCAGGTGCTATAACGGCTGTTAGGCAGCCTGCATCTCGCGGTGAGTGTCAATGAGGTGCTGCACCACGCCAGGATCGGCCAGCGTGGAGATGTCGCCGAGCGCATCGTATTCGGCGGTGGCGATCTTGCGCAGGATACGGCGCATGATCTTACCCGAGCGGGTTTTCGGCAAGCCTGGGGCCCACTGAATGACGTCTGGTGTAGCGATGGGGCCAATTTCCTTACGCACCCAATTTTTTAGTTCCTGACGCAGCTGCTCTGACGGCTCCTGACCCTGGTTCAAGGTCACGTAGACATAGATGCCCTGCCCCTTGATGTCGTGCGGCACACCCACCACCGCGGCTTCGGCGACTTTAGGGTGGGCGACCATGGCGCTCTCCACCTCAGCTGTACCCATACGGTGGCCGGAAACGTTGAGCACGTCATCCACCCGACCAGTGATCCACCAGTAGCCGTCTTCGTCACGACGAGCACCGTCACCTGTGAAGTACATACCTTTGAAGGTTTTAAAATAGGTATCGACGAAGCGGTCGTGATCGCCATACAACGTGCGCGACTGACCCGGCCACGAGTCGAGTATCACCAAGTTACCTTCCGCCGGCCCCTCAATGATGTTGCCCAAGTTATCCACCAACGCCGGCACCACACCAAAGAATGGGCGAGTCGCCGAGCCTGGCTTAAGCGCCGTGGCACCCGGCAAAGGCGTGATCATGAAGCCGCCAGTTTCGGTCTGCCACCAAGTGTCGACGATCGGGCAGCGTGATTGACCTACCTTCTCGTAGTACCAGTTCCAAGCCTCTGGGTTAATCGGCTCGCCAACCGAGCCAAGCAAACGCAGGCTAGAACCATCAGCCCCGGCCACGGCAGCATCGCCTTGAGCCATCATGGCGCGAATTGCGGTCGGCGCGGTGTAGAGGATGTTTACCTTGTGCTTGTCGATGATCTTCGACACACGGGTCACATCGGGATAGTTAGGAATACCCTCAAACATCAGCGTGGTCGCGCCATTGGCCAGCGGCCCGTAGACGATGTAGCTGTGCCCAGTGACCCAGCCAACGTCGGCGGTGCACCAGTAAATATCGCCTGGCTTGTAATCAAATACCCGCTCATGGGTCAGTGCGGCATACAGCAGGTAGCCGCCAGTGGTGTGCAGCACGCCCTTGGGCTTGCCGGTCGAGCCAGAGGTGTAGAGGATGAACAACGCCTCCTCGGCACCCATTTCTTTAGGCGCACAGACGCTGCCAGCCACCTTCATCAGGTCCTCGTACCAGATATCGCGGTGCGGGTTCCACTTGATCTCGGAGCCCGTGCGTTTGACCACAATGACCTTCTGGATGCTGCGCGTCTCCGGGTTGGTCAGGGCATCGTCAACGTTGGCCTTGAGGGCAACCTTCTTACCGCCACGCAGACCTTCGTCAGCGGTGATCACCACCTTGGACTGGCAATCGATAATGCGCCCAGCCAGAGCGTCTGGAGAGAAACCGCCGAACACCACCGAGTGAATCGCACC
>TARA_R110000868_G_scaffold318982_1_pt1 | contig 13041 bp, 19 predicted proteins | sample TARA_R110000868 | Tara Oceans TARA_R110000868 (sample SAMEA4397489) | marine metagenome | biome: Polar Biome; feature: [SRF] surface water layer (ENVO:00010504); material: water (ENVO:00002006), including particulate matter (ENVO:01000060) such as... | depth 5 m | reverse complement strand
TGCCCGAGGCGGCGCGGAATGCGCTCGCCAGGGCGACTGGGGTGACGTTGCCGGTTGCGGAATGACCGATAACCGTGTAAAGTGGCAACGACCCCTACCGCGCCGGTCGCGCGACCTACAGGAGACATGATGGTCGCAATTGAGGCAACGCGCGCAATCGCGCCGGATCGGTTGGAACTTCGGGGCGCACGCGTGGAACTGCGAGGCGCTGACGATCCGGCAACGGGCCTGCGACTTGAGGGGTACGCCGCACTGTTCGATGTCCCTTCACAGCCGTTGCAGTCCGAAGAGGACGACAGTCGCAATGGCACCTACGGGATGGAGTTCACGGAAATCATCCGGCGGGGCGCATTCACGCGCGCACTCGCATCGTCACAGGATGTCCGATTCCTCTGGAACCACGAGGCCGAGTCACCGCTCGGCCGTACCGCTTCGGGCACGCTGACGCTGCGCGAGGACGAGACCGGCCTGTATTTCTCGTGCCTTTTACCGGACACGAGCCTTGGCCGTGATGTGGTGGAACTCGTCCGGCGTGGCGACGTCAACCAGGCGTCGTTTGCGTTCCGGGCAGTTGCCGACCGATGGTCCGGATCAGGCGCGACGGGATACGTCCGCGAGTTGCTTGATTGCGACTTGTTTGATGTTTCCGCGGTGACCTATCCGGCATATCAGCAAACCTCCGTGGCAGTCCGGTCCGTCCGGGTGCCGACGATCCTGACCAATCCGCGGTCAACCAGCCTGACGCTTGCCCGTGCGCGGGTCCGCGTCGTCAGCCTCTAGGAGCACAGCCCAATGGCGTCAAATCTCACCGAACTCCGCGACAGTCGTAACCGGCTGGCGTTGGAAATGCGCGCAATCGTCGAGGATCAGGCCAACTGGGACGGCCAGGCCGAAACCCGTTTCGAGGCACTTGACAAGGATCTGTCCGCACTTGACCGGCGCATCGATGCGCTTGGAAAGGCACAGCGTCTCGCAGCCGAGGAGACCGCGCTTCGCGGCTCCGTGGTAGAGACCGAGGAGCGCAAGGCAACGACCGGTGCGGGTCTCAGCATCGAGTCGCAGAAGCGCGCGTTCAACGCGTGGCTGCGTGGCACCGATCAGGAACTTGATCCTGAACTACGCGCCTACAACCGTCAGCGTCTCGCTGAGGGGCGCGCGCAGTCGGTCGGCACCACAACCGCCGGTGGGTACCTCGTGAATTACGAGTTCGGGTCCGGCATCGAAGCCGCCCGACGCGCGTTCGGCGGGATGCTTTCGGTATCGACCGTCTACCCAACCCAGTCCGGCGCGGACCTGCTCCTGCCGACGGTTGACGAGACCGGCGTCAGTGGTTCGATTCTGTCCGAGAACTCCACAATATCCGAAAGTGCTATGACTTTTGGACAGTTGACAGTCTCAAGTTATATGTATACCTCGGGACTTGTACTCGTGTCCAACCAGTTGCTGCAGGACTCCGAGTTCCCGCTCGATCAGTTCATCGCGAACGCGCTCGGCGAGCGTCTCGGGCGCGCACAGAACGCGCACTGGACGACGGGCACCGGATCAAGTCAACCCTACGGTGTCATCGTCGGGGCGGCAACAGGCAAGACCGGAGCCGCAGGCCAGACGACCACCGTCCTGTATGCGGACCTTGTCGACCTGATGTATTCGGTGGATGTGGCCTATCGACAGAACTCCAGGTGGATGCTGAGGGATGCCACGGTTGCCATCGTGCGCAAACTCGTCGACGGGCAGTCCCGCCCATTGTGGGAGCCGTCCGTGCAGATGGGGCAGCCCGACATGCTGATGGGCTACCCCATAATCGTTAACAACGACGTGGCAACGGCGGCAGCCTCAGCCAAATCAATCGCGTTCGGGGACTTCTCGAAGTACGTGATCCGTGACGTCTCAGGCGTGCAACTCGTGCGCATGACCGAGCGGTACGCCGATGCGCTGCAGACGGGCTTTTACGCCTTCCAGCGCACCGGAGGCCGATTGGTGGCTGCGAACACCACCACCTACAACCCCGTCAAGTTGTACGTTCACCCTGCCTCGTAAAGGACTGACATGCCTGCACCGACGGACGTTTACTGCACCGAGGACGAAGTCAAACTTGAACTCGGGATCACGGACAGCGTAGACAACGACCGGATCAACCGGATCGTCCACGCTGTGTCCAGGCAGATCGATGACTTCGTCGGTGCGGACATCCAGCCTCTTTCGCAAACGCGGTACTACCGGGCATCGGCGCCGTGGACGGTCAATACCGATCCGTTCACGACCCTGACGTCCGTGGCGTACGACAGCGCGGGCGACTGGTCAACGTATTCCGCAATTACGACGGCATACGCGTCGCCATTCAACGCGAACGGCAAAGGCAAGGCGTACACGCAAGTGATCCTGTCGCCGTTGTCAGCGAACCTCTTCCCGATGCATGAACGAGGCGTCCAAGTTGTCGCCACGTTCGGCTACGGCGCAACCGCACCGCTCGTGGTCAAGGAAGCGTGCATCATGCAGTCCTCGTTGGTGTACCGCCAGCAAGTCAGCGGTGGCGCACCGATCACCGGGGGCGCGGAGTTCAGCGGGCCGATCATCCAGGCGGGCCTGCATCCGATGGTGAGGCGCATGCTCGAACCGTACCGCCACGGTGGCGGACTGGGTGCAGCCTGATGGCCGGTCGGGGACGCAACTCGGTCCGCGTCAATATCACGGGACTGCGGGGCATCTCGAAGGCACTCGGGGGTGACGCCATCTACCGCGATGCGATGCGTCGCGTTATCCAGTCGGCGACGGCGCAAGGCGAAAAGCGCATCAGTGCTTTGGTGCCTGAGCGTTCCGGCGCGTTGTCATCCGCGGTCAAGCAGCGCTACTTCGACGTCAAGGGCAATTCGAAACCACAGATGGGTAGCGTTTCAGTTGGTGCAGGAATCAGTGCCAATGGGTTTCGCTACGGTTGGGCGCTCAATTACGCGAAACGCATCAAGGGACGCAGTGCGGCTGGCTATCACTACTCGGCCGAGGGTAGTGGCAATTCAACGTCACGCGCCGGTCAGTCGACGCTTGGGTGGATATCCAAGGCGGTCCCGACCATGAAGGCGGTCATCCGACGCTCGGTCGCGAAGGAAACCAAGGCAGTCGAGGCGAAGTTCGCGCAGATCGCGAGATCGCTTCCATGACGGTCGTCGCTGCATTGACGCAACTCGGTACCGTGGCGCAGGCTGCGACCGTGGCGCTTGGCGTGCGGGCGAACCTGATATTCAGCCAACCGCCGGAACAACTCGCGGCCTTACCGGCCGTCGTTCACCACTGGTCGTCGTCGACATTTGACCAGTACCCATTCGGACAGGTGCCGACGGGGTTCCAATTCGAACAGGCGACAATCACGGTGATGTACCTCACAAACCTGCCGACGATGTCGCGCGCGCATCCGGCCGTCCTGGCATTTGTGGACGCCTATCGTGCGCTGATCGCAGTCAATCAGGATCTCGCCAATACCGTTCGGCAGGTCCGGCTGACACGCGCGTCAATCGGTATGGTTGAATACAACGGGAACGAATTCATGGGCGCGGACTTGACGCTCGAATGCGATCTGTACCACGCTACAACGTGGGTGGAGGCGTGACAATGGCCGTGAAATTGCAACCGCCCGCGGAGTCGGACGTGACGCGTGTGTCAATTGGGCCACGCGTCTACGAGCCGAACAGCGGCGCGTGGATCATTGAAGAAATGGATGCCGACGATCTGCGTCGTGCCGGATGGCAGGACGCGCCATCGACGGACGCATCGTCAACCAACACGGTCGTGACACCGACCCCGGAGGCAATCGATGCCAATCCTTAGTCTGACAAAAGTCCAGTTCGGCAAAGAGTCGACGTGGGGAACCGCGGTCGCAGCCACGAAGGTGCTGCCGGTCACATCCGATCCGGGGTTTGCCAACGAGTACGCGTCCGTTCGGGATAGCGCCCGTCGTGGCATCGCCGCGCTTGATTACGCGCTGCTCCAGGGCGGCGGTTCCGCGACGCTGTCACTTGAGGGTCCGTTACTGCCGGACATTGCGGGCAATCTCCTTGCGGGGATCATGGGCACCGTTTCGACGGGAACTGCCGTATCCGGTGTCTACCCGCACACCATCACGCTCGGGTCAGCCGTGCCGTCGTTCACGGTTGAGGATGCGAATCCCATCGCGTACCGGGAATACCCCGGCGCGAAGGTGTCTGAACTCCGGCTGGCATTCACCGCAGCCGATGGACTGCTGACGCACTCGACGTCGATGGTGTCCTTGACCGGCGTCTCAGGCGGAACCGCAACGGCGTCACTCACCGCGGAAACGAACAAGCCGTGGATCGGGATTGACACCACCGTCAGCATTGGCGGAAGCGCGCAGAACCGCGTCACGTCGTTCGAGTTGACACTGTCGCGCGGGCAGGAACTTGTCCACACGACCGGCAGTCGCGACCCTTCCCGCATTGACGAGCAGCCGCTCGAGGCGACGTTCTCGATCAGTCTTGACACGGGTACAACCACCGTCGACGATCTCGCGAAATACATGGGAACGTCCGGCGCGTTCAACGAGTCCGCGGTGGTGCTCACGTGGACGTACGGCGCAACCACGACGCTGCGCTCGCTCGTGTTCACGGCCACCCAGGCATCGTTCGGTGACGGTCCGGCAACCCGCGATCTCGGCGGTGGCCTGTACCAGATTACGTTGTCGGGCAGGTGCCTATATAACACGACCGATAGCGGGCCGTGCAAGTTCGTTCTCAACAACACGCAGACCACGTACTAAGGGAGAGCAATGGGATACGCGAAACCACTTCGCACTGTGCGATTGTCACTTGATGCGTCCGGGGAACCGGGGCACTGGGTGGACGTCGAACATCCCGAGGCGATGCGGTGGACGACGAAGGCGCGGATGATTCGCGCATCGTCCATCGAGGATGAGTTTGGCCGGTCGTTGGCGCAAGTTGCGTCAATGATCGTGGCATGGTCGCTCACGGACGTCGATACCGGCGAGGAATTGCCAGTGCCGGTCACGACGGACGCGCTTGACCGTCTACCTGCACACGTCGTGGAAGCGATCCTCACCTTGGTCGGGGAACTGGTGACGGTCCCAAAAGCGAGCGGGAGCGACTCTGGCACTGGGTAGAGGGTCGGGCCGAGGGTCCGGCGTGGACGTCCGATGTGTTGCTGATGCGACGCTACGGGTGGACGCCGGAACAACTCGTGAGGCTTGAACCGCTCTGGCGCACACGGTTGCTCCTGGTTGAAAGTTACGAAGCGCAGGTCCGGCAGGAACGTGACCGCAAGGCGCGAGCCAACCGGAAGAGGTAGCACCGCACATGGCCAACGTTGCAAACCTGCGCATTAATGCCGTCGTCAATGATCAGGCCACGCCTGCGCTCAAGCGCATCAACGGCGCGCTGAACGGCCTGAACTCGGGCATGTCCGGGACGTCTGGCGGTGCGCTCGGCGCAGCCCGTGCGCTCACGTCCGTTGGTAGCAGCGGAAGCATGGCTGCGGTTGGCATCGGCGTTGCCGTGGCAGCCACGGCTGCACTTGTGGCGGGCACCATCGCCGTCGTCAAGGCGAGCATCAGCGCAGCCGCTGAGGTCGAGGGATACCGGAACACGCTCCTGCGCCTGACCGGCGACGCTGCGAAGGCAGACGCGACCTTCAAGAAACTTCAGGAGTTCGCGGACTGGTCGCCGTTTGACGACAAGACGGTTATGGAGGCTTCGCAGCGTTTGCTCGGCGCAGGCGTAGCGGCCGAAGACCTGACCAAGGTCATGACCGGACTGTCAGACGTGAGCGGCAGTAGCGCCGACACGTTCAGTCGGGCATCGTTGGCGTTCGCGCAAATGCTCCTGAAGGGCAAGGTCAGCCAGGAAGAATTGAACCAGTTTGCTGAGGCTGGCATTCCGGCGCAGGCCATGCTTGCGGACGCGATGGGCATGACCGTGAGCGCGCTTGGCGAGATGATCAACAAGGGAGGCGTGCTATCCAAGAAGGCGCTGCCGCTCCTTATTGATCAGATTGGCAAGAAGTTCGGCGGATCAACCGAACGCGCTTCGCAGAGTGTCACCGGTCTGTCGTCCACGCTGGATGCCAAACTTACGCGAAGTCTGGCGACGCTTGGCAAGGCGCTCGAACCACTGACCAAACAGTACCTGCGGGGCATGATCGACCTGATGGCGGACCTTGATGCGGGCATCGGGGCCATCACCGCATCGCAGGAGTTTCAGGACTTCCTTGTCGCCGCCGGTGAGGCGTTCAAGGCGGTGTTGGAGGCAATCAGGCCCGTCATGACGATCTTGTTTGATCTCGGGCGCGCCGTCCTGCCGTATATCACGATTGCGCTGAAGGCGTTCACGCTCGTCATGCGCCTGCTCGGCGCGGGGTTGCAATTCGTGGCACGGTTACTCAAGCCGGTGTGGGATTACATCCGCGCACTCGGCAACGCGCTCAAGGCTGGTCTGGACTGGGTGATGGCATGGGGCGCACGCATCGGGGAATGGCCGAAACTGTTTGGCGAGGCGCGGGACTGGGTTGTCGAGTTCATCGGCTGGATCAAGAAACTTGCCGAGAATCCGGCCATCACGCTCAAGATCCTGTGGGACGTGGCCGCGCTGACGTTGCCGAAGTTCTCGGACCAGACCATCAAGATCATGTGGAATATCGCGGAGATCGTCCTGCCTGGCCTGAAGGGCATGGAGATCCTCGTAAAACTGGCGCTGAGCGGATATGACGAGGTCCGCAACAAACTCGACACGTTGATGGGGCGCGATGTCGAAATCAAGGTGACTGCTGACACCGGCGACGCAGCCGCGTCAATGGATGACATCAAGGCGCGGACGACGAGCCTGCGCGAACCGGCGGAACCGTGGACGGTCACCGTCATGGGCATCGTGACCGATGCGCTCGACAAACTCGCCGATCTGAGGACGCGCATCATCGAGATTGTCACGCCTTCGCAACCGTGGACGTTCGAGGTCTCTGGTGTCGTCACGCAGGCATTGGATGCCGTGGCGAAATTGATGTCCGGCCTGTCCCTGATTCCGACGCTGATCATCATCGGGTTCGGCCTGGACTTCGGCGGCGTTGAGTCTGGCATCCGGTCAATCATCGATGCGCTCGCCTCAATTCCGCGCATGATCACGACGGTGCACCGGACGATTGAGGCTGACACTGCCGTCGCGGATGGCACGGGTCCGAATGCGCAGGGACTCAGTGTCCCTCCAGTGGCGCAAGGCGTCGGCGGGGAAACATCGAGCGCGACCCTGACCGCGGCAGCGCTGGTGGTTGCCGGGATTGCAGCGACCATCGTGCAGGCGGTGGCAGGCGGTCGGCGTGGGTTCGCCTGCTTCACGGCTGACACGCGGGTCTGGACATCGCACGGATTGGCGAGGATCGCGGAGATCGTGCCTGGCGACATGGTGGAGGTATACGACCCGGAAACTGGGACGGTGGTGATGTCAGCGGTCGCTGACACGCTGGTCCATCAGAATCATCCTGTGTGGCATCTGCGGATCAATGGTGATGTGATCAGCACTACGGCAGAGCATCCGTTCTTGACGCCGGAAGGCTGGCGACACGCGGACGAGTTGCGGACGGGGATGGCGGTCGTTACCGCATCCGGGCAGGAAATTGTCGAGGAATCGCACGATGCCGGACGTCTCGCGACGGTACACAACATCCACGTGGAACATCCGGCGCACACTTACCTGATTGGTACGGCGCGGTGGGTGGTCCACAACTTCAAGACCGTTGGCGCACGCGGGGCGATTGTGACGCAACCGACGATGGCCATGATCGGCGAGGCTGGCCCCGAGGCACTGGTGCCACTTGACACGATGCCAGGCGCGTCGCCAATTGGCGGGGCATTCGGAGGCATGAATGTTGACACCGTGATAATCAACGTCAGCGGGTTCGCGGACGGTGCAACCGCCGGACGGGCAGCCGCCGACGCGTTCCGTCGCCAACTGGGACTGCAACGGCGACTGCCGTTCGGGACTGCATGACGTGGCGCTTTCAGTGACCCTCACCATCGGCGGGATTGCGTATCAGGCGTACACGCGTATCGAAAGCATCGCGGTGCGGTCATCACTCCGGGATCGCGCGGGAACGCTGTCGTTCGAGGTTGTGGTGCCGTTCACCGGCGCAACCCCGGCGGTCGCAGTCCCCCGGGCCGGACGCGAGGTCGTACTGACCGTGGACGGAACCAAGGAGTTCGCGGGCGTCACGCAACGCGTCTCGGAATCCCCGGGCGGGACATCGTCGTATTCCTATGCCGTCGATTGCAGCGATTACACGCGGTGGTTTGATAGGTATCTGGTGCAGGGCAAGAAAATCCCCGAGAGTGATGATGAGGCGACCACCGATCTCGCGGGCAACATCGTCAAGGCGATCATCACGGGCACGTGCAACCAGGGCGCGATCACATGGGGACAGTCGCTGATTGCGGACGGGACCACCATTCCGCAACAGGTTTACGACTTCGAGGCACCGTCATCGGCGATTGACCGCATCGCGAAAATCGTCGGGTTCAAGTGGTACGTCGATTACGACAAGAACGTCGTCTTCCAGCCGTTGACCGGCGCTGCCTCGGCTGCGCCGGTGGCGAGCCTGACATGGGAAACGCAGACGACAATCGGCGACCTGATCCTCGAAGAGGTCGGGGATCAGATCACGAACGTGGTGTATATAAAGGACGCGAAGTCCGTCGCCACGGACGACGACGGCGCGCCGGTATCGTTCGCGCAACCCGTAGCGACGGCAGATGGGTACGCATCGTTCTTTCCGCTCGGGTACGAACCGGCAACGTACGACGGAACCACCGTGACGGTCACGCCGTTGATCGGCCCACCGACGGTGTACACGACCACCAATGGCGGACTGTTGCGTGAGAACATCGACGGGAAACCCGGCGACGGGCAAGCACGCAACAAGGCGCTCCTGTGCCTGCCGAACTGGGGTGTGCGTTTCGAAACGGTGCCACCGGCAGGCGCAACGGTCGCAGTGACGTACCCGTACCTTGACATCGTGCCGAAGGTTAACCGCGTCGTCGACGGCGACAGCATCACGGAAGTCCTAACACGCGAGGGATCATCGGTCAGCACCGGCATCTATGAGGATGTGTTCTCAGCCTCCGAACTGGTCAACGTTTCGCAGGACGCGATCAAGGCACGGGCGCAACTCTATCTGGCGACCCGTGGGCACAAATGGGTTGGCACCGCCCGCGTGTTCGGGTCGGGCTGGCGTGACGGGCAGGTGTTCCGCCTGACCAGTGATCGCCGGTTCGGGGGCGCATTCGCGTCCGGTATCGACATGTACGTGACGGACGTCGGCAAGCGGTTCGCCACACCGGATCAATGGCAGGTCGACCTGACCCTGTCGACCGATATATATGGGGAGTTGTGATGCCGGACGATATCACCAGGGTGATTGCACGCATGATCGACGGGTTGCGTCCGGCGTCTTCGGACGTCCGGGGCCGTCCGTTGCAGCAGTTCATCGCAGCCGATCAGCGCATTTACCTGCGGAGCGAGGCGGTCACCGTGACCGTCGAGGCACCGACCACGCCGAAGTATGATGTGACCAAATATGGACGCGGTATATACCAATAGCAGCATCGGCGTGCGGGGTGACGTCACGATCCGGGTTGACGATGTTATCGTCGCCGAAGGGCGCAATCTTGTCGTGACCGCAGGCCTGAACCAACTGGCGTCTGCGCTGATCGGTGCCGATACGTTCAGTGCGTCAACGTGGTACCTCGAACTCGGGACAGGCAGCACCGCGGTCAATGCATCTGATACCGCGCTTGTGACGCCGGATACCGCAACGTGGCGCGTGGCAACCGTCGCCGAGGTCAGTTCAGCGACGACGACCCTTGAAACGTTCTACCCAACCTCAGTCGCGAACGGGTCGTGGACGGAACTCGGACTGTTCACCGGCGCGACGGCTACGGCGGGATCAGGGACGCTGTTCGCGCGCATCCTGACGTCGTGGTCCAAGACGTCAAGCCAAACTGCCACCGTCAGTTGGACGGTTACACTCTCGACAACATAGGAGCACACCAAAGTGGCATGGGGCACGATGCGCTCGGTGACGGGCGGGACAGACACGATCCTCGCATCCGATCACAACACCGTCAGAGGAAACATCCTCGTGATCTCACCGGATGGTGTGGTGCACACGTTTGTGCAACAGTCGTCGTCGCCGAGCGCACCAGGTGCAGGCTTGACGGCGATATACAGTAAAACGGATGGGGCACTCTATTACCGCGCTGGCGCTGCCGGTGCGGAATCGCCAATCGGGGGCGGGGGCTACAGCCGCGTCTTCATGCTGATGGGGGGCTAGGAAAATGGCTGAATTACCAAAGCGCCTCGGCACGACCACGGCGACAAGTGCCGCAAACGTTTGCGACAACGGGGCGACCGCATCGACGTATACCGTGGTGAGTTCCATCGTGATCGCCAACACGTCCGCAACGGCGTACACGTACAACGTCAGCACATCTGCAACGACGGGGACGCACGGCGCGTATGTCGCATCCGGTGCCACGGTTGCGGGGAACGACAGCGTGATCCTCGTCGCGGGAGTGTGCCTTGATCCGACCAACCGGTACCTAGTGGCGCATGCGTCCAACGCAGCGGTGCACATCACCGCATACGGGGTGACCGGGCCGTGAGTGTGACGACGGCGTCTGGATCTAATATCACCGGGTCGAAGAGGCGCGTGCTGCCGAAAGTCGGCAGTGGTACCGCACCAGGCAGCCTGACTTTCGGCGGAGTGTCATACGACGTATACACGTTCACGAGCACCGGATCGCTGACCCTGTCGCAAACGATCACGTGTCGCGCGTTGATTGTCGGTGGCGGCGGTGGCGGTGGCGCATATGCCGGTGGCGGCGGTGGCGGTGGTGGGTTTATCGACGGCTATGTGACGCTTGTCAGTGGCGTATCCATGACCGTCACCGTTGGCAATGGTGGCACCGGTGCGCTTTATAACACGGACGGAACGTCGGGCACGGCGTCAACCGTTGATGTGTTGACCGCTATCGGTGGAGGTCGAGGCGCACGTGCGCTCTTCACTGCCGCGGGAACCGGTGGGTCAGGTGGCGGCGGCGGCGGATCAAACGGTGTTGGCGCGTGGTCGACAGGCGCTGCGGGGACGGCTGCGGGGACGGTATTTACGACGGCGATTGGGTATGCCGGTGGAGCGGCAAACACCGCGGGGAATGGTGGTGGCGGTGGTGGTGGTGGCGCCAGTGCGGTTGGTACCGCGCCGACGGGAGCAGATGGCGGCGTTGGCGGAAACGGTACGACGTGGTTGCCAAACGGCACGACATACGCGGGGGGTGGTGGTGGCGGGATTGGTGCTAGCGGTGGTGGTGGCGGGGCGGGAGCCGTCCTGAATGCCTCGGGAGGAAATGGCACCGCAAACACGGGCGGTGGTGGTGGTGGTACGTACCATTACACAGCAACACCGGGATACACGGGCGGGAATGGTGGCAAAGGGATTGTGATCATCCTCGTGCCAAGGGGTATTTGATGGCATCTTACGCCGAGATTGACACTGACAACCGCGTGATCCGCGTCCTCGTGGTCGCCAACGAAGTGACACACGCGACGCCGGATGGCAGCGAGGATGAGAGGCTGGGTGCTGCTTTCCTTGCCGACTTGCTCGGTGGCGAGTGGGTCGCGACATCGTACAACGGCAACAAGCGTGTTCGATACGCCGGACCGGGTTACATCTTCGACCGCGGGCGGGATGAGTTCGTCCCGCCAGGGTGGACGCTCATAGACGGCGTGTGGACAGCACCGCCCGTGGAACCACTGCCATGATCCGCATCGCCATCGGCGCGATCCTCATGTGGATCATCATGGCGATGATCGGGCACACCATCGAGGCGCGTCATGGCAACAATCGCTGAGACGTGGATCAAGGCGGGTGGCTCAATCGACGGGCTGCACGAACTCATGGTCATCGCCAGGCGCAACTGTCCGCACGGGCGGGCCTTTGCCACGTCCACGATGGCGGTGCAATCGTGCAAGTGCCCGATCCACACGTACGTGCGGTCGGAACCGGGCCTGTACCGGCTGGCGCACACCGAGCGCAACCGCGACGCGTACGTATCGAACGAATGGGATCTGTGGTCCAAGGAGGATGATGATTATGTTTCCGCAGATCGATAGCACGGAGCACAATCCGACGATGGGCGGATGGGGGTACCTCGATGACAACGGGGCATCCTGCTTCCACCCGGGCATCGACTTCAATTCCGGCGGGGGTGGCAATGCCGACTGCGGTGCGCCCGTGGTGGCGATCACCGATCAGACGCTCGTGGCACATGTCATCGACACGACGGGCTTCGGCCTGCATCAATGGTGGCGACTTGACGCCGGACCCTATGCCGGGTCCTACGTCCATTATTGCCATCTGAGTGCAGCGACCTATACCGAGATCGGCACCACGGCGAAACGCACGCAACCAATCGCCGCGGTCGGACGGTCCGGCGGGTGGGACTATTGCCACCTGCATTTCGAGGTCAGTCGCGAGCAACCGCCACACTGGCGGTACTGGCCGAAGGGTCAGGCCCGCGAGGCGGTGGCTGCGCAATATCACGACCCCATCGTTGTCGCACACGCATACGATGCGTGGGCAGAGACGCACCAGGAGGACGCAGACGTGACACCGGAACTGAAAGAAATCGCAGACGCGCTCACCGAAACCGGCTATCCTGCATCCGAGGTGCCGGACCTGATCCGCGCCGTGAAAGCGTGGTCAGCAAACAGCGGCAGCCTGTCCGCGTGGATCGAGGAAATTGGCGCATTGAAGGCGCGGGTCGCTGAACTCGAAGCGCCTGCCGCACCAGTCGAGGCGATTGATGCCGTTGCCTGACGTGCCTCGCGCCACATACAGGGATATTGTGGGCGGGGTCATCGCTGTGCTCGTCGTTCTGGCTATTTCGTGGTCGGCGCTCTGGGATGGCTCTCAGGCGGCAGGCACAGCGCTCGTGGGCGCGTTGGGCGCTGTGACGGGCTGGTTGTTCCGTTCGGGGCA
>TARA_R110000868_G_scaffold17095_2_pt1 | contig 13045 bp, 13 predicted proteins | sample TARA_R110000868 | Tara Oceans TARA_R110000868 (sample SAMEA4397489) | marine metagenome | biome: Polar Biome; feature: [SRF] surface water layer (ENVO:00010504); material: water (ENVO:00002006), including particulate matter (ENVO:01000060) such as... | depth 5 m | reverse complement strand
AATAATGTTTCAAAAATCTGTGCATTTCCGGCGGGTTTGTTGGAATTAGTCGAATTGGCGAGACAAAAAAGGTTAACGGAAGCCGGTCTGAACTTGACGCGGCACCTATAGCAGGAAGAGTTTTCGAAACCAATGAGCAGTAACACAGATGCCTTGGGTGAATGGATTGACCAGCTTGAAGAGATTTTATCGGAGCTGGATTCCATTCAGGCGAGTATTGCCGCCATTCATGTTGATTTAGCGATTGTGGAGCTTTGCCAGATCGCGGATATCGAAAGAGCGAGCCGGGTAATGAAAGCGGCCTAGTTTCCGGGCATATAACGGCGCTAGCCGTTGACCAGTTCCTGACTGATTTTTTGAAGGATATCGCCGGTCAAAGCATCGCCGGATGCGGTTAATTTCAATGGCACGAGATCCTTGTGCAGAGCATCTGCAGGCTTGTCGATCAGTGCGGTGCCAATCAAATATTCTACATATCTGACCATGATGTTCTTCGCCACGTTGAGCCTGATCGCAAGGTCAAGCATTGTGACGGGTTGGTCGGCGTTCATCGAAACCTTCAGATCCAGCAAAATATGCCAGGAGATATCATCAATATCAGGCTGGTCATTTCGCAATTGCTCGATACGGACGGCGCGGCTCTTCAACAAGAGCGCAGCAGTTTTGGCGGGATCGATGGAGCGATCCTCGTCTATTTGACTATTTGAGGTTGTCATTCTAGTTTTTTTCGAGCGAGCGATCGACGGGTTTTCCGATTTCATTATCGGAAAAAATTATATCATCATTCTCACGCATAATTACTCCTGTCACCTACTCGACATATATCGCCCGTAGCCAACGGGCTGCTGCTAGTCAATTAAGATTAACAAACATGGTTAAGGCTATTACAAGAAATAGAAAAATTTGAACCGAATTGGCGACCCTATTCGTGTTCGTCTGGTTAGAGTCCCTGTGATTTTGAGAATCAAGCGAACAATATTTATTATCGATTGTCGTTAAAAGTAGAGTCGTTGACCATGACATTCCGTGATCTATTCGATCAGATCTACTCTTTCGGAAATCATTAGACCAATCGCGCAAGTGCCGTGGGCGATCGGATGATGGCATATCAAACGGAAGCGGCAGGGCAAGGGGTCCGGGTCCCTCGATTTGCCCGTCCATCGGAATATCAAAAGCTGTTTGCGCAATTTCGCCTTGCCCCCTAGTTTGGTCAGCAACAAGCAACAAGGGGGAGGCAATATGTCCGATGATAGCCTGGACGCACCGCAGGGGGATCCGGACCGGATGGTAACCAGCGCCAATGAAACGGCTTATTGGTCGCAAAATATTCGTTTGCTCTCGATCCTGATGACGATCTGGTTCGTTGTTTCCTTTGGTGCCGGAATCCTCTTCCGGGACTTTCTCGATCAGTTTTCCATCGGCGGTTATCCGCTCGGTTTCTGGTTCGCGCAGCAGGGTGCGATCTATTGCTTCATCCTGCTGATCGTCTTTTACAGCGTCCGGATGAAACGGATCGAGCGCCAATATGACCTTGATGACTGAGCGCGGCTGATGGCAACCCAGACCCTCATCTATCTGTTCGTCGGCCTGTCCTTCGCGCTCTATATCGGCATCGCGATCGCCTCGCGCGCGGGGACGACCAAGGAATTTTATGTCGCTGGCGGCGGGGTGAACCCCATCGTCAACGGCATGGCGACCGCGGCCGACTGGATGTCGGCGGCGAGCTTCATTTCGATGGCCGGGATCATCGCCTTTTCCGGCTATGACGGTTCGGTCTATCTGATGGGCTGGACCGGCGGCTATGTGATGCTGGCGCTGCTGCTCGCGCCCTATCTCAGAAAATTCGGGCAATATACGGTGCCCGATTTTATCGGCACGCGTTACTATTCGAAGGCCGCCCGGGTGGTTGCGGTGATCTGCCTGATCTTCATCAGCTTCACCTATATCGCCGGCCAGATGCGCGGGGTCGGAATCGTCTTTTCGCGCTTTCTTGATGTGCCGATCAACCTCGGTGTGATCATCGGCATGGCTATCGTCTTCGTCTATGCTGTGCTCGGCGGGATGAAGGGCATTACCTATACGCAGGTCGCGCAATATTGCGTGCTGATCTTCGCCTATATGGTGCCCGCATTCTTCATCAGCTTTCTGGTCACCGGCAATCCGGTGCCGCAGCTGGGGCTGGGATCGACGGTCAATGACGGGTCCGGACTTTATGTGCTGCAGAAGCTCGATCTGGTGCTGCAGGACATGGGCTTTGCCGCCTATACTAGCGGCGAGAAGTCGATGATCGATGTCTTCTGCATCACCCTGGCGCTGATGGTCGGGACGGCGGGCCTGCCGCATGTGATTGTTCGCTTCTTCACCGTGCCCAAGGCATCGGACGCGCGCAAGTCGGCGGGCTGGGCGCTGGTGTTTATCGCCTTGCTCTATACGACGGCACCGGCTGTCGGCGCCTTTGCCCGGCTCAACTTTATCGATAGCGTGCAGGATACCGATTATGCAGAAGCGCCGGCATGGTTCAAGAACTGGGAAAGCAACGATTTGATCGCCTGGCGCGACAAGAACGGCGACGGCAAGATGCAGCTAGGCAAGGGCGATGCCTTTCAGGGCGCGCCCTTATTTGCCGAAAGCACCGGCACCAATGGTGAACGTGTGGTGGAAAATGCCGCAGCCGATGATAATCCCAATGAAGTCTATGTCGACCGGGATATCATGGTGCTGGCCAATCCCGAGATTGCCAATCTGCCGGGATGGGTGATCGCGCTGGTGGCCGCGGGCGGTCTGGCGGCGGCGCTGTCGACGGCGGCGGGGCTGCTGCTGGTGATCAGCTCGTCGATCAGCCATGACCTGCTGAAGAGTACCTTCAGGCCGCAAATCACCGAAAAAGGGGAGCTGCTCGCTGCGCGCCTCGCTGCGACTGCGGCGATTGTTGTCGCTGGTTACCTCGGCATCTATCCGCCCGGCTGGGTCGCGCAGGTGGTTGCCTTTGCCTTTGGTCTGGCCGCAGCCTCACTATTTCCGGCAATCTTCATGGGGATATTTTCCAAACGGATGAACCGCGAAGGCGCGATTGCGGGAATGGTAACGGGGCTGAGCTTCACCTTCCTCTATATCGGCTGGTTCAAGCTCTGGTCTCCGGAAAGCAATGTGGCCGCCAACTGGCTGTTTGGAATATCACCAGAAGGCATCGGTGTTATTGGGATGGTCTTGAATTTTGCGGTGGCGATTGCAGTGGCGAAATTCACCGCCGCGCCGCCGAAGGAGATCAGCTGGCTGGTCGACAAGATTCGGATACCACGGGCTTGAGGTTCGGTTGACGTTTTGTCCAGTGCCAGAATTCAGCGCTTCTTGGCGATCTTGAGCTTGTCCAGCTTGGTCCGCGTCCGGATCGATTCTTCGCTGCGGGTCAGGGCCTTGGCGATGGCCTTGAGGGTCATGCCCTTTTTGGCAAAGGCATGAAGCTTCTGGATTTCTTCGCTGGTCCAGGGCTGTTTGTGGCGTTCAAAATATTCTTTCATGAGTTTGGCTTAACAGATTATCCGCGCTGTGCATCCAAATAGAGTGGCTGCTTCACGACACAGGCGGCGTCCATCGATCCACTGGCAATAGCGGGCTTTGCATCTCGCCATTTGTCCGCTAGCCAGCGACGGATATTTGTAAACGGAGCCAGTCATGAAGTTTGATGAAGTTGTCCTCGGTCGTCGCAGCATACGCGGATATAAACCGGAAGCGGTGCCAAAAGAACTTATCGAGGAGATTCTCGAACTGGCGATGCGCGCACCGTCTTCGATGAACACGCAGCCCTGGAGTTTCTACGTTATCACCGGCGAGCCACTGGAAAAAATTCGGGCAGGCAACACTGAACGGATGCTGGCTGGTGTGCCGCAATCGCGCGAGTTTCGGACTGGACCGGCCTTTGCCGGCCCGCACCGCGAGCGGCAGATCGGCGTCGCGAAGCAGCTGTTTTCGGCGATGGGGATCGAGCGCGATGACAAGGATGCGCGGCAGGACTGGGTGATGCGTGGCTTCCGGCAGTTCGACGCGCCAGTATGCGTGATCATAACTTATGATCGAGCGGTCGACGGCAGCGACGACACGCCCTTTGACTGCGGTGCGGTGGCGACGGCGCTGGTCAACGCGGCTTGGTCGCGCGGGCTGGGTACGGTGATCAACAGCCAGGGCATCATGCAATCGCCGGTGGTCCGCGAACATGCCGGAATCGCCGACGATCAGGTGATCATGAAAAGCATCGCGCTGGGCTGGCCGGACGAGAGCTTTCCGGCCAACGCGGTGGTGTCGACGCGCAAGTCGGTTGACGAGGCCGCGGTGTTTGTGGGTTTTGATGGCTAGATTTGTGCTCCGCACTTGATGCGGAGCCCTGCGCCACCAGGGTCACCTCTCGCCGCCAGAGCTCCGGATCAAGTCCGGAGCACGTTACTTGTTCAAACGCCCCTCGACCAACGCATCGACCACGCTTGGATCAGCCAGCGTTGACGTGTCGCCCAGCGCACCATGGTCATTCTCGGCGATCTTGCGCAAGATGCGCCGCATGATCTTGCCGGACCGGGTTTTTGGCAGAGCCCGGGTCAGGTGGAGGTGATCGGGCGTAGCGATCGGCCCTATTTCCTTGCGGACATGCTGGCGCAATTCGGCCACCAGTTCCTCGGATGACGGCTCGCCTGCGTTCAGTGTGACATAGCAGTAGATGCCCTGTCCCTTGATATCATGCGGATAGCCGACCACCGCCGCTTCGGCGACCTTGGGATGCGAGACCAGTGCCGATTCCACTTCTGCCGTGCCCATCCGGTGGCCCGAGACATTGATCACATCGTCCACGCGTCCGGTGATCCAGTAATATTCATCCGCGTCGCGCTTGCAGCCATCGCCGGTGAAATATTTGCCCTTGTAGGTCGAAAAATAGGTCTGGATGAAACGTTCATGGTCGCCATAAACGCTGCGCGCCTGTCCCGGCCAGCTGGCGATCAGGCACAGATTGCCGTCGGTTGCGCCTTCCAGAATGTTGCCATCGCCATCGACCAGCTGCGGCTGGACTCCGAAGAAGGGCTTGCCAGCGCTGCCCGGCTTCATGCCATGCGCGCCGGGCAGGGTGGTGATCATGATGCCGCCGGTTTCGGTCTGCCACCAGGTGTCGACAATCGGTGATTTTCCATCGCCGACCACATTATAATACCACAGCCAGGCTTCCGGATTGATCGGTTCACCGACCGTACCGAGCAGGCGGATCGACGATCGGTCATGCGCTTTGACCGGACCATCACCCTCGCGCATCAAGGCGCGGATCGCAGTTGGTGCGGTGTAGAAGATATTGACCTTGTGCTTTTCGACCACTTCCCAGAAGCGACCATGATCCGGATAATTGGGAATGCCCTCGAACATGATCTCGGTGGCGCCGTTGATCAGCGGACCATAGACGATATAGCTGTGACCGGTGACCCAGCCGATATCGGCCGAGCACCAGAAAATCTCGCCGGGTTGATAGTCGAACACATAGTGGAACGTCGTTGCCACCCAGACTGCATAACCGCCGGTCGTATGCAGCACGCCCTTCGGCTTGCCGGTCGATCCGGAGGTGTAAAGGATGAACAGCGGATCCTCGGCGTTCATCGGCTCGCAGGCGCAATCCGCAGGGACGTCGGCGGAAATTTCATGATACCAGTGATCGCGTCCTTCGATCATCCCGACATCGCTGTCGGTGTGGTTGATGACCAGCACGGCATCGACTGCAACCTTTTCCAGCGCGGCATCGACATTGGCCTTGAGCGGCACCGCTTTTCCGCCGCGCCGTCCACCGTCCGCACAGATCACGAACCTGCTGTCGCAATCCTCGATCCGGCCAGCCAGCGCATCTGGCGAGAAGCCGCCAAAGACCACGCTGTGAATCGCGCCGATGCGGGCGCAGGCGAGCATGGCGATCGCGCCCTCGGGGATCATCGGCATATAGATGGTGACCCGGTCGCCTTTCCGGACGCCCAGTTTCTTCAGGCAATTGGCCATTTTGATGACCTCTGCCAGCAGATCGGCATAAGAGATTGTGCGGCCGGGCGACTGCGGATCATCGGGTTCAAAAATCAGCGCGGTGACATCGCCGTTGCCGGTAGCGACATGCCGGTCCACCGCGTTGTGGCAGATGTTCAGTACGCCATCTTCGTACCATTGGATCGAGACCGGATCGAAGGACCAGTTGGCTATTTTGCCGGGGGCGGTTTGCCAGTCGAGCCGCTCGGCCTGCCGGGACCAGAAGCCGTCGGGATCGTCGATGCTTTCCCGGTAGAGGCGGTCATAGTCTGCTGCGGTGCAGTGCGTGCTGTCATTGCTGCGCGGCGATGCGATCATTTCAACCAGGGTATTTTTTGCCGGAGCTTCTGTCATCTGCTGCCTCTCTTACTTTCCTGCTCACCAGGGTTCGTTACTGCCCTGTGAATATCGTTCGTATCTCGATACGACTTTGCTCATGTCCCACGATTGAAATCAAGACCGTCGGCAAATTCTGTCACCCATTTTTCATCCGGGAAGCCGTTGTCGATCCACGCCTGTTCGATATTTGCCAAAGTTCGGGCCACAATCGGGCCAGGTTTCAGGCCCCGCTCGATCAAATCGCCGCCGCTCATCGGAAAGATTGGCGGGGTCCAGTCTTTGAGCTGAGCCAGCATTTCAGACAGTATTGCATCGTCGGCAAAAAGCAGGGCGACATCGCGGGCGGTTTCCACACTGGTGCGATAGGCGAGAGCCCGGATGATATCGGCGCGCTGAACAAGCGCGGGGTCAAGCTCAAGTCCGGCATCAAGTTGCGCGGGAGAGCGATCGACAATTGCCTTCTGCAATTTCTTTGAAAGTTTCAGGCTTTTGGCGATGGCGCTTTGTTTGTCCCGATCCTTGGGCAGCAAAGCCACGAAGCGCCGAACCGCGCTGGGCTTGGCGGTGTGGGTTTGTTCGCGGTTGACAAGCCGGTCCAGCATAGCCGCCGCCTGCTCATCAGTCTCGGCGATGATATGGTCGAAAATTTTCGCGTCCAGCATCTTGCCGACGGCAAAGCGCGGATCATCCGTGGCGAGCAATTTCAGCAGTTCATCCGCAACCCTCTCGCGGGACAATTGGCCCAGCCTGGGTGCAGCGTCGGCACAGGCCTGAAAGGCTTCCGCTTCGAGTTCGTCCAGTCCGAAGCGCGCCAGAAAACGGAAATAGCGCATGATCCGCAGATGATCCTCGGCGATCCGTTCCGCTGCTGATCCGATAAAGCGGATTCGGCGCTGTTCGAGATCCTCCAGGCCGTCAAAATAATCAAAAATCTCCAGCGTTTCAGGGTCGGCGAAGAGCGCGTTGATGGTGAAATCGCGCCGCGCTGCATCCTCCCGCCAGTCGTCGCTGAAGGCAACCGTTGCCCGCCGCCCGTCGGTCGACACATCGCGGCGAAGCGTCGTGATCTCGACCGGTCCGTCGGGCAGCAATGCAGTCACCGTGCCATGGTCGATACCGGTGGGGATGACCTTGATCGATGCGGCCCTGAGCCGTTCCATCACATCATCGGGCAGCAGCGGCGTGGCGATATCCACGTCCTTTACTTCGGCTCCCCGCAAGCTGTCGCGCACGGCTCCTCCGACAAAGCGCGCCTTGCCATCCAGTGCAGCGATCAGGGCGGCGAGGCCGCGTCTTTGGGTCCAGTCTGACGGTGGCAGTTTCATGGTTCCCAACCCAGTCTTTTCCCGAGATTGTTCAAAATCCCGGCGGTAATTCCCCAGATGCGATATTCCTGCCAGTAGATTTCATAATAATGCCGTTTGCGGCCGTTCCACGTGCCTTCGTGGACGGTGCGGTTTTTCGGATCGAGCAGGAAATCGAGCGGCGCTTCAAACCAGCTTTCGACTTCGCTGGGGTCGGCGATGAAGGGCAGGTCGGGCGGGATGACGCTCAGCACCGGCTGGATATTGTAACCGCTGCCCGACTGGAACGTGTCGGTCATGCCGATGATATCGACGTGACTGCGGTCGAGCGCGACTTCTTCATGGGCCTCGCGCAGTGCCGCGTCGATCGGATCGCGGTCGCCGGGGTCAATCTTGCCACCGGGGAAGGCAACCTGCCCGGGATGGTTGCGCATATGCTGTGGCCGCTGGACGAAAATCACGCCGGGATCAGGACGATCGGTCACCGCGATCAACACCGCGGCGTCGCGCAGGATCTTGAGGTCATCGATATGGTCGCGTTCATTATAGAGCAGATGGTCGAGGTCATTTTCATGTCCTCGCACCAGTGCCTTTTCGAGCCGGTCGCGCAGGGTCATCAATCGGTTGCCATCGGAAAGAAAATGCCAGCCGACCAGATACCGATGGGATCGGCACCTTCTTCCAGCGCCAGTTCTGCAAGCTGATAATAGACCGGCCGGGCGAGCAACGCTTCCAGACCGCGTCGCACCTGCAGATAGGGCTGCGGCTTGTCTGCTCCAAAGCGCAGCGGATGGTCGGCATCGGCAACCACCAGATGATCGGTATTCAGCCGGAATGCCAGAGTCCGATCGGCGCCGCTGCCTTCGCTTTCCAGTTCAACCGCGACGAAGGGCGCATCCTCGACGACGATGCTCAACTTCTGATAAGGCGTGACCAGCGCATAGCTGTCGTCCGGTTCCCGTCGCAAGATGCTGGAAAAGGCGCGGACCATGGCGCGTCGCCTGATTGGGTCGCCCTGATGATACCATGTGCCGTCGGCGGCAATACGCATTTCGCTGTCACCGGTCTCTTGCGGATCCCATTGATCGACCGGGGGCAATTTCTGCCCTGCCGTCAGTTCGGCGATCTCCGCTATCGAAAGCGAGGCGAGTTCGGGTGGAGGCGTGTAGGGCATGGAACCGGACTATTGCCCGGCGCCATGTCTGTAAAGCTTTAGACTCGCTATTGTGTCCATGGTCCGAGCGTGCCGGTTTTCGGCAAGGGATGGGCCGGATTGTTACGGACCAGCAGCCGTGATGGCTCCCATGGCCCAGGCAGTGTCCATCCTCCGGTACCTTGTGCGGAAAAACCGAAGAAGCGCTCGTAATATTCCGGATCACCGATCATCACCAGCGGCAGCGGATCATCGGGCTGAATTTCCTTCAGTAACGCCGTCATCATCGCCCGGCCAATGCCCTCGCGCTGAAAATCCGGGTAAACCGCGACCGGACCGACCATGATCATCGGGTGCTTCTGACCGTCTTCATCGGTCAACGCGACCGGCCAGCATTGAATCGAACCGAGTAACTCGTGTTTTTCCAGGTCCACGGCGGCCAGCGACAGGCCTTCCAGCATGTCCATGCCATCGCGCAATTTATAGGCAGTACGGTCGTGCCGGTCGGTGCCGAAGGCAGCGTCGAGCAAGGCTTCGACGAGTTGCGGGTCGATTTCCGCGAGAGGAATGATGCTGGTCAAAGTCGTTGGTCTCATATTGCAGGAAAAGCGCGCGCTACTCCGCTTCGATGCAAAAGTCGAGTGGGATAGGTAGCATTTGCATGATGGCATAGCGCCAGCTAAAAGATTGATCTGTTAAGGGAGTTTGCGCGTGTCCGACCAGAATCAGGAATCCGAACCGTCTGCTGACCATTCGCCGTCACCACCGAATCAGGTGAAACCGGTCAGGCTGGCTTCTTTGCGGCGCGATCCAAAGGGTTGGCTGATAGCGCTGTTCGGTGTTGGCGCTCCTCTGGCTTTCATCATTGCCGCCGGGGGCAGCGGCATCGGTCTGTGGGCCCGGCAGGCGGGTCTCGCGGCGGTGCCCTGGATCATCCTGATGGCGGTGGCCGCGTTGCTCCTCGCCATTGCCTTCATCGTGCTGAACCGGCGCCAGGGCCGCAAGACCCGCTGGCCGCTGATCGGATTGGGAATGGCCGCGGCGCTTGGCTTTCTCGCCTATCTCGCTCCTTATGGCTCAGCCATGCTGAGCCTGCCGGCTATTCACGACATCACCACCGACCTTGCTGATCCGCCGCAATTTACGGGGCTACGGTTGCGCGATGACAATTGGGATAAAATCCCCGGTGCGGATGATAACGATATGGCAGGGATGAACCCGCGTCAGCGCTGGGCAACCCTGCATCAGGACGCCTATCCGGACATTCGTTCGGTCCGGATCGATCAGCCGGTCGCTGTGGTTATCGAGAAAGCCAAAAGACTGGCGGAAGATCGCGGCTGGGATATCGTCAGCGTCGACCCGGCAGCAGGTAATCTGGAAGCCACCGACACCTATTCGCTGTTCCGGTTCAAGGATGACATTGTCATCCGTGCCAGAGCCGCGGAAAACGGAGCCGCCAGCATTATCGATGTCCGTTCGGTCAGCCGCGCAGGCGTCCACGATCTGGGGATTAACGCCAAGCGCGTCCGTGATTTCCTGAGCGACCTGTCCGGGACGACAACCACCGCTTCGCAATGATCACCGATCGAAAACGACCTATTTGGTCGGCGTCAGCTTGAGCAACCGGCCACCTTCGCCGTCTTCCAGAACATAGATGGCACCGTCCGGCCCCTGCTCCACTTCACGGATACGATTGTCCATCAGGAAACGTTCGGCTTCCTTGGCGGTATCGCCATCGAAACTGACGCGGATCAGCGCCTGACTGGCGAGGCCCCCCATAAACGCACTGCCTTTCCAGGCCGGGAACAGATCACCGGAATAGAAGATCAGACCGCTCGGTGCGATCGTCGGCACCCACGCTACCTTGGGTGCGGCGAATTCGGGACGGGTGTCGTGATTGGGTATTTTCTTGCCATCATAATGATCGCCTTCCGAGACAATCGGATAGCCATAATTGGTGCCGCGCTGAACGAGATTTAGTTCGTCACCCGCTTTCGGGCCCATTTCCTGATTCCACAAACGCCCTTTGCTATCAAAGGCAAGCCCGAGAATATTGCGGTGGCCGAGCGACCAGATTTCCGGAAGCGCGCCGTCCTTGTCGACAAAAGGATTGTCCTTCGGAATCGTGCCATCCGGATATAGCCGGACGATCTTGCCGAGATTGGCTGCCATATCCTGGGCCGGGTCAAATTTCTGCCGCTCGCCCGAACCTATGAACAGATATTCGCCATCCGGTGAAAAGGCGATGCGATGCGAGAAATGTCCTCGCCCCTCGACTTTCGGATTTTGCTTCCAGATAGTTTGCAGATTTTTCAGGGCCGGTTTCTGACCCTTCAGTTCCAGCCGCGCCCGACCGACCACGGCACCGCGTGTATCTTTGTCTCCGGCTTCAACCCAGCTCAAATAGACCATATTGCTGGTCGCAAAATCGGGAGCGAGCACGATGTCGCCGAAGCCGCCCTGACCACCATAGTCAACCTCGGGTACGCCGCCGATCTCGGTTTTCTGCCCTTTGGCATCGACCAACTGCAGCTTGCCCGCTTTTTCGCTGACCAGCATCCGGCCATCGGGCAGGAAAGTCATAGCCCATGGTTCATCAAAACCGGCAATTTCTGTGGCATGGAAAGGCTTGCGGTCGACCGGTGAGATATCGGACATCGCCTGTTTCTCTGCAGATGTGTTGCCGTTAGCCTGTGCATCGTCACCATTGGTGCAAGCAGCCACAAGAACGGCGACCGAGAGCGACAGTCCAATATTTTTCATAACATTCCCGTTTTTTATCATCAATTGATTCCACCCACCTTTACAAGATGATATAGGGGATCCTGTGCGATTTTCCTAGGCCAATCCGCGGATTTTCCTTACTATTGCTTTGTTCACCGCTTGCTTACCATTTCTGGTTAAAGTCGGCGCATGTTCGGACAAAAACCCGTTAATAATGATCCACGCCCGCGGTCAGCGGTGTCCCATGGCGTTGGTGTGGCTGGCCTGATCGGGTTGGCTTCGTGGATAATGATAGCCCGACAATATGGCATGGACGGATCCTATTCCGCGCTCGCTGCCTGCTTTGCCTGTGCTGTGCCGATGGTGATCTGGTCGCTGCTGATGGACAAGGTTCATTTGCGGCCATCGACCGGAATCGACTGGCACAATCCAAAAATGCTCAAAGAGACCTTCGACATCAGCCTCGTGAAACTGGCTGGCCTGTGGACAACATGGGGACTTATCGCGACGATCTATTGTGTCGGTCGCTGGTACTGGACCGGACAATATCAATTTTCGATGGAAATGATGGAAGCCGCTGCGCCGTGGCTGTTCGTGCTGTCCATCCCCTATGTCCTGATCATGGATCGCTTCACCATCGAACCGCGCGATGGGGCCTGGCATTTTGGCCAATTGCTGACCGGCAGGAAGAGCGCATTTGATCGAGAACAGATTTACCACCATCTGCGCGCTTGGGCGGTGAAGGGATTTTTTCTGGCTTTCATGATCTCGATCGTGCCCGGCGGCTTCGGTGATCTGGTCCGGCTTGATCTGGCTGAAATCTCCGGCGATCCAGTGGCAATCGCCGGTTGGCTGATAACGGCGATGTTCGTTGTCGATGTCCAGTTTGCAACGGTTGGCTATCTGCTGACAATGAAGCCGCTTGATGCCCATATCCGCACCGCAAATCCCTATCTGGCGGGCTGGGTTGCGGCGCTGATGTGCTATCCACCGTTCATCCTGATGGGCGACGATGGCCCGCTCAACTATCATGTCAACACCGCCGACTGGGCATTTTGGCTTGAAGGCCAGCCAGGGCTGCTTCCGATCTGGGGCGGAATTTTGGTTTTGCTCACCGCGGTCTACGCCTGGGCGACCGTCGCATTTGGCCTGCGCTTTTCCAATCTCACTCATCGCGGAATTTTGACTCACGGCCCTTACAGCTGGACCAAGCATCCTGCCTATGTCGCGAAAAATGCCTTCTGGTGGCTGGCAAGCATGCCGTTTCTGGTGACCTCGGGCACTGTTACCGACTCCGTGCGCAACACCGCGCTGATGGCACTGGTCAGCGGCGTCTATTACTGGCGCGCGAAGACCGAAGAGAAGCATCTGCTGGCCGACCCTGCCTATAAGGATTATGCCGAATGGATGGATCGCAACGCGCCGCTTCCGCGGCTGATCAACTGGACCAAGCGGCGGATTGGCTGGTGGGGTCCGGACCAGGACCGGA
>TARA_R110000868_G_scaffold1008_1_pt1 | contig 13050 bp, 12 predicted proteins | sample TARA_R110000868 | Tara Oceans TARA_R110000868 (sample SAMEA4397489) | marine metagenome | biome: Polar Biome; feature: [SRF] surface water layer (ENVO:00010504); material: water (ENVO:00002006), including particulate matter (ENVO:01000060) such as... | depth 5 m | reverse complement strand
AGAACTTGACAACTGCTAACTTATAGTTTATACTATATAAAAGTTAGGAGAGCCAAGTGAGTAAATTTAAACTATTAGTAATAGGTCATGGCAGACATGGTAAAGATACTGTGTGTGAAATGCTCCGCGACGATTATGGATATACATTTGAAAGTAGTTCAAAGTTTTGCAGCAAGCTCTTTATCTACAACGATCTAAAGGACAAGTATGGATACGCTGATGAAGAAGAGTGCTACGCTGACAGGCATAATCACAGAACAGAATGGTATAACGCTATCTGCGATTATAATGTACCTGATGCAGCAACTCTAGGCAGAGAAATGTTTGCTGCTTACGATATCTATTGCGGCTTACGCAATAAAAAAGAATTCCATGCTATGAAAAACACTGGAGTATTTGATTATGCTATTTGGGTAGATCGTAGCGATCAGTTGCCGCCAGAATCAAAAGACAGTATGAGTCTAGAACAGTGGATGTCTGATTATACTATTGACAACAACGGCACATTAGAAGATTTAAAATTTAATTTAGACAGACTAATGTGTTATTTAGAAGTCAGGGCGTAAGTCACCTTGCTTCCAGCGTACTCCTTCTTTTTGAGTTATACGTTGACAATTTGCACATATAGTTTTTAGATTATTAGGACGACAGTTGTTTAAATCACCGTCTATATGAAACACGTTAAATTGTTCAGAATGTTTAGAATGATAATTGCACTTTTCGCAAACATCTTTTTTAGTATAACCACGTTGCTTCCATTTAGGAATGCCATGGTTTTCTCCGTTGCGTAAACACGTTTCACATAATTTACGATAGTAAGTTTTTCCATCTTTACGATAGTTTATTGCTGCCGGGCGATGTCGGCATGTACATAATGGTCTCATATTGTATTTAGCTCACCTTTTTGGTCCCTTTTTTAGGTGGTTTACAGGGTACTTTTTTTATATGACTGCTAAATACAATAACGATACTATTAACTCGTACATAGGAGAAAGAACATGGCATTAACATCCCCAGGCGTAGAAGTCAAAGTAATTGACGAATCGTTCTACACCCCAGCAGAGCCAGGCACTACACCGATGATTTTCGTTGCTTCCGCAGAGAACAAAGCAAATGCTAGCGGCTCTGGTACAGCACAAGGAACATTGAAGGCTAATGCTTGGAAACCTTACTTATTAACATCACAGCGTGATTTAGCAGACACATTCGGTGATCCGCTTTTTTACACTGATAATAATAATAACCCAATCCATGCAGGCGAACTTAACGAATACGGCCTACATGCTGCTTATTCATATTTAGGTGTAAGTAACAGAGCATGGGTAGTTAGAGCAGATATTAACCTAGCTACATTAAATCCAACTGCCGAAGCTCCGGCAGCTAATCCAACTTCGGGTACATACTGGATTGATACACAGGCTTCAGTATTTGGAATCCAAGAGTGGAACGGCGCATCAGTAACAACAACCGGCGGCCAAAGCTATACTTATAAAACACCTACAGTTATTACAGATGCAACTCAGTTAATTACTGGCGCAGTTAGCATTAACGGAACTGACGGATCTATTCCAAAATCAACAGTCGGTGCTATTGGTGATTACGCCGTTGTATTTGGTAGTACAATTGCTAGAGTATTCTACAGAAATGCATCCGGAACATGGGTGTTAGTCGGAAGTGATATTTGGAAAAAGAGTTGGGCAACAGTACGTGGTACTAAATCTTCTCCTGTGTTTTCACAAGCTAGTTCATCATTTACGATTAACGGAACAACGGTTACTGTTCTAGACTCAGAAATCATTAGCGAAGTTGCTGATAACATTGGAACATTATTTCCACTAGGCGGAATTACTGCCGCAGCAGTTGACGGAAGATTAGAAATTTATAGCGACGGAATTGACTCAGCTGAAGGCGATTCAGCAGCTGAAGGTTCTATCTTAATTGGAGGGAACGCAACATTACTAGGCGAACTAGGCATTGCTGCTGATACATACTATCCGCCAGCACTACAAGTTAGTAAGCACACTCAAGTTCCTGAATATAAAATACAAGATACATATACACGCCCAACAGGTTCTGTATGGATCAAAACAACTGAGCCAGGCAACGGCGCACGTTGGAGAGTTAAAGTTTGGAATGATGCTACTAAGCTATGGGATGCTGTTGCAGCACCGATATATAGTTCACATCAAGAAGCACTTTACAACTTAGATAAAGCAGCAGGCGGCGCAAACATTGCAACTGGTGCAGTTTATGTACAAGCAAATGTCGCAGGCGACACAGCTCCTTTAGCAACGTTTACTGTTTACAAGCGTGAAGCAGTTGCTCCTACAGCAATAACAGGCGCAGCAATAACAACTGGAGGAATTCCAGCTGGTTCATATGCTATTACAATTTCAGCAACACAGCCTAATACATTAGGATTTAGTGAACCTGTAGTTGTTGAGTTTTCAGCTTCTGGTGTCAAAACAGATGCTGATACGATTGCAACAGCTATTAGTAATGCAGGTGTTCCAAATGTTAGTGCAGAAGTTACTTCAACTAATAAAATTATTATTAGACATGCCAAAGGCGGCGATATTAAATTGCGTGACGATTTATCAAATGCTGTACTAGGCGGAATGGGCTTTACAAGATTTACTAGTGTAACAAACGGCACGCCAAATCTTTACTATGCACAGGGAACAAACGGTGACTCTCTTCCACTACAATTGCAAGCAAGTTTATGGAAAGCAACAACTAGCAGTTCTGGAACTGAAGTTGCATTCTACACACCATCAAATGATCCTGTTACTTCATTAGCAGCAGACGGCGCATTATGGTATAATTCAATTGTTGACGAAGTTGACATGATGATACATAATGGTACTAAGTGGGTTGGTTATCAAAACTTTAATGCAGCGTATGCAAATACTAATCCGAGTGGCCCGATTGTTGCTGCAAGCACTCCGTTACTACAAACTGACGGTACTGGACTAGAAGACGGTGATCTATGGATTGATACAGCAGATATTGAAAACTATCCAATGATTTATCGCTACAATGCTAACTTAATTAATACACCAACTGCAAACCGTTGGGAATTACTTGATAAGTCGGACCAAACATCAGAAAACGGTGTTCTTTTTGCAGATGCACGTTATAACACAGCAGGCGCAAACAGTAATACAGCAGGTGAAATTGAAGACATGATAATGTCTGATTATGTTGACCCTGATGCTCCGGATCCAGCATTATATCCAAAAGGTATGTTGCTATGGAATCTACGCAGAAGCGGCTTTAACGTTAAGAAATTTGTACGCAACGCAATTAACGTAAACTTAGATAACGGACGTTATTTAGACGAAGGAATGGGATCTTACTATCCACATCGTTGGGTTACTGAATCAGGTAACCAAAATGATGGTTCAGGTAGCTTTGGTCGCAAAGCACAACGTAAAGTTGTTGTACAAGCTCTTCAAGCAATGGTTAACAGCAGTCAAGATATCCGTGATAACGAATCACGCATCTTTAACTTAATGGCAACGCCAGGTTACCCAGAACTAATTGGTGAAATGATTAGCTTAAACTATGACAGAGGCTTAGGTGCATTTGTTATAGGTGATAGTCCAGCAAGACTAACACCTGATGCAACTTCATTAAACGAATGGGCAACTAACGTTAAACTAGCAGTTGAAGATAACGACGACGGACTAGTAAGTAGAGATGAATACTTTGGTATGTTCTACCCATGGGGCTTTACAAGTGACAACTTTGGTAACAATGTAGTTGTTCCACCAAGCCACATGATGCTAAGAACAGTTGCACTAAGTGACCAAGTTAGCTACCCATGGTTTGCTCCAGCAGGTACAAGACGCGGTGGTATTACTAATGCGTCAAGTGTTGGTTATATTAGCAGTGAAGGCGAATTTGTTTCAATTGCACTAAACGAAGGACAACGTGATACATTGTATGCACAGAATGTTAACCCAATTACATTCATTAGTGGTGCAGGCCTTGTTAACTACGGTCAGAAAACTCGTGCAAGAGGATCAAGTGCTTTAGACAGAATCAACGTAGCACGTCTGGTAATTTACTTACGCAGTCAGTTGAATCAGCTTGCTAAACCTTACATCTTTGAGCCAAATGATAAAATCACACGTGATGAGATCAAACAGGCAGCAGAGAGTTTGATGCTCGAGCTAGTTGGTCAAAGAGCACTATACGACTTCTTGGTAGTTTGCGATGAATCAAATAATACTCCAAGCAGGATTGATAGAAATGAACTATACTTAGACATTGCTATTGAACCTGTTAAAGCAGTTGAATTTATTTACATTCCACTACGCTTGAAGAACACCGGAGAAATAGCAGGACTATAAAGTAAAATTAGGCCCCTGAAATATGGGGCCTATATTTGCTAAATACTTGCAACAGGAGATAACAGAATGGCAATTTCAACCCTATCAAAAATTACAGTTCCTTTGGCAACTGGTGACAGTGCTGCTAGTCAAGGCTTATTAATGCCTAAACTACAATACCGTTTCCGTGTATCATTAGAGAACTTTGGTGTATCGACACCAACAACTGAACTTACAAAACAAGTTATTGATGTAACTCGTCCGACAGTAAGTTTTGAAGAAATCACTCTTGATGTTTATAACAGTAGAGCATACCTAGCTGGGAAGCACAGTTGGGAAGCAATCACGCTTAACTTGCGCGAAGACGTTAACGGCAACGTTCAGAAACTTGTCGGCGAACAGTTACAGAAGCAATTCGACTTCTACGAGCAGTCAAGTGCAGCATCAGGACAAGATTACAAATTTACTACACGTATTGAAATCTTAGACGGTGGTAACGGTGCTAACACACCAAACGTACTTGAAACATTTGAACTTTACGGTTGCTTTGTACAAAACGCTGCGTATAACACGTTAGCTTATAGTGCAAACGAGCCTGTAACAGTCACATTAGCAATACGATTTGACAATGCTATCCAAAGCCCGCAAGGTACTGGTATTGGTACAGCTATTGGCCGTACAGTTAACACCTTAGTAACAGGCGGCGGCGTTTAATAACCCATTGCCATTCTAACTTAAAAAGGGAGCGCACATGCTCCCTTTTTTATTATCTACTCACTTTATTATAATGGATAAATATTTATATGGCAAGTAAATTTGGTGGCTTTTTAGATAACTTAGCAAACGGGGCTTTAAGTCCTAAAGGCAATCTAGCCGACTGGCAACACGCAAGTCGACTATACGTTAATGACACGCAAAAGCATGCGCCCAAAGTTGGATTTTCGTATCACGTAACTTTTTATCTAACTGAACAAGCAAAGGCTGTTATTCCTGATTTAGTTAACTACACTAATGTAATCGGTATGTTAGTTAAGGGCGTAGACTTACCCAAATTTACTGCACAAGTTGAAACTAAAAACAAATACAATCGTAAAAAACATGTACAGTCTAAATTAGATTACAGCCCAGTAAATATAGATTTTCATGACGACAATTTTGGTGCAACTACTGCATTAATGGAAGCATATTACAAATATTACTTTGCTGACGGAAGTCATAATTTAAGTAACGGTGCATACGGAAACAGACGTACTGGCGATACAACATACGAAGGCGCAGGCAGTAATGCTTTTAAGTTTGGTATGAACAACAATACTCCGAGTATTCCATTTTTTGATCGCATTGAAATTGCACAAATGGCTCGCAAAAGCTACACTAAATTTACGTTAGTTAATCCACTAATAAGTTCATGGAGTCATGATAAATTAGATAACACGGGTAACAATACATTAACAAACTCTATGACTGTAGAATATGATGCTGTATTTTATGATAGAGGACATGTTGAAGCAGGAGACAACGGAAATCCTGCTGGTTTTGGAAACACTGCCCAATACGATGTAACTCCGAGTCCTATTACGTTACAAGGCGGCGGAACATTGGGCATAGACGGATTGTTTGGCGCTGGAGTTGACCTGTATGAATATATTACACAAGGTAAGAATTTTAATAATCCAATTGCTGCCGGCTTAGCTGCCGCAAACTTAATAGGCAATATACGCAATTTAAGTTCTGAAGGATTACGTGAAGGCGGAATGCGTATACTTACTGGAGCAATCGGTGATGCTGCTGGAATTGATGTTAGCGGAGTTGCTGGAACATTTTTTCCTAAAAACGGTGGCACCGGAGGAGCAAAAGATGTACTAATTGCAACTGCTGCAATTGCAGGACTTAGTGCAGTTACAAGTGCAGTTAAGGTATCAACTACTACCGGCGACACAAATCCTGCAAACATTGCAGATACACAATTCCAAGGATTTCAAAAATCATATCAAAATAGTGGGGGCACTGGGGGCATAAATGCAGCAAGAGCAGTGTTTGATTCATTGCCAGATTCTGAAAAAACAAAATACGGCGGATAAGGATAATATATGTCAAGTTTACCACAAAACAAAATAACAGATAATTTTAATGACAAAGGCGTGACTAATTTCTTCGATAGATATTTTTCAAAGAAATTAAGTTTTCCTACTAATCAAGTTGATGCAGTTATTGCATTTTTTGAAAAAAGAGGATTCGATAATTCTGCTGCAATTAGTGTAGGCACTACACTATTGACACAGGCAAAGATCGACGGAGTAAATGTGTTTAAATTATTAGACACACTACAAGGGTTAAACGAAATACAATTAAGTGCAGTTGTTACAGAAGTCCTTAATTATAATAGAGCAAAGTCTAGCACACTAGGTTACAAAAGAGAACAAAGCGCAGACAAACTTGAAAAACGCAATATAGTGTCATGATATGGGTAGATTTGCACAAGGTAGATTTACACCTAAGTTTCCAGAAAAATATATAGGCACTAAAGTTCCAATTTATCGTTCGAGTTGGGAGTTTGCCTTTATGAAATTTTGCGACGAACACCCTAGTGTAGAAAAATGGGCAAGCGAAGCATTGCGTATACCTTATAAAAATCCGTTAACAGGAAAACTTACTACATATGTTCCAGATTTTTTTATTGCATACGGTGATAAGTCTGGCAAGCAGCGAGTAGAACTTATTGAGGTTAAGCCCGCTAATCAAACATTTAAAGAACAAGTAGGACGTAGCAGAGTTAATCAAGCAAGCTATATAGTCAATCAAGCCAAGTGGGCAGCAGCATATGCATACTGTAAACAAAAAGGTATAACGTTTCGTATTATTACTGAAAACGATATCTTTCATAACGGAAAACGATAAATAATAGTAGCATATAATGGACAGGATCAATGACTAAAAAATTAGAAGAATTATTAAATTTGCCTGACTCTAAAGAATTAATTCAAGACGAAAAGAAAAAGTCAAAATCGGCGCCGATAGTAGAGCAAGAATCTACGTTCCGTGATATTGCAGAATTTGATAAAATTGCAAGTGCATTGCCTGCTGTAAAAGGATTAGGCGAAATGGCAGACCGAGAGCTTAATGAAATTGCTGAAAAGGCAATGGCAGCATATGACGATTTAATGGACTTAGGTATGAACGTAGAAAGCCGTTATGCAAGCAGGGTATTCGAAGTTGCTGGCGGAATGCTTAAAACTAGTTTAGATGCTAAAGTGGCTAAACTAGACAAGAAATTAAAAATGATCGATCTGCAACTTAAGAAAGAAAAGATGGATAAAGATACTAATGGGTTTGACGGCGATGTTGTTAATGGAGAAGGCTTCATGGTAACAGATCGCAATAGTTTACTCGAAAAACTAAAGAAAATAGATAAATAGATTAAAGTGAGAAATACAAATATGAAAAGTTTTTCAGACTACTTAGCAGAATCTAAAAAGACCTATCCGTTTAAAATCGGAGTAGCAGGAGAACTTCCTGAAGGCTTTGCAGAAAGACTAGAGCTAGGTCTTAAAAAATACGGATTAGTAAGCCTGAGCAAGGGCAAGCGTACTCCTATAACAAAACGTCCGTTGGACTTTCCAAATTTAGAAAATACTGAAGTTACTTATTTTGAAACCGAAGTTACTTATCCGACTACTGTACAAGTATTAACAGAGTATGTAGCAACACTATGCACAGTTCCTGTAGGACATGTAATTGTAAGAAACCCCAACGATCCGCAAGAAATATATCAGCAAGAAGCAGATAAATCCCCATACGAATCATTGTTAAACACTGAGGAATTAGACAGCGAGTCTGCACAAAAAGATGTTGGCGGAGAGCATGTAATGAGTCTATTAAAGGATTTAGAAAAAGCTCGAAAAGAACGAGATATGGATAAAGAAATAGATCCAAGCAACGCTGCACCAACAAGCTAAAAAGGAATAAATTATGGATATGTTAAACATTTTAAAGAATATGGATGCAGCAGCAGCAGGTGATAAACCAAGTATAAATGCAGCCGCAACAAACAACATGAAGGCTATTTTAGAGTCTTTTAATCAAATTGAAGAGTGCGGAATGCCAGAAATGGGCATGCCACAGTCAATGCCATCGCCAGATCCAGTAACAATGAACGTAACTTTAAACGCTCGCGGAAGTGATGCTATTGCAGATTTAATTAAGCTAATGGGCGGAGCAAGCGCTCCCCAACATGCGCCAGCGCCGATGCCAGTAAAAGCAATGCCGCCGATGCCAACTGACAGACACGACGACATGAAACGTTTAATGTCAATTGCCGGCGATGACGACAAGGGCGAAGAAATGTCCATAGCAATGGACGACATGGAAGAAGAGCACGATGGCGGATTTGCTGATGCTACTATGGAACCAGATGAATCATATGGCGATATTGATTTAATGACTAAAGAATTAAGTGGCGGAATTAACCGTGAAAAGCCAAAAGGATCTGAGCGTGTCAAAGACCCGGCAGTTGAATCTATTAAAGCTCAACTGTATGCTGCATTACAAGAAAAACTATCTAAATAAAAGTAGTTACAAATCTAACTCAATAGACCTTTCGAGGTCTATTGTTTTGAGTAAATAACAGTATGGCAGCATCATTAGACGGCGTCTTAATTAAGAAGGCGAATAGAAAAGAACAATTTACAGAGGAACAAATTACAGACCTTTTGGCCTGTATGGATCCTGACGAAGGTTACTTACACTTTGCTCGCAAGTTTGCATTTATCCAACATCCTGTACGCGGCAAACTATTATTTGATCCTTACGAGTACCAGTTAAGATTAATGCACAGCTATCATAGCTATCGCTTTAACATTAACATGATGCCTAGACAAACTGGTAAGACAACGTGTGCAGCAATTTACCTTGCTTGGTATGCCATGTTTAACCCGGATCAAACTATTCTTGTAGCTGCACACAAGTATACAGGCGCACAAGAGATTATGTCACGTATACGTTTTGTATATGAAACTTGCCCAGATCACATTAGAGCAGGTGTTACTAGTTACAACAAACAATCAATTGAATTTGAAAACGGCTCACGTATTGTAGCACAAACAACAACAGGCAACACAGGACGTGGTATGAGTATTTCGCTACTATACTGTGACGAGTTTGCATTCGTACAACCAAACATTGCTGAAGAGTTTTGGACTTCAATATCGCCTACACTAGCAACTGGTGGCCGTGCTATTATTACAAGCACACCAAACAGCGACGAAGATACATTCGCCACTATTTGGAAACAAGCAGAGCAAAAGTTTGATGAGTTTGGCAACGAAAGTGAATTAGGTACAAATGGTTTCCATAGCTTTATTGCAAGTTGGGACGAGCATCCTGATCGTGACGAAGCGTGGAAAGCAACAGAAATAGGACGTATTGGAGAAGAAAAGTTCCGTCGTGAATACGGATGTGAATTCCTTGTATTTGACGAAACACTGATCAATAGCATTAAGTTGGCTCTTATGGAAGGCAATAGTCCTATACTTAATATGGGCCAAACACGTTGGTATAAGAAGCCGACATCGCAATATACATATGCAGTAGCACTTGACCCTAGCATGGGCACAGGCGGCGATAATGCTGCTATACAGGTATTTGAATTACCTAGTTACGAACAAGTAGCAGAATGGCAACACAACCAAACAGCAATACCGGGACAGATACGGGTGCTTGCAGATATATGCAAATACTTAGAACAAGAAACAGGCTCTCCTAACAGCATTTACTGGAGTGTAGAAAACAATGGTATCGGTGAAGCGTGTTTACTTGTTATACAAGACTTTGGCGAAGAAAAAATTCCAGGACTATTTGTAAGTGAGCCGATGCGTAAAGGTCATGTACGCAAGTTCCGTAAAGGATTTAATACTACGCACGGCACTAAAATTACAGCGTGTAGTCGTTTAAAGACTATGATTGAAAATGACAAAATGAAAATTCATAGTAAGCCGCTTATATCCGAATTAAAGGGATTTATAGCAACTGGCTCTAGCTATCAAGCAAAAAGCGGAATGGCTGATGATTTAGTAAGTGCTACATTACTTGCATTAAGAATGATGGCAGTGCTAAAAGATTGGGACCCCCGAATTTACAACACGTTTACGCAAGCTGATGATTATGAAGATTACGAAGCACCCATGCCAATCTTCATTAGCAGCAATTATGGATAAATATATATATGAAGAGCTTGGATAATATAGCAGAAGATTTATTTAATAAGATTAGGGGACGATTCCCTAGCGTTACTATCGGCGATGCCGAAGGTAAAGTTACTACTGATCCTATTACAGCACGTTTCTTTGATTTTGATTACAAAGACGGGTCTCGAAACATTGGCAAAGTTAGTGTAAGTATTTCAGAAGATAAACTATCTGTTATGTATAGCAGTAGCTTTGTTGAAGATGAAGATTCAATTACTAGAGAAAACTGGTATAACTTTTTAAAAGAATTAAGATCTTTCGCAAAGAAGAGACTTTTACAGTTTGATACTAGAGACATTACTAAGTCAAACTTAGACAAACGAGATTACAAATTCCTAGCGCAACAAAGCGGAGACACCACGATGAGCGAATCAAAATTATACGGTACTAGCAAAATGAGTTATCAAAATATTGGTAACGCTAGACTAAACATCAAACACACTGAAAGTGTAAACCAAGAGATTGCAGCAGGACGCACACGTAGCATTGGAAAAATCTACATCGAAAGTGCAGACGGCGAAAGATTTCTTTATCCTTACAAGCACCTAAGCGGCGCAAGAGCAATGGCTCGTCACGTAAGCGAAGGCGGCAAACCATTTGATGATTTTGGTACACACATTGTTGGCTTATCAGAAGAAATGAACAAACTCCGTAAGTTCAAGAACTATATGGGCCGTAGTGCTGTAATGGCAGAAAGTCTAGCTGGATATATGGACGTTGTTAAGGAGCGTATCGCTACTGTTAAGAAAACTATTGAATCGCTTCAAAAATCAAACTACTATGCAGAAGCAATTAGTTCATTTGAAGCAGCAGTAATGGAAGATGTACCTGCAGATGTAGCAGAAAACTGGATTGATCAGTTAACTATTAAACAGTTTAATGAAGAACTATCAGATGTATTTCCGTATATTTACAAACTAGTAAGTGAAGCAACTAAAGCAAAAGAATTAACTCCAGAAGATTTACTAGGAGAAGGTGACATTAATCCGATGGCAGCTGAGCCTAGCAAACCGACATTATCACCGGGCGGATTTAAAAGCTATGAGTCGCAGTTAGAAGATAGTATTTCTTTACTATTAGGACAATTTGGTGAGTCTAAAGAAGATGACGTCGAAGAAGAAATGGAGCTAGAAGAACAAAAGACTCCAGTAACTGAATACATTCTTAGTATGTTTGATCGCGAAACAGGACAGTTTCCAAAAGGTGAAACCGCAGTACTAACAGCAGTTGAAAAAGACTACGGCGAGCAATACATTAATCCAGCTAAGGCATTCATTGAAGCAGTTAACGCAAAGTTTGAAGAACTTAATGCAGGCCCTGCAATACAAGAAGTTGAAATTGAAGAACCAGTTGGAACTTTCATGGAACCAACTGTTGAACAAGACGAAGAATTAGATTCTATTAAACGACTATCAGGCATCTAAAGATATAAGTAATTTACTAGGATGAAATGCCTAGTTGATTTTTTAAGTTTTTTTAAGAAAAGACTTGACAAACGTTGTAGACCAGTATATAATTATAACTGTGCTATAACACTTTAAGGCACTTGTAGCAATAACGCTACAGCACATAGGCATAACATTTAGGAGGCACTAACTATGGCATCATTAGCAGAAATCCGAGCAAAGCTCAAAGAACAAGAATCACGCACAGGCGGCAACAATCAGTCAAGCGGCGGTGATAACGCAATTTACCCATTCTGGAATATCAAAGAAGGCGAAAGCGCAACTTTCCGTTTCCTACCAGATGGCGATCAAGACAACACTTTCTTCTGGAAAGAGCGTTTGATGATCAAACTTCCATTTGCAGGAGTTAAGGGCGAAACTGACTCACGTCCAGTACAAGTACAAGTTCCATGTATGGAAATGTACGGAGAAAGCTGTGGCATTCTTAACGAAGTACGTGGTTGGTTTAAAGACCCTACTTTAGAAGATATGGGTCGTAAATACTGGAAGAAGCGCTCTTACATCTTCCAAGGGTTTGTTACAGACAATCCATTGTCAGATGACAAAATTCCAGAAAACCCAGTTCGTCGATTCATTATTGGTCCTCAAATCTTCCAGATCATCAAAGCAGCATTAATGGACCCAGACATGGATGAATTGCCAACAGATTACACTGCTGGCGTCGACTTCCGTCTTAACAAAACATCTAAAGGTGGTTATGCAGATTACGGCACAAGTAATTGGGCACGTCGCGAGCGTCCGCTGAGTGATGCAGAAATGTTAGCAGTTCAGACTCATGGATTGTATAATATGAATGACTTCCTTCCTAAGAAGCCAGATGAAGTTGCTATTAAAGTCATGCAAGAAATGTTTGAGGCGTCAGTAGACGGCGAAGCATTTGACATGGATCGTTGGGGTCAATACTTCCGTCCAGCAGGTATGGCACAGCGTACAGGTGATCCAACAAAAACAGCAAGCCCGCAAGCAACTGCTGTAAGCCAAAGTGCTCCAGTAGCACAGGCAGCA
>TARA_R110000868_G_scaffold77551_20_pt1 | contig 13064 bp, 13 predicted proteins | sample TARA_R110000868 | Tara Oceans TARA_R110000868 (sample SAMEA4397489) | marine metagenome | biome: Polar Biome; feature: [SRF] surface water layer (ENVO:00010504); material: water (ENVO:00002006), including particulate matter (ENVO:01000060) such as... | depth 5 m | reverse complement strand
TGCGAATAGAACAAATATATACAGGATGCTTAGCTCAAGGTGCTTATTACATTGAGTCTAATGGTGAAGTGGCTATTATTGACCCATTACGAGAAACACAACAATACGTTGATAAAGCTACAAAGGAACATGCAAAAATTAAATACATTTTTGAAACTCACTTTCATGCAGATTTTGTTTCTGGACATATAGATTTAGCAAAAAAAACAGGAGCCTCAATTATTTTTGGCCCTGGTGCAGAGACAAATTATGATATTCATTCTGCAAAAGATAATGAAGTATTTAAATTGGGTAACGTTACCATAAAAGTACTACATACACCTGGGCATACGTTAGAATCTTCAACATATTTATTGCTTGATGAAAACGGAAAAGAGCATGCTATATTTTCTGGTGACACCCTTTTTTTAGGCGATGTTGGCAGACCAGATTTAGCTATAAAATCTGATTTAACAAAAGAAGATTTAGCAGGCATGTTATTCGATTCTCTGCGTAATAAAATTATGCCATTACCAAACGATGTTATCGTCTATCCAGCTCATGGTGCAGGTTCAGCTTGTGGCAAAAACTTAAGTAAAGAAACTGTTGGTGTTTTAGGCGATCAGAAAAAAAACAATTATGCTTTAAGAGCTAATATGACTCGTGATGAATTTATTGATGAAGTTCTTGATGGTATGCCACCACCACCACAGTATTTTGCTAAAAATGCCATGATGAACAAATCTGGATATGATACCTTTGAAACGGTTTTAAAAAAAGGAGATAACGCCCTTAACCCAGAAGAATTTGAAACTACAGCTAATCAAGAAGATGCTTTGGTTTTAGATGTTCGACATGAAAAAGACTTTGTAAAAAGCCATATTCCAAATTCGATATTTATAGGAATTCACGGCGGTTTTGCGCCTTGGGTTGGTGCATTAATTACCGATTTAAAACAACCCATTTTACTAGTTACACCAGAAGGTAAAGAGAAAGAAACCGTTACACGATTATCTCGTGTGGGTTATGACAATACATTGGGGTATTTAAAAGGTGGAATTGATGCTTGGGTAGCTGCTGGAAAAGATATTGAAACCATAAAGTCTATTAATGCTGATGAATTTTCTAAACACTTTAAAAATGAAAATATCAACATACTAGACGTTAGAAAAGATGGTGAATATAAATCTGAACACTTAGAAGGTGATAACGTGCAACATTTTGCTTTAGATTTTATAAATGATAACATGAATGCCATTAATAAAGACAAAAACTACTATGTGCATTGCGCTGGCGGCTATCGTTCTGTTATTGCAGCTTCAATTCTAAAAGCGCGTGGATTCAACAATTTAGTAGATATTGCTGGTGGTTTTGGTGCTATTAAACAAAGTAATTTGCCTATTACAAATTTTGTTTGTCCTACAACGCTTTAGCTCTTTATTCTTGCAAAGGCACTAAATTTTAAAGAAAAAAGACTTCACAGATTTTAAAATCTGTGAAGTCTTTAAATTTATAATGGTACTTTATATTAAACAATTTCGGCACTTAAACCTGCTTCAAGAAGCATGGAGCAACGCGGTTTTAAATCGTCGTACAAACCTGTTTTAACTGTACATTTTCCTTTGTAATGCACTAACATGGCACATTGTTCAGCTTGTTCTGAAGTATGATCGCAAACATAAATAAGGGTTTCAATGACATGGTCAAAAGTATTTACATCATCATTATGCAAAACAATTTCGTTTTGAGTTGAAATTTCTTCTTCAAGTAGTAATTCTTCTGATACTTTTTCTTTTGTACTCATATTAAATAATCTTGAGGATTAATTATTCTACTAATTTAAAAATTTTAGCGAAACCCAATTGTTTCTTTCTAGTTTTTCTTCAAATTTTAACATATGTTTTTCACATTCAGCTTGAATTAAAGGGATATCATTACTATAAAATCCACTTAAAAATAAACTTCCTTTTTTATTTAAGCAGGACACGTAAGTTTTCATATCATTTAAAAGAATATTACGATTAATATTAGCAATAATAATATTGTATTTTTTATACAAAACTGAAGCATCGCCTTCAATAACAGTAATATGTTTACAATTATTTCGCTCAACGTTTTCTAAACTATTTAAGTAACACCAATTATCATAATCTACAGCATCAATCGATTTTGCCCCTTTTAGTTCTGCAAGAATAGCTAAAAGTGCTGTACCACAACCCATATCTAAAACAGATTTATTAGTGAAATCGTTTTTTAAAATATGCTGAATCATCATATGTGTCGTTTCATGATGCCCAGTACCAAAACTCATTTTTGGTTCAATAATAATATCATATTGCGTATTAAACTTCTCATGAAATGGTGCACGAACTGCGCAAATATCATCAACTACAATTGGGTTAAAATTCTTTTCCCATTCTGCATTCCAATTGATTTGTTCTATCTCTTCAAAAGTAAACGTTATTACAAATTCATCAGAGTTTAAAATTTGAATATCATCTAAAATATCAGAACGCCATTCATCTTTTTGAATATAAGCAGTAACGCCATCTTCATTTTCAACAAAACTTTCAAAACCTGAGTAGCCCAATTCTGCAATAAGAATTTCAACAGCTGGTTGAAGTGGTTTTACTTTAAAATAATAACCTATATAAATTGTGTTTGACATTTTCTGTTTTATAAAAAGACCTGTTAGATTTTAAAATCTAACAGGCTTAAAATTAATCTATTTAGTTATTTAAAACGCATTTACAATGGCATAAAAATCGTCAGCTTTTAAAGCTGCACCACCTATTAAACCCCCATCTACATCTGGTTTAGAAAAAATTTCTTCAGCATTTGCTGGTTTAACACTTCCTCCGTATAAAATTGAGACCTCATCTGCCACATCATTTCCATATTTATCTGCTAATGTTTTTCTAATAAATGCGTGCATGTCTTGTGCTTGTTCTGGACTGGCTGTTTCACCTGTACCAATAGCCCAAACAGGTTCGTAAGCCAAAACAATATTTTGGAAAGCCGCTGCACCTAAATGAAATAATGCCTTTTTAATTTGACTGCCAACAATAGTTTCTTCATTTCCAGATTTCCTATCGGCTAGTTCTTCGCCAAAACAGAAAATAATTCTCATGTTGTTCGCTAAAGCTGTATCAACTTTTTTAGCAAGTAACTCATCGGTTTCATTAAAATACTCACGACGCTCACTATGGCCTAAAATTACTGTTTGTACACCAATGCTTTTTAACATAGCTGCACTTATTTCACCAGTGTAAGCACCGTTTTCAGCAAAATGCATGTTTTGTGCTATAACTTCAATATCTGTTGTTCTTAAAGCTTCAAAAGCATGATATAAATTAGTAAATGTAGGCGCCACCATAACCTCAGCATTCGATGTTTTTGTTTGTTTTTTTAAATCGGCTAATAACGATTTTGTTTGGGCTAAATCGTTATTCATTTTCCAGTTTCCTGCTACGATATTTTTTCTCATTTTAAGTTTACCTTTATGAAAAGGAATTTTTTAAATTATTTATAAATTTTCTTTAATTCTTTTATCATCTGCTTTTACAGCTTTGAAGAGTTTTATTGCTCCTGTTTTATCTATTATCATGTAACGTGGTATCCATCCTAAATCTACAAACTCACCAAAAGCACCATCCCAACCTGATTTCATGTAATAATGTTCTCCTACAACATTATATTTCTTTATTCCCTTTTTCCAGTCAGTTTCGCTTCTATCTAATGATAAAAAGATATAATTAACCTCAGTATATTCTTCTTGTAATGCTTTTAGTTTTGGCATACCTTTTATACAATCGGCGCACCAAGATGCCCATATATCTATAACTATAGTTTGTCCTTTATAAGTCTCTAAAATATCATTAAATATTATAGAATCGCCCTTTAATGAAATAAACGTATCGTTTAAAGCTTCTTCTGAAAATTGAGTTGGTACTTCTGTATTACAGCTAAAAAAGCTAATTAATAAAACGACCAAAACCTGTATTTTTTTCATTCTAAACTATTCTAGTTTTACTTTAGGGTCTAACCAAACGTAAATTATATCTACAAAAATATTGATAATTATAAACAATACGGCTATGATTAACACAGAACCCATTATTACAGGTAAATCTAAAGTGTTTAATGAATTTACAATTTCTTTTCCTAAACCATTCCACCCAAAAATATACTCTACAAAAACGGCACCAGCTAACATGGATGCAAACCAACCTGAAATTGCTGTTATCACTGGGTTTAAAGCGTTTTTAACAGCGTGTTTTTTTATGATTTTAAATTCACTTAAACCTTTGGCTCTTGCTGTTCTTATATAATCTTGATTAAAAACTTCAAGTAATGAATTCCGCATAAGTTGAATAACTACAGCTAACGGACGAATACCTAAAACTACCGCAGGAAGTATTAAATTTTTCCATTTTATTTGCATGGCTTCTCCAAAATCATCTAACTCGTAAAGGCTTCCTATCATTTCTAAATTAGTGTATTTATGTAATATATAACCAAAAAACCAAGCGAATAAAATAGCACTGAAAAACGAAGGAATACTCATGCCAAACGTGCTAAAAATTTGAATGGTTTTATCTAACCAAGTATCTTTATACAGTGCCGAAACAATGCCTAATGTAATACCAAAAAACATGGCGATTATGATGGCTGAAACTGCTAAAACAAATGTATTTGGAAGTGTTTCTTTTAAAACCTCACTTACTTTTTTACCTTGTTTGGTAAAGGATTCGCGTAAATATGGTATTTTTAAAACCGTTGTGGTATTTCCAATCGAAAACAATTTGGTTGCACTATATTTCTCTTCTGTTAAAAAAGTGTAATCCTTTGAATTATTTGAATGAAATGACACTGGTGATAAATCATTTAAGTAATATAAAAACTGAGTGGTAGCGGGCTTATCAAATCCGTACTTTTGTTTTACTAAAGCTAATTGTTCGCTGTCTTCATTTTGCCCCATCATCATTTGAGCAGGATCTCCAGGAAGCACATTAAATAAAAAGAAAATGACACTTATCACTCCGAATAATGTGAGTAATGCATATGAAATTTTATTTATTAGGTAGCTTATCAGGTGTTAAAAGTTTATTCGTTTATTTGTTTAACTGAAAACTATTATTGAAGCTGTATACTAAAATTTTAAATCCTCAATATCATTCCAATGTACTTTTTGTTTTACGGTTCCTTTATCTAATTCAATAATTCCTGGGTTTGAACGTACTACAGTTTTAAGCGCTTTTTCGTCGCATAAATACCAATCAAAATCAATATTATAGGCTTCTTGAATCCGCTGTTTTGCTTCTTCACCCGAGGCGGTTAAGCCAATAATTCTATAATTATTTTTTCTAGCTGCATCTTGTAACGCTTTCAATTTCAACGCACCATCACGCTCAATTTTCTCTAAACTATAGGATACCACTACGATTAAGTTTTGTTCACTTAAAAAATAATCAGTTAAATCTTCATCTTCACTTTCAATAGAGAAATCGTAAATTGGTGGTTCATAGCCTTCTTTAATAACCTTAGTATCAACACTTACAAATTCACCTTCAACCGTTGGATACGAGCCATTCGTTGTAATTATTTGTTCTTCACCATTCACGCTAAATTTCCAAGAATACTCTACCACAGGTTTTGGAGCATCTTCCGGAACCGTCATTCCCTCTTTAATATTAGCACCAATTTTATAAGCTCTAAAATCCTTAGATGGTAAATGCATCAATACATGATAGCCAAACCATAAACTAAATATAAAACTTAAAAGAGCGATAATAGTTGTTGGTAATTTACTGAATAATGGTTTTATATGTTTTACGCCAAAAAACAAAATTAAAATTAAGAATAGCAATACAACATCTTTCGTAAAGCTTTCCCAAGGTGTTAATTTTAAGGCATCGCCAAAGCAGCCACAATCTTTAACTTTATCAAAATATGCTGAGTAAAACGTAAGGAATGTAAAAAACACAATCATTAAAAGTAAACTCCAGGCTGTAAATTTAGGCTTGTAACCTATTAGTAAAAATACGCCCAAAACAACCTCAAAAACGACGACTAAAACAGAAATCATTAATGCATAAGGTTCTAAAAACGGTATATTTAAAACATCTGGACTAAAATATTCTTGAAGTTTGTATGAAAACCCCAATGGATCGTTTAGTTTTATTAATCCTGAAATGATGAATAAAACACCTACTAATATTCTTGATATACTTACTAATATTTTCATCTTAGTTATTTAAATGAATTAAAGCAAAAACCGCATAATTAATCATGTCTTGATAATTAGCATCTATACCTTCACTGACTATAGTTTTTCCTTGATTATCTTCAATTTGTTTAACTCGGAGTAATTTTTGTAAAATTAAATCGGTTAAACTGCTCACGCGCATATCGCGCCACGCTTCACCATAATCATGGTTTTTATCTTCCATCAATTTTTTAGTGATAGCTATTTGCTTTTCGTATAATTCTATGGCTTCTTCACTAGTTAAATCCGGCTGCTCTACTACGCCTTTTTCCAGCTGTATTAAAGCCATTACAGAATAATTAATAATACCTATAAACTCGCTGACTTCACCTTCATCAACTTTTCTAAAATCATTTTGTTGAAGTCCTCTAATACGTTGCGCTTTTATAAAAATCTGGTCGGTAAGCGATGGTAAACGCAATATTCTCCACGCACTACCATAATCGCTCATTTTTTTAATAAATAAACTTTTGCAGGTATCTATTACAGCATCGTATTGTTTTGAAGTATTTTGCATGAATCGTGAACTTATCTTGGTTTTTTCTTTTCCCTAAAAAATGGCTAAAATTCATTGATATTTCGTTATTTTTCTTAAACTTAGCGGTGCTATGTTTTAAAAAAAGTGCCTCATCTAAATAAATTTTATCACATTTTCGGTTAAAAACAGAAAATCAAGATGAGTTCAATATCAATTTTGCGTAAATTTCGCATAAATAATTAAAACCTTCAAGGTTTCTGGTTTAAAGTTTTAAACTAAGTACCAACAGCTTACAAAACACTATGAATGACTATTAATTGTAAAGGACAACTTATCGATTTATCATCACCAAAAGTGATGGGGATTTTAAACATTACTCCCGACTCTTTTTATGATGGCGGTTTATACAAAAATGATGCTGCTATTTTAAATCAGGTTGAAAAAATGCTTTTAGAAGGTGCTTCTTTTATAGATGTTGGTGCTTACAGTTCAAGACCAAATGCGGACCACGTTAGCGAAGCAGAAGAATTGAAACGCATCCTCCCAATTATTCATTTAGTTTTAAAGAAATTCCCAGAAACACTCTTATCCATTGATACGTTTAGAAGTAACGTTGCTAAACAATGTATTGAAGCTGGAGCTTGCATGATTAATGATATTTCAGCAGGAAAACTGGATGATAATATGTTGCAAACTATCGCAAATTTACATGTGCCATATATTATGATGCACATGTGCGGAAATCCAAAAACCATGCAGCAACAAACGACTTATGATAATTTGGTGAAAGATATTTTATTTTATTTTTCTGAACGTTTAACTGCTGCAAAAGCTTTGGGGATTATAGATATTATTATAGATCCTGGTTTTGGTTTTGCGAAAAATTTAGAACAAAACTACGAGTTACTTAACAAACTTGAATTATTTAAAACGATTGAAAAACCTTTATTGGTTGGTGTTTCAAGAAAATCAATGATTTATAAAACTTTAGAAACTTCGGCTAATGAAGCTTTAAATGGTACATCTATTTTAAATACCGTTGCGCTTCAAAAAGGTGCTTCTATTTTGCGAGTTCATGATGTTAAAGAAGCGGTGGAATGTGTTAAGTTGACCAGATTGTTAGATTGTTAGATTGTTAGATTGTTAGATTGTTAGATTGTTAGATTGTTAGAACTTATGAAATATATTTTTTTATTAATTATCGGATCAATTTTATTTTCTTGCGGAAATGAAAAAGTGATTCAATTACCCGAAATAAATTACTCTGAAATAACTGAAATAAACGATGTGTCTGCTGCTTATTTATTTTATGATGAAACCCAAAAAGATAGTGTTGAACTTAATAGAAAAAACTTAATTAGTACAACCAATTGGTTGGTTAATGTTGATAAACGCCTAACTTTAAAACAAGTTATTCCTCATATTAAATTTTTACAAGAGAAAAAATCTAGTTCAAGTCATAAAAATAAAAAGGCTAAAAACTATTTTACTTGTAATGATATTAGTCGAATAGATTTGGGGTTTATTGAGTTTACAGATGTTGTTTATCATGAAAAATCATCTGGAAAATATTTTTCTGAAACTTCAGAGTTGAAGTTTCCAAAAAGATTAAATATTCATTTCGATTCTTTAGAAGAAATAAACTTGGTGTTGGTTACAAATGATTTAAACTTTAAAAAATCTAATATATCAAAACTAAAAAACGATATAAAAAACATGTTAAAAAATGAAAAAGAAAATATAGAAATCATTTTAGATATCAATAATTTGATTTCATTTCAAGATTATATTTCATTTAAGTCAGCTTTATCACAATTAGTTTTAGAGCATGTTATTATTTCAAATAACGAATTCATTTCTAATTAACCCTTTTTTACTAAATTTACAAAAACCAATCGCCTTTGGAAATATTTAATGACCTTTTAAAATTCTCAGTTGTAGATATTATAGATGTTATTCTCGTAGCACTTCTACTCTACTACATATACAAACTGGTAAAAGGCACGGTAGCCATCAATATTTTTATAGGTATTATAATTATTTATCTTGTTTGGAAACTCACAAGTTTTCTTGAGATGGAACTCCTCACTGGTATATTTGGTGGTTTTATGAAAGTGGGAATTATAGCTTTAATTGTTGTTTTTCAACCAGAAATTAGGAAGTTTTTACTTATGGTTGGGTCAACAAATTTTAATAGGCGACGAAAGTTTTTAAAACAATTTAGCTTTTTAAAAACGGAAACAAGTAATGAAACCGATGTTGATGCAGTTATTTCAGCATGTAGTAAAATGTCGATGTCTAAAACAGGCGCGCTTATCGTTTTTGAGCGTAATAATAATTTAGACTTCCTGTCTTCTTCTGGTGATGAAATGAATATAAAAGTTACCCAACCCATAATAGAAAGTATCTTTTTTAAAAATAGCCCATTACACGATGGTGCTATTGTAGTAAGCAATAATATTGTAAAAGCAACCCGAGTTATTCTACCTGTTAATAATGAAAAAAAAATACCGCAACGCTTTGGTTTAAGACATAGAGCCGCTATTGGTATTACCGAAAAAACCGACGCTTTAGCTTTAGCTGTTAGTGAAGAAACTGGGCATATTTCCTATTTTAAAGATGGTGAATTTGTTGTTTTTGAAGATACAAACGAACTTAATTTATTAATTAAAAAAGATTTAGCTTAGCCATTATTCCTGAAAAATACTTGTCATTTGCCTATGTAATGTATCTTTTTATTTTTGTATACCATTGCTACATATTAACCAAATTATTCAAGCTAAGTTTTTGGCAACTAGCACTTAAAGTTCTACTGTTTTTAGTCTTGTTTTTTATAACTTATATAGGAGTTTCTATCTTATCAGGGATAATACTTTTACTAACTGGAACTGTTGATTTTCAAGATTTTTTACCCAAGGGTTAAATAAATTAAACAACTATTTCTTTCTGTAAAAACTGGACTTCATACAAGTTCCTGTAATATCCTTTTTCTTTTTTAAGTAATTCATCATGAGTACCTTGTTCTACAATTTCGCCAGCATCCATAACTATAATTTTATTAGCTTTTTTTACAGTTGCTAAACGGTGTGCTATTACTATAGATGTTCTACCTTTCGTTATTTTATCTGTTGCATTTTGAATAAGTTGCTCAGAATATGAATCGACAGAAGAAGTTGCTTCATCCAACACCAAAATACTCGGATTGGTAACATTTGCGCGTAAGAACGAAATCAATTGACGCTGACCAGAAGATAGCATAGCACCACGTTCTTTTACATTGTAATGATAACCATTTGGTAAACTCATTATAAAATCATGAATTCCAATATCTTTTGCCGCTTGACAAACTTGATCTTCGGTTATTTCTGGATGGTTTAATGTAATATTACTCAAAATAGTATCAGCAAATAAAAACACATCCTGCAATACCACTGCTATTTGAGTGCGTAATGACGCTAATGTAACCTCTTTTATATTGATACCATCAACCGAAATAACACCATCTTTTATTTCATAAAAGCGATTCAACAAATTTATTATAGTCGATTTCCCTGCACCTGTAGCGCCAACTATGGCAACTGTATCGCCTGCTTTTACTTCAAAAGAAATACCTTTTAAAACATCTTCGTCTTCAACATAACTAAAATGAACATTTTCAAATTTTATATCACCTTTGAAATTTTCAGCTACATAAGTACCCGTATCATCAATTTGCGATGTTGTATCTAAAACTTTAAAAACTCTTGTGGCTGCTACCATACCCATTTGAAGGGTGTTAAACTTATCAGCTATTTGTCTTAATGGTCTAAACAACATAGGTATAAACATGATAAAGGCGATTAAATCGCCTTGCGATACAGCTCCATCTAAAACTACATTTAATCCACCATACCAAGCCACCATACCTATACTAACAGACGATACTAAATCTGCTATCGGAAAGAAAATGGAATTGTACCAAACTGTTTTTATCCAAGCTTTTTTATGGCGTTCGTTTATGTTTTTAAATTTTTCATATTCTACATCTTCTCGCGTAAATAATTGCAAAATCTTCATGCCTGTAATACGCTCTTGAACAAAAGAATTCAAATTAGACACTTCATTTCGTACATCTTCAAAAGCACGTTTCATATACTTCTGAAAAATTCGTGTGGCATATAATAATATAGGAAGCATGATGAAAACAATTAAACTCAATCGCCAATTTATGGATATCATCACCACAAAAACTACCGACATCGTTAGTAAATCTCTAACTATTGTGAATAGACCTTCACCAAAAATATCGGCAATACGTTCCATATCGGTTACCGCTCTCGTAATTAATACACCAACCGATGAGTTATCATAATACTTCATTTTAAAACGAAGTAAATGGTTGAACAGTTTTACCCGAACATCCATCACTAAATTCTGCCCCAACCAAGCCGCATAATAAATAAATAACAACTGAAATACAGTTTGAAGAATTAAAACCACTAGCATTAAAAGGATATAAAATAAAAAGCCTTTTGAAGCTTTGACAGCAATACTATCGTCAATGGCATATTTAGTAATGTAAGGCGTAGCTGCACTAAAAATAGCCAATGAAACAACTAATATAAGTAGCCCAAAAAACACGCCTTTATAAGGCTTTATATATTGGAAGAGACGTTTAAATAACGTGACGTCTAGTATAGCTTCTTTATTTTTTGTCATTATATGTTTATATCATTTGGATATTCTACTTCTATTAAATACAATGCGTGTGCTGGCACTGAAAATCCTGCTTCACTCCTGTTTTTTGATTTAATAATGGTATGTAAATCATCAATATTTATTTTACCTAAACCAATATTTATCATAGTACCAACAATGGCTCTCACCATATTTCTTAAAAAACGATCTGCTTTAATGGTGAATTGAAGCTCATCATTTAGTAAAACCCATTCCGCTTTCATAATAGTACAATTATACGTTTTCACATCGGTATTACTTTTTGAAAAGCATTGAAAATCTTTATACTCAAATAAAACCTTTGCAGCTGCTTTCATTTTTTCAATATCCAGAAACTGCCTTACATAATAAGCTTCATTAATTGTAAAGGGATTTTTTTTTAAAGAAACTCTATACAAATACGTTCTACTAATAGCATGAAAACGTGTGTGAGCATCGGGTTTTACTTTAAAAATAGTATGAATACTGACATCGTCAGGCAAAAAAGAATTGAGTTTATAAACTAAATCCGTTTCATCAAAAGCGTTTTCATAATCAAAATGAGCAAACATTTGTTTAGCATGCACGCCGGTATCTGTTCGACCTGCACCCATAATCGAAATGGTGTCTTTCAATAAAGTCGACAGGGCGTTTTCAATAACTTCTTGAACCGATATAGCATTTGGTTGATTTTGCCAACCATGATATGCACAACCATTATAAGAAAGTTCTATAAAATATCGCAATTTGTTTTCTACTTTTGTTGAAACAACAAATATAGATAGATTTGAACTTCCTATGAAGCCTCTAATCTTAATTAAATATTAAAAGATAGCGCTTTTTATGACAAAAATATTATTACTATCTGATACGCATAGTTATATTGACGATAATATTTTAAAATATGTAAAACAAGCTGATGAAGTTTGGCATGCTGGAGATATTGGCGATTTAAAAGTAACTGATGCTATTACAAACCTGAAACCTTTGCGAGCAGTTTATGGTAATATTGATGACGCAAAAATTCGTATTGAGTTTCCTGAACACAATCGTTTTATGTGTGAAGGTGTTGATGTTTGGATAACCCACATTGGAGGTTACCCTCCAAAGTACAACCTAAGAGTTAGAGAAACTATAAAGCAAAACCCACCGAGACTCTTTATTTGTGGACATTCACATATTTTGAAAGTGATGCCAGATAAAAAACTAAATTTACTACACATGAATCCTGGAGCAGCTGGCAAACATGGATTTCATCAAAGCCGCACCATGTTACGTTTTACTATTGATGGCAAAAAAATTGATAATTTAGAGGTTATTGAGTTTCCCCATCCCTAACCCTTCCCAAAGGGAAGGGACTACTCAACTCAAAAAACGACAAACAACACTAAATAACTAATAACAATACAAACATTTTCTGCACAACAGTTTCTCTCCTTGGGAGGGATTAAGCGAGGAAAAAACACCCCTAAAGCCCCCTCAAGGGGACAACAAAAAACCCAAGGCTTTCACCTTGGGTTTTTACGCACTAATACTACTAAGATATTAGGTTTTTATCGTAATCGATCTACAGATTTTACGAGATCTTCATCCTTCTTGATGGCCTTATTGGCTAAAGCCAAAAACACGATAGAAACAATAGGT
>TARA_R110000868_G_scaffold189777_2_pt1 | contig 13071 bp, 10 predicted proteins | sample TARA_R110000868 | Tara Oceans TARA_R110000868 (sample SAMEA4397489) | marine metagenome | biome: Polar Biome; feature: [SRF] surface water layer (ENVO:00010504); material: water (ENVO:00002006), including particulate matter (ENVO:01000060) such as... | depth 5 m | reverse complement strand
TTCGGCAGCGTCAATCGTAGCTTGTGGTGTACCTTCGGCTTCTTTCACGATGGATAAAAGTCGGATTGCCTCATACATTTGGTAATCCTTGTCAGATGAAATCGCTTTACAGCCTATTTCTCCAAAACGGCGCAAATACTCCGCATATTCTGGATTCGCAATAATAGGCGCATGACCAGCACCTTCATGAATAATATCAGGGGCAGGCGTGTATTCTATGTGTTCCAGCTGACGAATATCGGAAGCAATTACCAAGACATTATAGGCTTGGAATTCCATAAAAGCATTGGGTGGAATAAATCCATCCACGGCAACAGCGGCCCAACCTATTTCGGTCAAAATACGGTTCATACCGTACATACTAGGAATGTTGTCAATCTCAATTCCCGTTTTCTTCAAGCCTTCTAAGTACGAACTATGTGCAACCTGTGAGAGGTAATCCACGTTTTTACGCATTACATAGCGCCAAACCGCTTGATTAATAGGCGTATAATCGCTATAATCCTGAGGTTTAATAAATTGCTTTAAATGTTTGGGTAATCGGTCTAATAACGGATTACTTTCTATAATTGAGTCCATTTCGAAATCGTTGTAGTTATCCTGCAAAAGTACGCATTCTAGCAGCTATTTCCCGCTTTTCATTGCAAGTTTTTGCTCAGCCGTTTGTTTTTTCAATGTTCCGGCAGGAGCTTCCTTTGGTCGCTCTGTCGCAACAGGAAAAACCAAAAAAACGGCTTTTACAAAAAGCTTTCCATTTCAGTCGGGGCTAGAGGATTTGAGATTTAATGTTAGATTATGTAATTGAAGATGATTTTGATTTAGCAAGTAACTCCAGCAAAGGAGGAATTATTAATCTACTTATCGACAAAACGAGTCGTTGCGAGGAACGAAGCAATCACACTAAAATATTCCACAAAGCAATCATATCCAGTTTGTTATTTCGTCTGCGTAGACTAGAGCGTTAGCTAACAGACGAAGTAAATCACATAGAGAGTTATTGTGTATTTGTATAAAGTTAATCTGTTATTAGACACCTGCCACACGAAAGGATTCGTGCGGCAGCGGGGATAATTCCACTAAATCCGCAAATCGCTTGTTACGGCTGTTAGTGGTTGGTTATTTAACTTAAATGTTTTTCAAACTCCAATCAGTTTACGAAATTCTTCTGCTAATTCTAATCTTAAATTTTTAATATCTTTTTTTACTTTATTTTCAGCATTCTTCCATAAATCTATTGAGCCTTCATTTTCAGGAAATCTGAACCCGCTTCCGTCCGATTCATATTTCGCTTTATTTTTTGCATTTAACATCAGTTCAATAATTTTGTAATATTCTTCTAATGCAGATATGAATTGGAGACATAAGTTTTCTGAAAAATATATTCTGTTTTTTTCAATCCTTTCAAAAGTTTCTCTGTATTTTTTAATAGCATCTTCATCTCTACTTTTTTCATTTATCCATTCTGGACCTTGAAACAAGGTTGTCAGATATTCCAATTTGTTTTCAAGTTCAAAGAAATCGTGATATATTATTTTTATTATTTCGGCTCTTTCTTCGTGAAGTTTTGAGAATTTAATTTGATGTTCAGTTTTTAATATTTCGAGTTGATTTTTATGATTCTCAATAATAACTTCAGAACTTTTTTCAAGAAAAAATTTTCCTAAATAAACAATTATAAATCCTATAGTTGTTCCTCCAATTGAGAGAGTAAGTATTTTTTCTAATATATCCATCTTATTTTCAATTATTTACTCTGATTTTCAGTTAACGTCTTGGCGCTTGGCGAGGTTGAGGATTAAATATGCGAGGTTTTTCCATTAAACACCAATCTTCCAAGTACAAAACCATCTTTAAATTAAGCCAAATGCCTAAATCTCTTGTAACGGTAGTTACTGGCTTTTATCATCTTAACTCTTTTGCTCTCCCTATATAGTTCTTATTATTTACAGTTCTTATAAAGCAATTGCCATTTATCTTCTTTGAATTCACCAATTTAATAATTGCGCTAACCGAAATAGGGCCATGCTCTTTTCCCATTGAAGCGTAATAAAAAAGTGTGGAGGGATCGAATTTTTTGTTTGAAAGATCTATTTGAGGTAATTCGCTTAACTTCAATTCAAAGTCATATTTAGAAATTAATCCCGCTTCGTATAAATCCGTCAGCATTTTTTGCTTTATCTCACTTTCTCTTTCACTAGTTAGTTCATTTTTACTCCTTTCGAATTCATTAGTAGTTAAAATTCCCGACTCATGGGCTTTCTTTAGAAGTGAGATCTTATTATTCGGATCATTGCTAGCCTTATGTTTTTTCGGAATCCTTTTTTTTGGATCTTCTCCATATTCGTTTGGACCGATAGTTCCGTCCCTGAACATGGGAATAAGGAGACCAAAATTTATTATTGGAACTAATGCCAGCAGTGAATACCAACCAGATAAATTTACATCGTGAAGTCTTTGGATCAGAACACGAAATCCAATAATCGTTAGAATAATTGCAAACACAAAATAAAATTCGCCATAAGATTCATTACTATTGTTTGGTTTACAAATGTAGAGTAAACACAATTGAAGTATTGATATACAAATTGTAATTACAAAATATTTTTTTCTTCTAATTCTGTCTAATTCCATATTTCTTGTGGGTATTTTAGTTATAATTGCCAGTATCTTTCGGCGGCAACAAGAAGTGGCGAACTCCGGAACCGCTTATTTTACACTAATATAAAATTTCTTGCGAAAGATAAACGTGTATTTAGTCGATTTCTCGCCATTTCTTGTAACCGCTGTTAGGCGCTTTTTATTTTTGGTCCGTGGTCTGCAAAATCTCGAGCTCTAAAAACTTTTCTAATATTTGTATGGGCATTTTGAAATTCCGAATTATCTAAAATGTTTGCCAGAATTGGGAAATCCTCTTTTTCAGGCATAAGTGATGTTAATTTAGCTACCCAACATTTTTTACAAGTGATGTTTAAGTTTTCATCTTGTTGTATTTTAGTTAAAATGTCTATTACTGATATATCTTCTGAAAAGAAGTCATTAAGGTCATTTTCATAGTCTGGAGTCAAACCATTTAGCCCATTTTTTCTATAAACACTTTCTAATTTATCCAAGTTGTTATTGAACATTTCTGTATCAGAAATAATTTGTTGTATAAAAATAGAGTTTGATTCAATATACTTTTCTTGCTCAATTGCTTCTATTCCGCCAAGAACAATTATTATGTTTTTTTTCAATGAACTGTTCCCGTATTTTATTGCTTTTTTGAGACAAGATTTCAATTGTCCTAGATCATCTGTCAATCTTATAAGAAACCAATATGGTGCCGTTGTGTTGTTTTTAGCAACATTAATAGCCTCTACAATAAATGGCCAAGATTGATGCGCTGTAAATTTTGTTCCTTTTTCCAGAATTTGTAATCCTTCAACGCCAAATGCAAGGGCATTGTATATTGATGATTTAGGAGGTAAGTCAAGTTGCTTATTGTTATTTAATCTTCCGTTTGCAGTTGCAATATCAGCATAAAATTGGTCTCGAATTTGAGTGAATTCTGATTTTAGAAAATGTGCGGTAATTGGTATTGCACCTACTACATCTCTTCCAACAATTTTGACATTAAGTTGATTACTTGTGTCAGTAACTTTATTTAACGCAACAGGATTTGCTTTTTCCAAAGCATCAATTAGATAAACAATGTCATTCTTTTTAGGTGCAATCTTTAGACTTTCAAATTTCTCAACCCATTCAGGCAATTTTTTAGGTATTTCTGGTAATATTAAAAAAAGAGAAGAGATTATGCTTTTTTGTTCTTGAGTATTTTTGGAATCATTTAACTTGTTATAGAGGTCATCGATTAATACATTTTTGTCTATTTTAATACCAACAAGTTCAGGAACTTTCGCTAAGTATGTTTTAATATTATTTGATTGAGATATCAACTGTATAAATTCTGTTACGCTTTGAAAAAGCGAGGCTACAAGTTCATATTTTAAACCGTAACCATTATGCAAACCGTTTGCTCTACTTGTAATTATTAATTGAAATCTGTTCGTCAACTCCAATAATTTGTTAATATGCACTTCAGGATTATTTATTCCATTTGTTAGAAATAGTATATTTGAAGAGGATTGGCGTAATAATGCTCTAAAATCATTTAATATTTCAGACGCTGTTTTATACTTACCACTTTCATAATCTCTGTAAATACTTTTCTTTCCATGAGCTTGAATCAATATAGAACTCATTAAAAGCTCAATAGAACTACCAATTAAACCAATTTCTGCGGAATATCTAACTTGTTCGATTTTAAGTTGGTCTCTTCTAAATGTACAGATACCAAACTGAGCTAAACCAAGTGTTTCAATACTTGCTTCAATCAGTCTTATAGTGTCATTTTTTAATAGTCTTGGCATTGTAGTTGATTTAAATTGCGCCTAACTTGTATATAGGCGAAACAAACCTTCGCCAATCCACCCAAATTTAGGTGTATATGCGAAGGTTTGTTTCGCATTTATATGTTCTTAAAAGTATAAAATTTCACCCTATAAATCTTATAAAAAAATTTTATTTCTAAGTAGGGTTAAAGATAAGTTCTTTTTGTTTTGCTATTTTACGGAAAACCGTAATGCTTTTTAATTGGTGGTAAAACCGTTTTAAAACCAAAAAAAATCCGCAACAGCCTGTTACGGATTTCTATACGTATAAGAAGAACTCTTTTTACTCTACTTCAAAAAGTAAAATTTGTGTTTTCTGTTTGTCTGAGAAATTATTGTCGGATACAAAAAGCAGGGATTGCTTGCCATTGGTTCGTTTTGGACCAAAGGTGATCCCTTCGATATTATCAATAAAAATGCCTAAATCATCCATGTTTAAAACGAGTTTTTTAGTAGCTAATTTAATTCCCTCGTTTTGCAATGATGAAATATCTTTTACATTGGTCGCCTTGGTAAAATCACATAAATAAACCTTAATGGTGCACGCTTGTTTCCCCACGGAGTACGAACGCTCCACAACTAACAGTTGGTTTTTGGCGTAATACTGAATGGAGGAGATCCCGTTTACAGCAAAGCCTGTATGTGGGTTGGGTTCATGTGCAATAGGATCGAGCAGGTAACCGTATTGCGCGGTATTTTTTCTTGATTTTGTATCAAATTCAAAGATACGAATCATGCCGCCTCTAGTAGTGGTAGCTTCGGTATCGTCTTGGTACAATGGTTCTTCCACGTTCGTGTACACTTTACTATAGTCTTTATTGAATGTTATTCCTTCGAGAACTCCATTGCTACGCGGGCCTTTTTTCTCTTTTTGCATGTTGAGGTTGGTGGGTAAACTGAAGTCGTTGACGAAATTTCCGTTTAAGTCGGCTGTTTGCAACGAAGGATTTTGCAAGACCGCGAAATCTTTTGCAATAACGCGAGCACCTTCGCTACTCCAAACTACATTATTCGTTTTGGGGTTGTAACGCATTTCTTCAGGATCGATAGATTCGGATGGTTTTGTCTCCCAATTACTGTATTTGGCGCCAGCTTCATTTATTAGCGTAACGACATTCTCAAAAGCAATATTTTTAATGGTATCTGAATCCAAATGAATTTTGGCAGTATAAAATCGAGCATCATTATATATCGATCTATCGTCGCAAATGAAATAATACAAATCATTTTTGGCATCATAATCAATACTAGATAAGCCGCCTACAACCGTGTTTTTAAATTCTTGATTGAAAGGCAGTTCAATGGCATTGATGAATTTTAAGGTTGGGTTGGCGTGTGCTGTTTCTGTAGGTTTTAAACTCGAACAGGATATAAAAGTAAGTGGTAAAAAAAGTAAAAATACTGTTTTGCGCATGAAATTTTATTTAGAATTTAAAAGATCTCCTTTTTGACTGGCATCTCTAAAATAGTTAATCTTGTAATTGAACATTTCCGCCATGTTTTTGGCGCGCAGTTTGGCTTCGTCAGCTATAGTTCCTTTAAATAAAGTATCTACTGTGGTAATGAAAATTTCCATCCAGCGGTCAAAATGTACTTTGTCAACTGGTAAATGTTTGTGTGGAGGAAATGGACTTCCAGAATAGGTGTGTACTTCTAACAAAATGGTTTGCCAAAAGCGGTACATTTTTTCCAAATGTTCAGGCCAGCGGTTCGCTATTTTTTCATTAAAGATAGGACCTATGAAATCGTCTTTTTGTACTTTGGAATAAAAGGTGTCTACTAGTAATTTAATATCGTCTAGGGTAGTTATGTCGGTTTGTATGGTCATAATGAAGTATAAAAAAAGCCTACACAAAGGTAGGCCATTTCTAGTATATACGGTTTAAGCTATTGTTATTTTGGAGGGAATTGTGCTAAAATCTTAGCAACAAACTCATTGATTTGGCTTTCTTTTTTATCACGGTTTTCGGTTAAGTACCCCACGCCTTCCCCTTCCCAAACCAATTCTTTTTTCTTAGCGTCAATTAAGTCGATGTATAATGTTCCCTCAGTAGAAGAAGTAACATACGTACGTCCTCCCCATAAGTAGGGATTCCAACCATAGCCCCAGCCGTAACCCCAACCAGCATTGTACTGGTTAACATCTAGTTTTTCTCTTTCTTTAGTCAAAATATTGATTAGCAAATCTGGATTTTCGCTTTTAGTCATTCCTTTTTTGCTGAGTTCCGTATCAATGGCACGGAGTATTCTTTTTTTATCTAATTCAGAAACCTGTACTCTATCAATTCCGCTTTTTTGAAATGCATAGGTTTTGAATTGACTAAAATCTACATTTTTATCATAATCAGAATTGACTCTAATAGAGCTACAAGCGCCCAAAATGAAAAGAAAAAGTACGGGAAGAAGTTTAATTGCTTTCATGGTGTGATTATTTGATTAATATGGGTTTACTAAAGGTACGATCCATTTTTTAAAAATCCAATAAACTATCGTCTACTATATTAGGGAGGGTCACTTTTAATAAAGGTTGCGTTTCCATAGCCCTTTTTATTGCAAAAATAGCGCCTTCATTTCGAGCCCAACTTCTTCTTGAAATTCCATTATTGACATCCCAGAAAAGCATTGAAGCTAAGCGTCTTGAAGCTTCTTTAGAACCATCAAGAACCATACCAAAACCACCGTTAATTACCTCTCCCCAGCCTACGCCACCACCATTGTGGATAGAAACCCAAGTTGCACCGCGAAAACTGTCTCCAATTACGTTTTGGATGGCCATATCAGCCGTAAAACGAGATCCGTCATAAATATTTGAAGTCTCTCTATATGGCGAGTCTGTTCCCGAAACATCATGATGATCACGACCTAATACTACGGTTTCAATTTCGCCTTTGGCAATAGCCTGATTAAAAGCTTCTGCTATTTTTACACGACCTTCGGCATCAGCATATAATATTCGAGCCTGTGAACCCACTACTAGTTTATTGGCTTGTGCACCTTTGATCCATTGGATATTATCCTGCATTTGTTGCTGAATTTCAATAGGAGCGGTTTTTGCCATTTCTTCTAGAACAGCGCAAGCAATGTCATCTGTTTTTTGTAAATCTTCTGGTTTTCCTGAAGCACAAACCCAACGGAATGGTCCAAAACCGTAATCAAAACACATAGGACCCATGATGTCTTGTACATAACTAGGATATCTAAAATCAATGTGATTTTCAGCCATAATATCCGCACCGGCGCGGGAGGCTTCCAGTAAAAAAGCATTTCCATAATCAAAGAAATACGTTCCCTTGGCGGTATGTTTATTAATAGCAGTTGTATGTCGGCGTAACGTTTCTTGCACTTTTTCCTTAAATAAATCAGGATTATTAGCCATCATGTTATTCGCTTCTTCAAACGTAAGACCAATAGGATAATACCCACCCGCCCAAGGATTGTGTAGCGAGGTTTGATCACTTCCTAGATCAATATGAATGTTTTCTTGGTCAAATTTTTCCCATACGTCCACCACATTTCCTAGGTAGGCAATAGAGACCACTTCTTTATTGGCTTTCGCCAAAGCAACTCTGCTTACCAATTCATTCAAATCTTCAATTACTTCGTTGATCCATCCTTGACTGTGGCGGATGTGCGTGATTTTTGGATTTACCTCGGCACATACGGTGATGCAGCCCGCAATATTACCGGCTTTGGGTTGAGCGCCACTCATTCCGCCTAATCCTGAGGTTACAAATAAGCCTCCTACAGGGGTTTTTTTTATTTTTCGAAAACCATTCAAAACGGTAATCGTCGTTCCATGTACAATGCCTTGCGGACCGATGTACATATAACTTCCAGCAGTCATTTGGCCGTATTGAGAGACTCCTAAGGCATTCATTTTTTCCCAATCATCCGGTTGTGAATAATTAGGAATTACCATTCCGTTTGTCACCACTACTCTTGGAGCTTCTTTATGCGAAGGGAATAAACCCATAGGATGCCCCGAATACATGGTTAAAGTTTGATCTTCTGTCATTTCCGACAGGTATTTCATGGTCAAAAGATACTGTGCCCAGTTTTGAAAAACAGCTCCGTTACCACCATACGTAATTAATTCATGTGGATGTTGCGCTACTGCATAATCCAGATTGTTCTGGATCATTAACATGATGGCTTTGGCTTGTTCGCATTTACCAGGATATTCATTGATTGGGCGGGCGCGCATTTCATAATCAGGACGCAAACGATACATATAAATACGGCCGTAGGTTTCTAGTTCTTCTTTGAATTCAGTGATTAATTCCGCATGATGTTTGGCATCAAAATAGCGTAGGGCATTGCGTAATGCTAATTTTTTTTCTTCCGTTGAAAGTATTTCTTTTCGCTTTGGAGCGTGATTTATAGTTGCCTCAAAAGGTTTAGGTTGGGGCAATAGAGTAGGTATTCCTTGTTGGATTTGTTCTTGAAAAGTCATTTTTTTTATTTAAAGGTTGAAAAATGTAAAGAGGGAAAAAGGGATGATTTAGTAATTAGAATAGTCTAATTTTAAATCAGCCTCTTTTCTATTAAAAAAAGTGACTATGGATAACGAATATCCGATCTGTGATAGGATTTATAGATGGTAATCCTAAATTTTTGAGAGCAAATATCCATTTATTTTGTTGAGTTGAATTTGTGATTGTACATTGAAAACTGCTTACTTTTTAATAGTTCCCGTTTTTTTATCAAATCCGTAGGGACAATGACGACAGCCACTTTTACAGCAGTATCCTCTTTTTAAGTGGTGTTTTTCAGTGAAACATTTATAACCTTCGGGAGTATAATAAAAATCTTCTCCTTCAATTAATTTCTTTGGGTCATTCTCATTAAACATATTCGAGCGTATTCTGTTTGAAAAAGTTTTATAAAGGTTCCATTAATTAGAATTCTCAATTAATTGAATTATTCATTAAAAATGAACTATTTTTAATACTACAAATCTATAATTTTTATAACGAATGTTTCTTATTATCACTAAATATTTAATTCCGAAAGGCTTTCGTGGATTAACCGCATTTCCCTTCATTTTTGTGAAATACCATCTTGATAAAGAAAATCTTGTTTTTATTAATCATGAAAAAATACATTTGAGACAACAAAAAGAATTACTAATTCTTCCTTTTTTCGTATGGTATTTTTTGGAATATTTGGTTCGTTTGATCCAATTTAAGAATCGAAATTTGGCCTATAGGAATATTAGTTTTGAAAGAGAAGCTTACTGTAATGAATCGGATTTGAATTATTTAAAAAACAGATCCTTTTTTGAATTCACAAAATATTTATTCATCAACTGAGTTTGATACTTCTATTTTAAAGATGTACCTATACATCTTTTTTTGTTTTGTTTTTTGCATTTTTAATATTGTAAGACAAAACTTCTTTTTAAATTTAAAAGATGTATTTAAACGATGTATTTTGCTTATTATCGTCATTTGTTCCTATTTCGCAATTATTTTTTTGTAATTTTAATAAAGTCTTCTAAAGTTAATCCGTTTGTAGAAAAATCTTTTGATTTTATTTTTACAATTTCAATAATTAGAATTCTTTTTTAACAAGAAATTAGTGTAATATACTTAAATACAATTATTTATGAGCTCAAAAATACTTAGGAATACAACAGTGATTATTATTGGGTTTTTATTTTTTCAGGATTCTAATGCCCAAATGTTTGTTAGCCCAAATAGTTCTGTTTTTGTAAATAACGAAGTCGTTTTTATAAAAAATGAATTAGAGTTAAAAGGGGCTAATAGTAATTTTTATTTAAGGAAAGATGCTCAATTGCTGCAAGGGACTGCGGCGACAAGTACAAATAAAGGATTAGGAAGTTTATCTGTTTTTCAAGAAGGGACAACTAATAATTTTCAATATAATTATTGGTGTTCACCAGTAGGTGGGAATAGTGCAACAGTTGGAAATACAGCTTTTGGAATAACACAACTAATGGATGTAGCAGATTTGACAAACAGTAATCCAGCAACAATTTTATCTTCAAATAATTATAATGGTACGGCTTCTCCTCTCTCGATTGCTCCATATTGGATATGGAAACTCCCTGCCAATTCCACTTCAAACTGGGTTTATGTAGGTTCGGGTTCCACTATAAATACGGGTGAAGGTTTTACAATGAAGGGAACGTCAGGGACTAATATTGTTACAGTAAATGGAGTACAAAATAATCCAGGAAGTAAACAACGTTATGATTTTAGAGGTAAACCTAATGATGGTACGATTTCTATACCAGTTGTCCATGGGGAATTAACATTAACAGGGAATCCATATCCATCAGCAATAGATTTAGCTGCTTTTTTAACTAACGCTACAAACTCAACTGGTATTGCTTATTTTTGGGAGCAAGATAAAACAGTGAATTCTCATTATATCGCTGATTATAAAGGAGGTTACGGTGCGTATTCTCCACTAGGTGGGTCTGGAAATGGAGTGTATACACCAGCTACTTTTTATTCTTATGATGGTTCTGGAAATGAAGTAACTTCTACAGGAACAGGAGGGACTTATGGGAGACGTTTCTCTCCGGTAGGACAAGGTTTTTTAATAGAAGGTTACGTTAATGGAACTGTAGATATGAAAAATAATTACAGGGTTTTTGTCAAAGAAAGTGTTTTAAATTCATCTGAGTTCGAAAAGAATACCAATAGCTCTAAAACAGCTAAAAGCAATTCGTTTTTATCCACAATACAATCCGTTTCAGGATTTGATTACACAACCATTAATACAACTCCTCCACCACAAATTAGATTAAACGCATTGTTAGATGGACAAGGTGTTCGTCAATTAGTACTTGCATTTGTTCCTGAAGCTACTGATGGAGTGGATCATGCAATGGATGCATTATCAACGAGTGATAATTCTAAAGCAGATATTTATTTTGTTTTGAATGATAATGAATATGTTATTGATGCAGTACAATTTGGTATAGATAAAAAAATCCCTTTGGGGTTTAAAAACGAATCACAAGCCAATTATAAGATCTCAGTAAAAGAAATTATAAACTTCACAGAAACAGAAAATGTTTATTTACATGATAAAACTAATGATACTTATTTTGATATCAAAAATAGTTTTTATGAGTTAGACTTGCCTGCAGGTGTTAATAATACCCAATTTGAAATCACTTTTAAAAATGGATCAACTTTAGGTGTAGAGGATATAAATATAGAAAACTTTTTGATGTTTCAAAATAATAAAACTAAAAGCTTAATGCTAAGCAATCCTTTGCAAAAAGAATTAGTGTCTTGTAGTTTATATGATGTGTTAGGGAAACTTATTTTTAATAAAAAAGACTTAGGGACTAATACCACTTATAGTTTTACAACAGCAAATCTTAGTGATGGAATTTATTTTGCAAAGTTAGCTACAAATGAAAATGTGATTTTCAATCAGAAAATTATAATTAAAAATTAGTTTGTTTTTTATGATTCTAAAAAATGCAATCGGTAAGTGATTGCATTTTTTTGTTGCATATAAATTTTACCTTTGTAAAAAAAAAGATTGAATCAACAGTTGACCATATCGTTTCCAAATTCTATTTCTGTTTCAATTAAAAGGGAAGATTTAATTCATCCTTTTGTATCAGGGAATAAATTCAGGAAGCTAAAATACAATTTGCTTCAAGCAAAAACAGAGCATAAAGATATATTGCTCACATTTGGAGGAGCTTATTCGAATCACATTGCTGCAGTTGCTTATGCAGGTCAAGAAAATGGATTTCGGACAATAGGAATTATTCGTGGAGATGAATTAGAATGTAAAATCGCTGAAAATCCAACATTGCAATTTGCTCAAAATTGTGGTATGGAATTTAAATTTGTTTCTAGAGAAGAATACCGAAACAAACAAGAAACATTGTTTTTAGAAAATTTAAAAAGTATTTACGGAAACTTTTACCTTATTCCTGAAGGAGGTACTAATGAATTGGCAATAAAAGGATGTCAGGAAATTTTAACTCCTGCGGATAGTCAATTTGATTACATTTGTTGTTCAGTGGGAACTGGAGGTACTATTTCAGGTATTATAAATAGTGCACTTCCACATCAAAAAGTTTTAGGATTTCCGGCTTTAAAAGGAGACTTTTTAAAAGATGAAATTCGTATTTTTGCACAGAATAAAAATTGGGAACTAATTACAGACTACCATTTTGGTGGTTACGGTAAAATAAATGAAGAATTAATTGCTTTTATAAACCAGTTTTATCAAGAAAATAAAATTCCATTAGATCCTATTTATACTGGAAAGATGGTTTTTGGCGTTATGAATAGGATTGCAACAAATCATTTTCCTTCGCACTCCAAGATTTTATTGATTCACACTGGTGGAATTCAAGGAATACAAGGAATGAATTTGAAATTAAAAAACAAAAAATTACCAACAATAGATATCCATGATTAAAAAAACCGTGCTCCTTTTTATAATTATAACGTTAATAAGTTGTAACGCTACAAAATCTCCAATTGTTACAACTAAAGCAGTTTCTCAAAGTAATAAAAAGCCAGTTGTTCGTACTTCTAAAAAGAAAGTAATTGCAAAACCTATAGCTGATAAGAAAATTAGTCAAGAAAAGAGAGAAAACGAAAAGAGAGAACAAGAAGATGAAATAATAGAATCT
>TARA_R110000868_G_scaffold411763_1_pt1 | contig 13072 bp, 10 predicted proteins | sample TARA_R110000868 | Tara Oceans TARA_R110000868 (sample SAMEA4397489) | marine metagenome | biome: Polar Biome; feature: [SRF] surface water layer (ENVO:00010504); material: water (ENVO:00002006), including particulate matter (ENVO:01000060) such as... | depth 5 m | reverse complement strand
GCAAGGCTTCATTGAAGAAGGGTGGTTAGTCAAGGTCGAGAGGAGGGTCTGAATAGTTATCTTTATTGTTTTGGAATCGACCTAAGTTATATTTGCCTTTGTCGACGCGTTTTTGGTTATTTAATTCGAACTTAAAAATCTCAACCTCACTTGCGGGCAAAATTACCTCAATTATATTTTCTTCTAAACGGTCTTTGTTCAAGTCAGTCCCTTCTTTAAAGAACTTACACTTATATTTTCCCAGCGATTTTTGTTCAAAAAAGAACCCTTCTCCGTATTTTTTGTGGCGAACATTATCCCCTTGGTTGGGTTGAACCTCGAGTCCGCTACGCCATTCGCCATTTTTTTCACAAAGCTCAATTATAGAAGAAACCGATTTTACCATTTTTTTAAAAACATCAGGTTTGAATTGTTTTTCGCGCTCATATGGAGACGGTTGATCTAACGCGGCTTTTAATTTTTTAGCCGTTGTCTGATGGCGTTTGAAAACATCATACACGCTTTGCGCGGTCCATTTGTTTCCACGCGATGTCTTATAACCGCGATTGTTAAGGTCATCAGCGAACTGCTGATAAGTATTCAATCCCTCTACCAATGACGCGCCCACGATATGTCCCCATATCGTTGGGTCACGCTCAACTAATGCTTTATGCCTAACTTTACGGCTGTTTTCTTGCCCTTTGTCAGAGTTTTTTACGGGTTTCGATGATTTGGTCATTTGCTCAGACTACTCATAAAGACAAACATCGCACAGTAGAAAATAACGCAAAATCAACGAATATCGATTTTTGCGTCACCAAACCCGAAAAATGACCTGCCATTTCTGGGCAATATGAAAATCTCGTCATACATCTCCGCTCGATGATCATCATGTCGTCGGCTCAATCGGCGAAAGTTCACCTACTGGTGGGCGCTGGCATCCATCTGGATGTCTCTAATAAACCAGTGCCCCATTGGGGCATTGTTCAGGTCTTTAAGACCGCAATCTACCGCCGCTGCTCACCGAGGAGCGGCACATGACTAAACAATGGGTAGCTACCCAATTTTGAAGACAGGAACCAACATGAAAGGAAGCAAGCATGATAGATATTAAAACAGTAAGGAAATCGGCAACCTCATGGGAAAAAGTCCCCATAGAAAATCCAATCGCTCGCAGAATGAACGCGGCCAAGTTTAGATTAAATGATTTAGGTGATCGCGGGGGAATAGGAACGCGGGCAGCTTATCTTTGCGGGCCACCCGGTGTCGGGAAAACATACAATATTGTCCAGCAGGAAAAATACTGGAAAGAAAACGGGATCGATACAATCCGTTTCCGGCCTCGCAATGTTCATGATTTGCTGGACCATTTCAAAATGGCGTGCGGCAAATCCCCGCTCGTGATGGAAGAGGCAGATGTCATCTTTCGTTCGCGCCCGATGTTTGAAATATTAAAACAGGCGACCGATCCGGAGACCCCTGACAAGTTCCATCGTTTTGAAAAAGTAAAAACTACGAAAGTGTCTGTCTATATCTCATTGAATGTCCCTATCATCGTCAGCACAAATATGGATTTGCTCAAAGATGACGGCTGGGACAAAAACCTGCTCCCTGACCGAGACGCGCTCTTTGAGCGGGCAATGCCGATTTCAGTTCCGAACGATCCATTTTTCTTATGGGAATGGAGCGTTTATTTGGCACTAACCTCGCGGCTGACCGAGCCAGTTACTATCCGAAATCCAAATGGAGGGATGCCAATCAAGGCAAATAATTCGCTCGCCGTTCAAGCTGCGGCCATAGACTGGTTCACCGATCATGTGCCTTCGCTGATCTCAATAAGTCCACGCATTCTTAAAAAGGTTGCGGCGTTGTTCGGCAGGATTCACCGAGGTGATATGCCGCAGCATATCGCTGATGATGAGTTGAGCGGCCTCGTCGGGAAAAAACGGGATATGCCCGCGCCGAAAAAAGCTGACTGGATAACGCTTCTTACAAGTGTTCCCAAAAGCAGTTTGGCTCAACCGAAAATAAGCGGAATGCCTGTGCGCTCTCCAAACCCGGCCAATAATCCAGCCCATGAGTCGAAAAAGGCAGCGTAGGTCCCCAGACCTGTCTCCGAATTAGATCAAGCAAGCATGGCATCAGTTTAATGGTGTCTCCCAAAGCACAGATTCACGCACGACAAGGAAAATACTTTGACCAAAATCCTCAATAATCAAGACGCTTTTAAGATCGCTGAACGCGTAGCCAGAAGCGGACAAAAGTTCAGGTCAGCAGAAATGTTCTATGACGGAAGTCGGACAAACAAAAGATATGACTTGGTCTACTGGATAAAGAACAATGATTTCAAAATAGAACTCGACCAGGTGCCATGGGGTCATATCGAAAACGTTGGTATGTTCGCGATATGGTTAGTCGAACGCAAGCCCAAATGTTTAGATAAGAAATTGATAAACCTAATAAAAAATAGGCTCTCAAATCCTAATATTGTTGTTAGTTCATGTGGTGAAAACGGAAATGATCGAGCTTGGTTGGAGCATCATTACGGGCATTTATGGAATAATAAAAAGAAACTCAACTTGATCGAAGCGAAGGCGATTTTATCGAAAACGATCAAGCCTAATTCCTCCCATCTCTTTATGAAGATAGGTAGTGGAAGAGGTTGCTATTCAAACATAAAGAATTGGTGCTCAGAGAATAATGTCACTTACGAGATTTACCGGAAGGACTACATCTATATACCTAATGAAGACGAAAGAATTGTTTTCAATTTGATGTGGCATTAAATGGAAATGGCCTCATCTTGATAAATAGATTAAAGGTAGATCAGATATTTTCTTCATAGTTATCACATTATTTTATATATGTGACATTTGATCAACCAAGGCTGCCACTCATAGCAGCAGCGAGAGATTTTCAGAAATCTGATAAATGTTTCTTTGAAGGCTCTCGCAACTTTCTTCGGTTCGCTTCATCAGTGATCCATGTCGAGTGCTTGATCATCCGCTTCAATTTGATCGCACGGCTCTCATAGTCTCTGATGCCTCGCGGATGTTTTGCTCGTGCCAAATTGCGCTGGTTCTCTTCGAGCACCTTACGCAAGTTTCCCTCATGATAATATTCTTCTCCGTTTCCTTCGGCGAAAGAAATCGGATTAAAGAACTTGGATTTGTAAGCGTCCGACTGTGCTATATCGAAAAATGAGTTTTCCATATTCTAAATGTATCCCTCTTCGTTAAAAGCGAACGACTGTTGATTGTTACATCATTCTGGGCGGACTGAAAATGCCACCAATCGGATCGAAACAGTTTTATCCCTGATTGCCTGGCAGCTTATTCCGACCGAGCAAAGCCGCTATAATCATTGATAATTGCTCTGTATTCCCTTTGCTTTTCGGTGCTGCGAGCATAATGCCTTTACTATGAACCCACTCGAAATTGAAGAAGCCGTCGAGGCATTGGTTGATGCCCCATTTGACAGGGAAGGTTTCCCATTTCAATTTCTGGCTGCCTTCGACACATCCGATGCCGCAATCCGGCGACTAAAAAGCGGTAATCAGAACCAATCGGACATCGGCGGCGTGTTAAACCGCAACAACATCCATATCGCATCGTGTGATGTCGGTGAGGTTGACGGCACCTTCACCGCATTAGTGGAAAGCCCGAAGACTTCTTCTGCGAAAGCAAAGTTTGTGCTCGCCACCGATGGTGAGAATATTCAGGCGCAGAATATGATTAGCGGGGAGACTTTGTCCTGCGCATACAAGGACCTGCCCAATTACTTCGGCTTTTTCCTCCAACTCGCCGGTATCACCACGGTTAAAGAGATCGAGGAAAGCTCGTTCGACATTAGCGCCACTGGGCGGCTGAATAAATTGTATGTTCAACTACTGGCGGACAATCCAGATTGGGCAGTGGATGAACGCCGTCCGGATATGAATCATTTCATGGCGCGGCTGATATTTTGTTTCTTTGCCGAGGACACCGATATTCTCGTTGGCGAAGGGCTGTTCACCAAGACAGTTCAGCAGATGAGCGCAAGTGATGCGTCGGACACCCACCACATCATCAGCGAGCTATTCCGTGCGATGGACACCAAAATTGGCGAGCGCGATACCAAAGGCATCCCTCGTTACGCCAATCAATTTCCTTATGTAAACGGACAGCTATTCAGCGGTGATGTTAAGGTGCCGATATTCACCAAAATTGCCAAGGCATATCTGCTTCACATCGGCAATCTCGACTGGAAGAAGATCAACCCAGATATTTTCGGGTCTATGATCCAAGCCATTACCGATGATGACCAGCGCAGCACGCTTGGCATCCATTACACCAGTGTGCCGAACATCTTGAAGGTGCTGAACCCGTTGTTTCTTGATAATTTGCGCGAGAAGCTAGCAGAGGCGGGTGACAATGGCCGCAAGCTGCTGAACCTCCGCAATCGCATGGCAAGGATCAGGGTGTTCGACCCTGCCTGCGGTTCGGGAAACTTTCTTGTAATCGCGTATAAATCACTTCGGGAAATCGAGTTCGCCATTAACAAAGCTCGCAGCGAGCCCGACCGGCGCAGTGACATACCGCTGACCAATTTTCGAGGGATTGAACTGCGCGACTTTCCCGCCGAAATTGCTCGGCTCGCGTTAATCATCGCAGAATACCAGTGCGACGTGACCTATCGTGGCCAGCAGGAGGCGATTGCCGAGTTTTTACCCCTCGACAGCGAGAATTGGATCATTTGCGGAAATGCGCTCCGATTGGATTGGTTGAGTATACTGGATGTTCGAGGAACGGGCGTTAAGATCGCAGCAGACGATTTCTTCGAAGCGCGTTCTGATCAGACTGAAATTGGATTTCAAAATCAAGTCGGAGAGACCTATATATGCGGCAACCCTCCTTACCTCGGGAGTAAAAGACAAACTGAAATCCACAAAGCCGATCTTAAACGCATTTTTGAAGGTCACATACCGGGATGGAGATCGCTTGATTATGTTGCTGCTTGGTTCGCAAAAGCAGCTGATTTCGGACTTTATTCTCCTGCCGCAACTGCGTTTGTTGCCACAAACAGTATTTGCCAAGGACAACAGGTTTCACTGCTCTGGAAGCATTTGCTATCCCGAGGAGTTGAAATTACTTTCGCGCACACTTCGTTCAAGTGGAGGAATCTTGCGAGTAAAAATGCGGGCGTGACTGTCGTCATCGTGGGGATTTCAAACTCCGCTGCTAATAAGCAAATCTTTGACGAATCAAGCGATTCCAAAAGCACGGTCAGACACGTGGACCATATCAACCCCTACCTCGTGGCTGCCCCGTCTATAATCGTCGAAGGACATAGACACCATATTTCTGGTTTGCCAGCGGTTGATAGGGGCAACTCTCCGACTGACGGCGGATATTTGATACTCGAACGGCACCAGTCGACTTCATTAAGCCTGCCAAAAGCAGCCCATCACAAGTTTATTAGAGCGTTCGTAGGGTCAGCGGAGGTGATACGAGGAAGTCGCCGATATTGTATTTGGATCAATGACGACGATGTGGAGGAAGCTTGTTCTTTTAGTGACATTAAAGACCGTATCGAACAGGTCCGAGCGTTTAGGCTGAAAAGCTCCAAGGCGGCGACCGTTAAAGCAGCAAACTGGTCATACAGGTTTGATGAACGTAAACCACTCCCTGAATCTCCTGCTATCTGCGTTCCTATCACCAGTTCAGAGGAGAGAGAATATCTCCCTGTTGATTTGTTGCCCGCAAAAACCGTTGTTTCAAATCTGGCGTTTTCAATGCCTGCCACGGATGTATGGACCTTAAGTGTTTTAGGGTCGCGCTTATTACGGACTTGGGTTGCGACAGTTTGCTCCCGTCTCGAACTACGCTTTCGATTCACGAACACTCTTGGCTGGAACACCTTCCCAGTCCCATCACTGACCGAGAAAAACAAAGCCGATCTCACTCGCTGCGCCGAGAACATATTGCTGGCACGAGAGGCGCATTATCCTGCTACCATCGCCGACCTCTACGACCCAAAGAAAATGCCCGACGACCTACGCGCCGCACATGATACAAACGATGAAACCCTCGAACGCATCTACATCGGTCGGCGCTTTAAAAACGACACCGAGCGCCTCGAAAAGCTATTTGAACTCTACACCAAAATGACCGCACAAGGAAAAGCCGCATGAGCGAGGAAAGCCCCAGTGACGAAGAAATTGTAAGACAGGCAGATGCCCGGACTCTCTCTATAATCGATGACCTGCGCGCTTTGCCAGCGGAAACGGAGTGGGCGGAGTTTAAGGAGAATAATCCTGATCCCATGATGATCGGAAAGCTGATTTCTGCGTTATCCAACTCGGCGCGCATAGAAGATCAGCATTTCGCTTATGTAGTTTGGGGCATTCAAGATATTACCCATTCTGTTGTCGGAACCGATTTTGAACCTTCAACCGCAAAGCAGCAAAATCAGCCGTTGGAGATGTGGTTGAGTCAAATGTTAAATCCTGCGGTCGCGTTCCGGTTTAAAAGCATTCAGTATCAGGAACAACGAATTGTCCTATTGGAGATTCCAGCGGCGTCGGTAACGCCCGTTGAGTTTGATCGAACAGCCTACTTACGGATTGGCAGCGCCACTCCTCGTCTTTCAGACCATCCAGAGCGGCAGAAATTGCTATGGTCAAAAATACAACCTTACGCATGGGAGACTGGATCGGCTGATCAATATCTCGCCAGTGAAGATGTCTTAAAGAAACTTGATTATACAAGCTATTTCGAACTGACTGAGCAGCCTCTCCCTGAAAACCGAGAGGGTATATTTGAGAAATTGAAGGCGGATCGGCTTATAGAGAAGGATGTCGGAGGAAGGTGGAACATCACCAACCTTGGCGCTGTGCTCTTCGCTCGAAAAATAAGTGAACTGCCGCCTTCTGTAAGCCGTAAAGCCGTTCGATTCGTCGCATACGAAGGAAAAAACCGCGCGAGCAAAGTGCTTCACCGATTGGACGGTCAGAAAGGCTATGCGAGTGGTTTTCAGGGACTGGTAGATTATATTGACGGATTACTCCCCAAAAATGAACATATCGGTAAGGCGTTTAGACAGGAAGAAACGCTATTTCCTTCCATCGCGATCAGGGAATTGATTGCGAATGCCCTTATTCATCAGGATATGACCATAACTGGGACTGGACCTTTGGTGGAATTATTCCAAGACCGCCTTGAAATCACAAATCCAGGTAAACCGCTTGTAAATCCAGATCGTTTTCTGGATTCCCCTCCGCGTTCAAGGAACGAGGCCCTTGCCTCTCTTATGCGCAGAATGCGGCTTTGTGAAGAGCAGGGAACTGGCATTGATAAGGTTTTGACTTCTGCCGAACTTCATCAGTTACCACCTCCCGATTTTCGTGTTGAAGGAGATGCGGTAAGAGCTTCGTTGTTCGCACCTCGCAAATTCGCCGATATGACCCAAGAAGAACGGGTAAGGGCCGCATATCAGCATGCCGCACTCAAATATGTCAGTGGTGAGAGAATGACCAATGCGTCGTTACGAGAGCGGTTCGGAATAGCAGAGAGAAATGCCTCACAAGCATCCGGCGTTATAAGACAAGCTCTCGACACCAATCAGATACGATCAGCAGACCCAGAGCATCCTCGTGCTGGTTATGTTCCTTATTGGGCATAAACCTGTGTAAAGTTTTGATCGTGTTTTGATTATCAGGTTGAATGTCTAATGAGAAAAAATGGAAAAGGTATTAAAATGAGAGAGTTAGCAGTGGTATACCTTAATTTCAATTTTGATCATGTTTTGATTGAGCAAGGTTTGAACACAAAATGACAACCTCCAAAATAATCCCCGCTGTTAGCTTCCAAACAGCCCGCACAGGCGCGTCGAAGACATCAAACGAACTTGGTATGCGGCAGCTTCAAGAGCGAGCCTACAACAAGCGTGGCGAGCAATACTTGCTGATCAAATCGCCCCCAGCCAGCGGGAAATCGCGAGCTTTGATGTTCATTGCTTTGGATAAGCTACACAATCAAGGCGTCCGCAAAGCCATCGTCGTTGTGCCGGAGAAAAGCATTGGCGGTAGTTTTGCGAATGAGCCGCTGTCCAAATACGGGTTTTGGGCAGACTGGGAAGTCAAACCTAAATGGAACTTATGTAATACCGCTGGTCCCGACGAGGAACGGGCTGATCCGTCCAAGGTTAAGGCAGTGAAGCAATTTTTGGAAAGCGATGACAGGGTGCTGGTGAGCACCCATGCGACTTTCCGGTTTGCTGTTGATGCGTTGGGAGTTGAGGCATTTGATGGCTGCTTGATTGGTGTGGACGAGTTTCACCATGTATCTTCCAATCCAAACAACCGGCTTGGCGCACATCTCAATGACTTCATGAAGCGAGACAAGGCACATTTGGTCGCAATGACCGGTTCATATTTTCGCGGAGACGCCGAAGCTGTTCTGATACCCGAAGATGAGGAAAAGTTCGAGACCGTCACCTATACCTATTACGAACAACTCAACGGCTATGAACATCTGAAATCTCTCGATATTGGCTATTTCTTTTATAGCGGTGATTATCTGACAGCTATCGAGAGGGTTCTTGATCCCGATAAAAAAACGATTGTCCATATTCCGAATGTAAATGCCCGTGAATCTACGGCGCGCGGCAAGGTCGAAGAAGTCAATCACATCATGAGCACTTTGGGCACATGGGAAGGCCGTGATGACATTACCGGTTTCCATCTGGTCCGGCGACCAACAGGGGCGGTGCTCAAAATTGCCGATCTGGTCGATGACAGTGAGAGTTCCGAGCGGGGTAAGGTTTTGAATGCCTTGAAAGACCCAGCACATAAGAATGACCGTGATCATGTTGACATCATCATCGCACTCGGCATGGCGAAGGAGGGTTTCGATTGGATATGGTGCGAGCATGCCCTGACAATTGGCTATCGTTCGAGCCTGACCGAGATTATCCAGATAATCGGCAGGGCAACCCGTGATGCGAAAGGCAAAGAGTCCGCAACCTTCACGAACCTGATCGCGGAGCCGGACGCATCCGAGAAAGATGTTGTCGATGCGATCAACAACACTTTGAAAGCCATCGCAGCCAGTCTTCTTATGGAGCAGGTGCTCGCGCCAAGATTCAATTTCACACCCAAAGGCGGCGGCCCAATTGACGACTTCGTTTATGAAGGCGGCTATCAGGAAGGGCGCACTAATGTAGGGTTTAACGAGGAACGCGGGCAATTTCATTTCGAAATCAAAGGGCTGGTTGAACCCAAGAGCGATGAAGCCAACCGCATATGCCGCGAAGATTTGAACGAACTTATCACCCAGATCGTCCAAGACAAACCTGCTCTGGAAAAAGGTTTGTTCGATGAGGAGATGGTCCCACAGGAAATCACCCAAGTCAGAATGGGTCAGATCGTGCGCGACCGCTATCCTAATCTCACCGAAGAAGACCAGGAATCGGTCCGGCAGCACGCAATCGCGGCGTTGAACCTTACCCAGCGGGCAAAGCAGCTTGCGGCAGAAGAAACTCCCGCCGGCGGTGGCGACGAAAAAGCCAACACTGCTTTAATAGCAGGAGTTAAGAAGTTCGCGATTGAGGTGACAGAACTGGACATCGATTTGGTGGACAGCATTAACCCATTCGCGGCGGCCTATTCCGTCCTTTCCAAATCAATGGATCAGAATGTGCTACAACAGGTTCAGCGCGTGATCACCGCCAAAAAGACCAAGCTATCCCCAGAAGAGGCTCTCGATCTTGCGAAGCGTGCTCGGCGTTTCAAAAACGAGCGAGGGCGCAGTCCGAGACCCGACGCAGCCGATCCGTGGGAACAAAAACTTGCCGAGGGCGCAGCATCCTTTGTCAGATTCAAAGACGAGGGTCGCTATGAGTGATCTTGATGAGCTATATGATGACCTGTCCGAGTTTGCTGCGCCCGAGAAAAAGCGGGCGCAATATACCGCCCGCGAAGAGCGAGTGATCGCGGGCTTTGAAGACATCTTGCGATTTCGTGATGAACATAATCGCACCCCGCTTCATGGCGAGGATCGCGACATCTTCGAACGGCTTTATGCCGTTCGGCTTGACCGAATCCGTGCGCAGAGTGAGTTCCACGAACTTCTTGCGCCATTGGACAAACATAACTGGTTAGATGGGGCAACGGATCAAGACCGGCAGTCAGCAGATGAGGACGATCTCGACGCGCTGGCGGATGAACTTCAAGACATCACAGACCCTGGCACAGACATAACCAAACTTCGCAATGTTCAATCTCGGGAAGAAAAGCGGGCCGCCGAAGAAATTGCCAATCGCGATCAATGTGAGGACTTCGACAAGTTCAAACCTCTGATCGATCAGGTCGAAGCCGACCTCAAATCCGGCGTTCGTGAAACCCGACCTTTTGTTAAAGATTTGGGTCTTCTAAAATCTGACATGACTGTTGGTCAGTTTTTCATATTGGGTGGGCAGATCGCCTACATTGCGAATGTCGGCGAGATGATCAAAGCAACTAATGGCGAGATCGACGCCCGTCTTCGCGTTGTCTACGCTAATGGCACCGAGAGTAATCTTTTGCGCCGTTCATTACAGCGGGCGCTATACAAAGATGAAGCTGGCCGCCGTATTACGGAGCCCAGTGCTGGTCCGTTGTTCAATACTGACGGTGGCCCGAGTGGTGATGAAAGTGGAACGATCTATGTGCTTCGCAGTCAAAGCCAACATCCGACCATTATCGAACACCGTGAGGTAATCCATAAAATCGGCGTCACGGGCGGAGAAGTTGAAGCTCGGATAGCCGCCGCTGACAAAAGCCCTACCTATCTTCTCGCAAATGTGGAGTGTGTAGCGAAATATAAGCTCTTCAACATCAATCGGAAAAAGCTTGAAGCTCTACTACACAAGCTATTCGCGTCGGCACAATTCGACATCGAGATCGAAGACCGGTTTGGTAGACCAGTGAGACCCCGTGAATGGTTTTTGGTGCCCCTTCCCGTTATCAACGAGGCGGTCGAGCGGATACAGGACGGCTCAATACAGTCCTACATATATGATCCTGCCGAAGGGCGTCTCGTAAGCAAGATTTAGAGACAGTCCGATCAGCCTAAACTCTGATTAGCCAAAAGAATCTTCACCAAACCCTAAAAATGACCTGTTTCTGCTGCGAAAAATTAGAAACCCATTTTAATTCTTGGCCGTCGCTCAATGAGAAGCGTCAGAAGAACAATGTATTCTAATTAAGAGCAAGGGCAGAAAATGAAAATCGTTGTAGATGAGAGTTCGGTCGGTGTGGGTAAAACGCACGCGGCTATCGAAAGGGCTGTGCTCTCCAACACCCGCTGGCTGTTCGCCGTTGAGAAATGGGATGGAATCAAGGAACTTGAAAGTCGGATTCAAGCAATGGCGTTGATGACGAGAGCAAAGCCAAAGATCGTTCGGATTATGTCTGATCCAAAATCGAACTCTCTAACTCGTGGGTCAAGTGTGAAGAACGAGATCGAAGCTCTTCCCTCGAAATATGAGCACGGCGGCCACATAATCGTGATTTGTTCCCACGCTGCGATGCTCATGAGCGACTTTCGAGACTTTCATGGTTGGAACTTGGTATGTGATGAAGTGCCAAGTATTCTCAACATAACCAAAATGCGAACGAAGTTGGATAGCCCATTCTTCAAAAAGCACTACGAACTTGAAAAGGTCGCAGACGGGTGGTCCGCTATCAAACCAACTGCCGCTGGCCGCAAACTTACGGGATCAGATTTAGCGCAAGACGACAGTCATAGCCGATTAGACTCTTTCCATAAGAAGGTGCTCTCTTTCGATGCGGGGGAAAGCTGCGCAGCCCCTGTTTGTAATCTAACAAGTTGGGATGATATGACCCTGGATAATGTTTCTTGGGTATGGTGGTCTCTGTTCTCTGTGACCAACCTTAAAGACTTCAAATCGGTGACTTTTTTGGCAAGCCGGTTCAGCGACAGCTTTACCTATAAAATGCTAAAAGGATGGGACAAAAAAGTTGACTGGGATTTTCATAGTAGCAAAGGGCGTCGGCAGTTTCAGCAGCGTTCGGTATCGATTTTCTACTATTCCGAAACTCGGAAAGCAGCGAAATCATTTTTTGAGGGAGATGTTGGCAGAGAGCAATTGTCGCTAATTGGCAAACATATCGCCAGCGTAACATCTCCAAAACAACTTATTTGGTCCTGTAATTCGGGGGCTAAAACTGAACTCGCGGTAAATCTTAATCCTAATGGCTATCGTGCGCCAAGGCAGGCGGGGACTGATACGCTGATGAATAAGACCGAAGCTGCGATGATATACGCGGTAAAGCCATCAAATGAAGTCAGGCAAGTTTTGAAAGTCATCAATGCTGACAAGTCCGCATGGGTCGAAACCAATGAGAAGGAAGTCATCCTACAATTTGTTTCGCGAACTTCAATTAGAGACCCTGACTCCAATCACGGTGTTCAGATTCATGTGTATGACAAACAGCAAGCAACATATCTCCATGATTTTTTTGTGAAGCAATCACACAATTCGGTAACGATAAAATATGAAGACTTGAATCTGCCATTTCCTTCGAAAATCCCCGGTCGCCCCACTTTAACACCCGAGGAAGCGAAGCTCAGCCTTCAAAGGAAGAAAAAAATGAGAGCAATAAGCCAGTGGAACCGTCGTCATCCTGATGATCAGAGAGCACAGTAATAAACGAGCGAAGAACCGAGTAGCCGCATCAAATCCATGAAGCTATTCGTCTATTTAAATCGCACCCGCAAACTTCAATTTGAACAAAACCGCATCTTCTTCATTCTCAAAATCAAAGATGAAATGATTGTCCGGATTGATAACTCTGCGTCGTGCTTTGCCCAGCATTTCGTCTGACAAACTATAAAGGGTAGCATCATCGAGAATATCGCGATTGAACATCTCTACGCTTGCGGCAGTTTCAAAGTCATCTTGATCGCGCAGTTTCTTGACAATGTCGCTTCCACGGACTCGATCTAAAAAGTTACCGAATGAGGATTTTTGTTTTATGCTTCTCATGCTTCTATTTACCAATTTGCTCCTCTCGACCTTGACTAACCACCCTTCTTCAATGAAGCCTTGC
>TARA_R110000868_G_scaffold399585_1_pt1 | contig 13077 bp, 24 predicted proteins | sample TARA_R110000868 | Tara Oceans TARA_R110000868 (sample SAMEA4397489) | marine metagenome | biome: Polar Biome; feature: [SRF] surface water layer (ENVO:00010504); material: water (ENVO:00002006), including particulate matter (ENVO:01000060) such as... | depth 5 m | reverse complement strand
CTCTTGTCTGCGGTTCATGATGCTTTCCTTTCTTTCTCCGCCATATAAGCGGCAATGTGTGGTTATTCGCCCTTGGCTGCGGAAAGAGCACGCTTGGCCTTGTAAATTTTGCTGAGATTATCCGGGCAAGCGCAAAAAAACTCGCTGATGGTTGTAAACGGCAAACGCAGCTCATCCCGGAATCTGGCGACTATGACGGCACGCTTTTCCAGCCATTCTGAGTAAAATTCAGGTGCCATGTATTTATCTGGCGGTGTGTTGTAAAACCGTTCCGCCTTCAATATCCGTTTGGCTTCCGATATCCTGGTATCTTTCTGGCGTTTGGCGGACCAGAACGATAGAGGGTCAGCCCATTCATCATCTTTCTTCGCGGCGAACTGCCTAATTGATTGCGCCACTGACGAATGATCACGGCCGATCAGCCGGCCGATCATCGTTGGCCCCAAGCGCAATTCAGTGCTCATCCGATAAGCGAGTTCGGCGCGCGCAATATAGCCAGACGTTGCCCGGCTCTTGCAGAGGATTTCGGCGCGTTTCAGGCGGTGTTTCTTCTCGATCTCGCCCAAGATCACAATCCATGCGGGCGGCCTTATATCAACCGGCGCCGGTATGCGGACGGCTGACGATGGGGTTTCAACGTGTTGCATGGTCAATCCTTCTGCGCTGATATTTCATCCGGTGTCATTTTCCGGAACATTGACGGCCTGCTCAAATGCTCGAATGGATCCGGGCGCGCCTTTGGCTCTTTCTTGACGATCTCGCCGCTGGCCTTCTTTTGCGGCGCGGCCGGTTCTGTCTCGCGAACTGGCATTGGCGTTTTTGGCTTCGACATGCCGATATGCTTTTTCGCCATGGCATCGACTTTCGCTTTGGTCTTGCGCTCTTTTTTGGTCTTGGCCTTGTGCGGCTCTTTCGCGGCGGGGCGTAAATTTCCCTCGCTGTTGCTACCGCCTGCATGGAGCGGGATAACATGCTCCAAATCCCAATGGCCGGGCCGCAGGCGAACGCCAGTCAAATAGCAGCGGCCGCCCCACAGATCGAATATGCGCAGCTTCACGGCGTCGGGCGGAACGGAATCGCCAGTCTTGCCTTTCCATTCAATCCTTGACCGGATACCGCTGGCGGCAACGGCGGCTTTCCATTCGTCAATGACGGCTTGCTGTCCTGGGTGGCTCATGCCGCCATTCCTGCATTTTCCCGAAGATCATCTCGCGACACACCAATCAGCCCGGCGACGTATTCCAGAACAGCGGTCTTGCTTTCTTGAAACACTTTCTTTCCCATGGCCCTCATAGATTGGCTGTGAGCCGTCCAGACGGTGACAACCGCATCCCGCACTGTAACGATGGCATATTCATCCATTGGCTTTACAAACGCTGCTATGCGCTGCGCCTCGGCCTTGGACGAACAAACAATCTGGCGCTGGTCTGCAAATCCACATTTTATCAGCGCAAACTTGCGAAGGTGCTCTGATGTAGGAAACCGTTCGGCCATATCCTCCGGTAAATTTTTCCAGCTTTCCGAAAGGTCAGCGAAATAGTGGTTGTGGCTCTTGGCGGAACGGTCAAGAATTTCTTCCAGCCGGTAGAACTGGCCGACGACGAAAGTTGCGTTGCAGATGTTGTGCGACCGCCTTGCGGGCTCCATAGCATCGCCGGTCCATTGGAAAAGAATAGGCCCCGCGCTCATTCTGCTGCTTCCCGGTTTGGTGCGGTTGATTGTTCGCTAACGCTTTTCAGCAAACCCAAGGCGTCCTTGCCTATAAGGGTTCTTTCCTCTGCTGTTAGGTCCGATTTCCACCAATGCTCAAGGGCGCTTAACCCAACATTGGCGTGCCCCTCTCCGGTTTTGATTAGGCCGCGGCGTAAAGCGTTACGCTCTGCTGTGTTCATTTCCGGCTCTGGCTGGCGCTGCGGTTCCGGCTCTGGCGTTCCGACATTGGCCTTCGTTTTGTCGTATAGTGCAAGGCCGAATGGATTGCCGAATGTCATCATGGCTCGCTTCATGGCGTCAGTTTCGGCCTCTTTGATGGCGCTTTCGACGGCTTCGCCCTTATCGCCCGCTGCGCCGGAACCAAAGCCGGTTCCTTCTCTGACGATTTCGTGGAAGCCGTCTTGATAGACGGTGACTTTGACTTTCGCCATGTAGCCAACTCGCCATGTTGTGACGTTTTTTTGGCTTGTTATTTCTTCCGGCTCGCGGACGCAGACAAGAATGGTTGTTTCTCTCGCCCACATATCATGACCGAAAATCCTATTTGCCTCTGCAATGGCGTGCCAGCCCTCAATATATGATAGCTTACGGCCGGACTGTGTGCGCTCGCTGATAACCTTCGGGTCCAACGGCTGTTGCAGTAGTCTAATTTGTTCTGGCGTCATGGCTCCATCGTCATTATGTCGTGAATGTATTTTCTAACGCGGTCATGGTGGCGGCGCGTTTCTGATAGCCAGTAAGCGGCATTCTCTGGCTGTTCTTTGGCTAGGCGGCGGCAATATCTGGCGGTATCCATTGCCCGGCGTATGCCTTCTCTGAGGCCATCAAACCACGTCACAGCACACGCTCCTGAATTGCAGAAACGCCGTCCGGCAGTTCGCCATATTGATTGCGGTATGCTCTGGCCTCGGAAAGGATTGCTTCTACAATCTTTTCAGTCCGGCCAATATACAAAAGCGCCTTGGTCATATCATCAAGCACAAGTGTCTCTTTGGTCCGCAAGCTAACTGTACGGCCTGCACCGCCTGCCAGCTTCAAATGAGCGTCCTTTTCGGCGCGAGCGGCAAAGCGGCTTTGTTGCTGGTATTCCGCAAATGCTTCGTCCGCCTTCTCAGTAACTGCAGCAACGTCCACAACCTCACCAACTTTGGCGTTGGCTAGAGCTTCCGCCTCAGCCGCTTCGGCTTCCCGCGCTTTGCGTTCGGCTTCCTCTTGTATCTTTCTGGCAGCTTCGGCAGCAGCTTTGCGCTTGTCTTCCTCAGCAACCATAAACACCTGTACGCGCTTCAAAAGCTCGTTCAACACCTTGTCAAATAGCGCTGGCTTTTTCTTATCCGTGTTGTGGACCGCCTTGTATTTAGCGTTTATGTCTTTCACCTGCTCATTGAGCGGGCGAACAACTTCATCACGTTCCGTTTCAACGGCTGCAAGAGCAGCGCGCGCACGGTCAACATAGGGCTTTGCAGCGCGGGCGTGTTCTTCTGTTTCAATCGTCGGGTGGTCCGCCATCCAGTCAGAGATTTCACCAATGACAGTTTTGGCTCGTTCGATTGCCGTTGGCTCTGGCGGGTTATTGTGTCCGATAGCTGCTATTTGCTTTGCATCATCCATTGTCTATCACTCCTGATACGGTTTCCGGTGTTCATTGCGTTTCAATGGCAGCGCTTCAAACCGTTCCAGCGCCTTGCCTAAATTGTATTCAGACTGCGCTTTCCCCATGTCGCGGATATTTGCGCGCCGGGTTCGCTCGGCCGCAATCTGCTTGGTGGCGTGTTCGTCCAGCTCGATTATTTGCTCTGCTGGAATACGCGCTGCGGTGTATGCCGCAAGCCGCTGCTCGGCGTCGTGAATGTCCGCAACCCTTTTCAAGGTGTCGATCATTCTGGCGCATGTGCCGATGTTTGCAGCGGTCAGCGGCATTCTGCCAACTCCCGCGCTACTGCATTGAGCGCAAGATTGTAGCCATCGTCGGATTGCAGGAAAGCAATGGCCATATCGTCCAGGTCCACACCTTCCGCCGCGCCCTCAGTCCACTTTGCCGAAACAAAGTCTAATTCCGGGGACCATCCTGGGTCATCCCAACTGGCTTTTGCGCCACGTAGATATGTGAAAGTTATTTCACACTCTGGATATTCGCGCCCGCCAATCTCTATTATGGCGTCTAATTTGTGCGTTGTTCTCATGGTAGCACCGTGTAAATAATGGAGTGACAGATCAGGGCGAATGCGACAGCGGCCGCCCATGGCGTGAGTGTCTGTGCGCTCATTTTGCGCCTCTCAATCTCGCCAGCGCACGGGTTAAATCCATGCTGGCACGTTTGCAGGCTGCGGTTTCTTTTGATCCGGTGATAGAAACGAGACTATCTGCCTTTAATGCATTATCTGCTGCGATAAGGCGTTCACCAAACCTGATAAGCTCTTGTCTGGCTTGATTTATTGTTTCAAGGTCCATTATTCTGCCGCCTCTACATAGTTTGCATTTGCCGCTGGCTTGAATACTGTTTTCAAACCAAGTTTTTCGGCCGCAATATTCAAATCCATGATCGCGTCAGCGACGTGCATTTTGTATTCGCTGGCGCTAAGGTGATGGACAGCGCAGGCGATTGTGAGGTGTATCAGGGCGGCTTGTGTCGCGTGTTTCGCGGCGATTATATTCTTGTGTTCAGGCATGTGATTGCTCCGATGCACGTTGAAGATTTACATAGTGAGCGCGGCTCGCTGCTCTGAATTGTCCATCGCGGCGCATTTTCTGGCCAGCGTCCGTGAGGATTTCGATCAGCTCATCATCGGTGAAAAGATCGTATCCGCGCCGTTTCAAAAACCGCTCGATTGCTGCTTTTGTTTCAGCCGGATTGGCGTCGAGGGCGTTGATTGTTTTTTGGCGATTGTTCATGGCGTCTACTCCGCGGCGACTGCGAGCGGCGCGAAAAGCGCGTCGATCTCTGGTTTCAGGTCAATTAGGGTGTCGGCAAACTGCTGATCGCGGGTCTTGCCGCCAAAGTAAAAATGGTGCGTGCCGTCTTTCCGGCTTTGATACTGCTCAATGTAGATTTCAGCATTCCGCCAGCCGTTTGCGGCGATATAATCCCGGCCAGCCTGCAGCCATGCGGCGGTGATGTATCCGTGAAAGACCCGCCCGGCGTCGAAGTCCTGGCGCATTGCGTCGAGGCGGCGCTGATGCTCGCCAGCCCATGCGGTGAGCATGTCGGCGGCGGCCTGGTCTGGGTCAGGAATGAATGGCATTGCGGTTCCTCTTGTGCAATTTCAGTATCTAGCATGGAAACATATCTGTCAATAATAAAGTTGCATGAAAAGAAACTTTTTTCACTTGACAAGATCGTTTCCGTACCGGATACTGCAAACATGAAAACAAAACACCCGATAGCGGAATACCGCAAGCGCAACAATTTAACCCTTGAGGAGTTCGGCATTCTTGCTGGCGTCCAAAAAGCGGCTGTTTGCAAGTGGGAAAATGGGCATTCTGTCCCGTCCGTTACGGCATCCAAAAAGATTGATATTGCAACCAGTGGGGCTTTGCCAAAAGCGGTCTTGCGGCCTGATGTTTGGGCCGTTGACGATACGCAACCATCGGAGGCGGCGGAATGATTATTTCTATCGCCATAGGGGCAGCCATATTTTTAATTTGCTGCTTCATCGGCTGTGCGGCATGGCTTTTTGCCAGATCTCTTGATCTTTGTAAGCAGGAGCTAGAGCCATGATCCGCGCCGCGCTCATATCGCTGGCGCTTGTTGCCACGCCTGTCGCTGCCAAGGGTGGCGGCAAGGGCTGCATGGGCGTCAGCCGGACGCTTTGTTCTTTCGCGCGGGCGCATGGTCTCAAGATCATTTCCGGTTACTCAGGGCGCGAGCGCGCTGTCATTCGTGGCACGCGCCGTCCGTCATTGCATCGGTATGGCAGGGCGATGGACGTGCGCCGCCGCCGTGGCATGGGTCGGATTATCAGATCCGCGCGCCGCAGGGGTTTCGGAATTGGCATCTACTCAGGCTGTATGCACCACGTTCATATCAGCATCGGCAAGCCGGAGGCTGGCCGCGTGTTCCATCGTCATGTTCGATGTCATCGTACCCGCTACGCTCGGAGGCGCTGATGTACCAGCCATACATATCAGGTGACACTTTCTTCAACCTGGTTCTGTTTTTAATTGTCGGCGTTCTTGTGACGAAGGCTTTGACGAGGAATTAGTTTCGCGTCCTCCCGCGAAAGACCCCCATCCTGCTTTACCGATTGCACATGCAGGATGGGGTTATCACCGGGCGGGGATGCGGGGGACACGGGGCAACCCGGTGAATTTGACAATCAACCTTGAAAGAAACTGCGCATGTCTGAATCTGGCGAAGGTCATAATAGCGGGGCTGTCAACGGCGGGCAATTACTCGCTGGTATTCAGCGGATTGAACGGCTCGAAGAAGAAAAAAGCATAATCGCAGATGACATTAAGGATGTCTACGCCGAATACAAAGGTAACGGCTTTGACCCGAAGATAATGCGCCAATGCGTTTCGATACGAGCCAAAGACCGCAAGAATGCGGATAAACGCGCCGAAGAAGAAACGCTTCTGGAAATTTACATGCGGGCGCTTGGTATGCCGCCGCTGTTCAATCAGGAAGGCGGCGAATGACATGACAATCGAAACATATCGCAACATAATTGCAAATAAAACAAAGTCTTTTGAACATGCTGGCATAACGCATGATTGTGATCTTCCATCGTCGTTATTTGATCATCAGCGTGTCGGCGTAGAGTTTGCATTGCGAGCTGGCCGATCTGCAATGTTCTACGATACCGGCCTTGGCAAGACTGCGATGGCTCTTTCTTGGGCGGACCAGATCATCCGGAATACGAACAAGCCATTGCTTATGATGGCGCCGCTGGCGGTTGGTCCGCAGCACGTTCGCGAAGCTGCTAGAATTGGTATTGATGCAAAGGTAATCAGGGACCAGTCCGATGTTTCAGGCAGTGTAGTCCACGTCTTGAACTATGACAGACTGGACAAAATAGACGTTTCTGCATTTGGTGGCGTTATTCTTGATGAGAGTTCTATTCTTAAATCATTTAACGGCCAAACAACGCGCAAGCTCATCGAGATGTTTGGAAACATGCCATATAGGCTTGCTTGCACGGCAACGCCAGCTCCCAACGATCACACAGAGCTTGGCACACATGCTGAATTTCTCGGTGCAATGCGGCGTGACGAAATGCTACCGATATGGTTTATCCACGATAGCGCAGATACAGGGACGTGGCGGATTAAGGGCCATGCCCAGGGTGATTTCTGGCGTTGGGTTGCATCTTGGGCCAGATGCGTATCGAAGCCTAGTGATTTGGGGTTTTCCGATACAGGGTTTTCATTGCCTGAGCTTTTTACTCATAGGCATGAAATAATCGCAGATGTTTCAAACGAAACAGGCCACGAAAAAGACGGCCAATCAAGACTATTCCGAATTCCAGAAATGTCAGCAACGTCTATCCATCGTGAAAAGCGTATGACCATCAACGCTCGCGCCGATATTATCGCGGAAAATATCCTATCGGAGAATTCGGAGCCGTGGGTTGTTTGGTGCGATACGAACGAGGAGGCCGACGCCATGATTGCGCGATTGCCATCTGATTGCACAGTTGAAGTAAGAGGCAATCAGAAGCCGGACGAGAAAGAACAAAAGCTCATATCCTTTTCGGAAGGCAAATCCAGAATAATAATAACTAAACCGTCAATCGCAGGGTTTGGTTTGAATTGGCAACATTGCGCACGTCAAGCGTTTGTCGGTCTGTCATTCAGCTATGAGAGCTACTATCAGGCTGTGCGGAGGTCTTGGCGGTTCGGGCAAAAGAGGCCAGTCCATGTTCACATTGCATGTGCCGATACTGAGCGCACAATTTATGACACGGTAGCGCGTAAGGCTGGCGACCATGCTGTAATGAAAAAGGCAATGGAACATGCGATGAAAGACGCTGCTAATTCCCGGAAAGCAAAAGTCACATATAACCCTAAAATGGAGGCAAGGCTGCCATGTTGGATCAACCAATGAACACTGTAATTGACCAGTCGATAGGCGACGATTACGCAATATACAATGCTGATTGCGTCGAATTTATATCAACAATGCCAAGTGAATCTATCGGGTTCTCCGTATATTCGCCGCCATTTTCGCACTTGTTTATTTATTCTGACAGCGAACGCGATATGGGGAACGTCAGTAGCGACGATGAATTTTTCGCCCAGTACGGTTGCTTATTGGAAGAACTATATCGTGTCACAAAGCCCGGTCGGTTGACGGCTGTGCATTGCAGCGACATGCCGAGAACAAAGTCCATGCACGGTTCTGTTGGTCTGTATGACATGCCGGGTGATATAATCCGGGCACACATCAAGGCGGGTTGGACATATCATTCTCGCATTTGCGTTTGGAAATGCCCGGTCGTTGAAATGACGCGAACGAAGGCTCTTGGGTTGCTTTACAAGCAACTTAAAAAAGACAGCACGAGAAGCCGCCAAGGGTTGCCAGATTATGTTCTGGTATTTCGGAAAACGCCGGAAGATGAAACTATGGCGGATAAGGTCGGGCAGGATGAAATAGATTTCCCGGTCTCACAATGGCAGAAATGGGCCGATCCTGTATGGATGGATATCAATCAAACAAATGTCCTGAATGTTAGACAGGCCAGAGATAATAAAGACGAACGCCATCTTTGCCCGCTTCAACTTGATTTGATTGATCGGGCTGTGCGGCTTTGGTCAAACAAAGGGGACACGGTTCTAAGCCCATTTCTGGGTATAGGGTCTGAGGGATATATGTCGATAAAGGCCGGGAGAAAATTTATCGGCGTCGAGCTGAAAAAGAGTTATTTCGATATTGCAATCAAGAATATGAAAGGAGCTGCTGATGTTGGCGGTGATCTATTCGCGCAATCGGCGTGAATAACCATACACGCTACAATATATGAACTGGATTATAGTAATGAGACTGACCGCCGCCGAATATCGCGCACTTGTTGGGAAGGCTGGACGCTCAAGAAAGAGCAAGTTCCGGCGCTCGCCTGCAATTGAGCGAACGGTAGACGGGATTGTCTTCGCCAGCAAGGCCGAGGTAAGGCGATACGGTTATTTGCGAGAATTGCAGCGCATCGGTGAAATCGAAAGCCTCACACAGGGCCGTGAATATCAGCTTGTGATCCGGAACATAAAGGTCGGCGTCTACACACCTGATTTTGAATATGTGACTGCATCAGGCGACTTGGTGATTGAGGAAGTGAAAAGCGGCACGTCCGGCAAGGAAACGGATTACCGGCTGCGCAAAAGGATATTTGAGGCGTGTACCGGACTCGTTTTAACGGAGGTGCAGGTCAATGGCTGACGCAGCGATTGAACCCGATCTGACCAAGCGATTCAATAACCAGGAATTGCATGATTGCTTGGCCGCGTTGACGAACGCCTGCATGACACGCGGCGGCGGTTGGTCGAAGGAATCATTCGTGCGTATCACCAAAGACGATTGGGACAAGCTGGAAGCCTTGCGCATTAGGCTGGAAAGGACGCTCGATGCCGGACGATAGGTTCGCGGTATCAACACCGCAGGAACAATTGCCGCTGCCACATAATCTTGATGCGGAGCAAGGCGTAATCGGCGCTGTTCTGATGGATAATAAGGTATTCCGCGGCGTGTCCGGCCTTTTAACGCCAGAAGCATTCTATGAACCGATGCACAGCCAAATATATACGATAATGGCTGAAATGATTGCGGCGGGGAAACCAGCGACGCCGGTTACAATGAAATCTTTCATCCAGGATTCCGATCTCGGCGGGATGACAACCAGCCAGTACCTTGCCAGGCTGTGCAATGAGGTTCCATCTTTGAACGGGGCGGCTGGCCTGGCGCAACTGATCGTTGACCTGCACAAGCGCCGCCAGATGATCGCGGCGGCCGCAGAATTGACCGCGACAGCCTTTGACAGCCCAATCAATACCAGCCCGTCAGTGATCGCCGCAAAGGCCATTACGGGCCTGCAGGAGGTCGCCAGAAGCCCGAACGACCGTGCCATGGTATTTGATGCCGGGGAGTCCGCAACGGAAGTGCTGGACCTTGCAGAAGCAATTCGCAAGGGTGAAAAACAGCACGACGCTTGCTCAACCGGGTTCGATGATATTGACCGGATGACGGGCGGATATGAAGCCGGGTTGCTCTGGATTATAGGCGCGCGGCCATCAATGGGTAAAACCACGCATATGTTTGCCTCGGCCAGGCGCGCGGCGCGGCGCGGCGCGGGTGTTGTAGTGTTCTCGCTCGAAGACGATCAGCGGAATGGGACCGCACGAATACTGGCAGATGCCGCTTGGTCGCCACGCCAGACAATTGAATATGGCCGGATATATCGCGGGGCTGACCTTACAGATGATGAGGTTTGGCGGCTGCGGGAACTGGCGGAATCGTTCAAGTCCTTGCCGATGGTTATGGATTTCAGCTCGACGCCGACAACGGACGAAATTGCCGTGAAGGTCCGGGCTGAAAAGGAGCGGATGGCCAAGCGCGGCGAACGCCTGCGGGTTGTGTTCATAGACTATCTTGATTTCATTAAATCGCCGGATCGCTATTCCGGCAATCGGAATTACGAGAAGGGCATGGTTACGAAGGCGCTCAAAGTGCTGGCGCGTGATGAACAGGTTTGCATCGTTCTTTATTCGCAGCTCAACCGGGCGAATGAGCAGCTTGCCGACAAGCGCCCGACGCTCACGTCATTGCGCGATTCAGGAGAGCTCGAGCAAGACGCCAACGTGGTCGCCTTCATTCATCGCGAATCCTATTACGTTCAGCGCTCGACCGAATACGCCAATTCCGCACCTGATGCTCTGGCGCGGTTTGCCGAGCTTGAAAACAAGTGCGAATTTATCATTGCCAAAAACAAAGCCGGGGCCGTCAAAACGGTGAACCTTTGGTGCGATATGGCCGCAAGTTCAATGGCCGACATGGGGAGGTTTTGATGAAAGAACGGCTCCCATGGTTCAAGTGCAATCCAGGTCTTTTGCTCGGCGCAATGGCTGGACAGACGGCAGATGAAAACCTTGTTTACCTCACGATACTGATGCGGATTTACGAGACGGGAGGGCCTATCCCAGACACGCCAATGAGGGTTGGACGGCGCTGCGGATTGTCCGAAAAGAGGACGGCGACGGCGATGGAAAGCCTCTCTGAATCTGGCAAAATTTGCCTATCAGAAGGCTTGATTGACTCCACAACGACACACGCTGTTTTGGAAGAAACTGAATCGGCCAGAAAATCAGCGAAAATTGCCGGCAAAGCGAGTGCCGCGAAAAGAAAAGAGAAAATCGAACAAAATCAAAGCGAGATTTCAACGCCCGTTGATTTACCGTTGAACGGAAGTGCAACGGCAGGCCAACCATCTAAGATAGAAGATATAGAGGAAGAACTATCTAAAGATAGTTCCAAAAAAGCTGTGAAAAAACGAAAGCGGAAAATACAGGCTGACGAGCAGCCGAGTGACAATCAAAAATCAGATGCACAATCCAACGGGATGACAGACCGTGAATTCCGTTTCGAGTGGCAACGGTTCCGGGATCACCACATGGCCAAAGATTCGCTGATGGCCGATTGGGACGCAGCATGGCGCACTTGGCGTTCAAACTGGCAAAAGTTCAACGGCAAGATTGCGCCGGAACCGCCATCGCCGCCACCGCCGCCAATAGGCCCGGACGGCAAACCCGAACGAATGATCCCGGTCGGCAAATCGCATTGGACGGAATCGCAGTGCCGCGACCAGATCGCGCGCTGGAACAAAACCCGCAGCGGCTGGCCGGAAGGCGCGCTCGGTGGACCGCCCGGTTCACGCGATTGCAAAATCCCGGAGGAATTTTGGCCGGACCGTTGCCGCGGATCGCCGCCAAAGCCCGCAAGCGAACAATCACTCGACCTCGAAACGATTTTTGAAAAGGAAGCAGCAGAATGAACCCCTGGAAAATAGAAAACGTCACCGAACGATTTCAGCAGCTTTGCTGCGAAGGCGGGAGCGGAATATCATTTTCGACCATTGCCGAAACCCTGAATTCTGAATTCCCCGGCGTCCAGCTATCGCGGAACGGCTGCATCGGCAAAGCGCACAGATTGGGTTTATCCAAGCCGATAGCACAGTCGGACAGCCCGCGATCTGTTCGGATACGCAAAATTAGCGCCGGTAGGGCGGTTGCGCCGCTCCGTGACAGGCGTGCGGCGAAAAAAGCACTCACGGGCCAGGGATGGGGCAAACGCCTGCCAGCGGCGCTCCCTGCCGCCGAGACGCCGCCAATTCTGGTTGATGGATGCTTTGACCCGCTGCCGTCCGGTTTTGGCGTCCGGCTGGATGATGCGGCCGCCGACCAATGCCGATGGCCGCACGGCGACCCGATGGATAAAAATTTCCGGTTTTGCGGCGCCGAAGTTGCCGGTGAGGCTGGCGCGCGCAAATCCTACTGCGCCGACCACGCCCAACTTGTTTACGCCAGCCCACGATATATGGCGGTCTCGAACCGAATCCTTCGGTCAAACACCAAGGCGGTTCTGAGCGGGCGGGCGGCATGACGATAGCCTACGCCCGCATCGAGCGCATTGACGCCTACGAGCGCGCCGGCTGGTTCTGGCGCTGGAATGCGCCGCACCGTGGGCGATTTCCCGGCCCGCACGGCAACTGGTCTGTGATGATGGAATGGCTATGCGATTGCCCGCCGCCTGTGATCGGCGGTGCAGCATGAAGCACGATGTTGTCGAGCGGGTAAAAATACGCCGAATTCTTGGTGCGGAAGTATTGCCGCAGGCCGACGATCCTATTGTTGGCGATGAGAAGCGGTCTGAAAACCGCGCTAAAATATCGGCTATGTTTTGCGAGTTGAGCGCAGACCTAAAGCGGAACGGCAGCGATCCATCTGCGCCGGTCGTCCGGACTAAGGCTGAGATTAAAGATATTGCACAGGCTTGGCTAGATCGTGATCTGGCTACCAAGCCTAAAACGCCCATGTTATCCGAGCATGGCTTGAAGGCATGGGGTGAACGATTTGGCTAGATCAGGACGCAAGGCGCGAAAGAAGTCAATTTCCTTGCCCGGCTTGGGCGGATTAAAAGTCATCGAGGTGGAAATGGCCGACCCATATGACCCGACAAGACGGGAACGGGTTAAAAAAGCGGTGAGGGATCACACGCTTGACGCCATCGCTCTAGCAGGCCACTTGCGACAGGGCGAGCGCCGTGGTGACAATACCGAAGCCCGTATGGAAGCGGCACGGAAATATCTTGAAATATACCTGGCGGCGAGCGGCAAGGGCGTGCCAGCGGTGGATTATAGCCGCGTCGTCGTGGACACATCG
>TARA_R110000868_G_scaffold57930_4_pt1 | contig 13081 bp, 12 predicted proteins | sample TARA_R110000868 | Tara Oceans TARA_R110000868 (sample SAMEA4397489) | marine metagenome | biome: Polar Biome; feature: [SRF] surface water layer (ENVO:00010504); material: water (ENVO:00002006), including particulate matter (ENVO:01000060) such as... | depth 5 m | reverse complement strand
GCCAACAACGACCCCCTCCGCATCAATCACGATCCACTTGTGGACAACGTCCGCCGCTTTTGCGGAATAGGTTTTCATATCTGTCCTGCCTCAAGCCTGCTGGCCATGGGTTTGGTTTCGAGCGCGCGGTGTAGGTCGGGTTTTTCATCCGGTCAAGCGGCGTGCGAATTTCCGGTGTGTTTTTATGCAGCTAGGCATGCGGTTAGATAATACCGCATTGCGCTGAAACGTCACCTTCACGTCACGATACACTTGTATTAACTCAGCATTCCCGATCGCCTGGAGCGAATTCATGTCCCTGACCCGCCGACTTTTCCTGCGCAATTCCATCGCCACTTCGGCTGGTTTCACAGGCCTGGCCGCCCTGGCCGGCTGCCAGGCGGGCGATCTGCCGGGGCATCTCAACCAGGTGCCGGGATTCGGTCCGCTGCGGCGCGACCCCGCCGGACTGTTCGATCTGCCGCGCGGCTTTTCCTATCAAGTGCTGTCCTCGGTGGGTGACGAGATGAGCGACGGTTTGCTGGCGCCGGGCGAGTTCGACGGTATGGGCTGTTTCGCGCGCGATGATGGCCGCATCGTCCTGGTCCGCAATCACGAGCTCAGCCCGGCTCAGGTCGAGATCTCCGCCTTCGGGCCAGCCAATGAACGCCTGGGCCTGATCGATCCTGCCCGCGTCCATGACTGGACCTCCGACGGCCTGCCCCATCTGGGCGGCACCAGCCATCTTGTTCTCGACCCGCAAACCCTCGCCGTCGAAGAGGAATATCTCTCCCTGGTCGGCACCTATAATAACTGTGCCGGCGGCGTCACGCCCTGGGGCAGCTGGATTACTTGCGAGGAAACAACAGTCGGGCCGGGCGATTCAGCTCTGGTCGAGCATGGCTATTGCTTTGAAGTGCCGGCAACCGCGAGCGGCCTGGTCGAGCCCGTTCCACTCAAGGCGATGGGCCGGTTTCGCCATGAGGCGGTCGCGATCGACCCGGAAACCGGCATCGTCTACGAGACCGAGGATGAATATGCCGGCGCCTGCTTCTATCGCTTCCTGCCCAACCGGCCCGGCCGGCTCGCCGAGGGTGGCCGGCTGCAGGCGCTTGCCGTGCGCGGGCGTCCCGGCGTCGATATTCGCAATCATGCCGAGACGGGCGGGGAAGTGGCGGTCGGCGACTGGCTGGAGGTCGACTGGATCGATCTCGATGATGTCGAATCGCCCAATGCCGATCTCTCGATCCGCGCTGTTGCAGCCGGAGCAGCCCAGTTCAGTCGCTGCGAGGGCATTCACTGGGGCGATGGCGAGGCCTATTTCTGCACTACGGATGGCGGCCCGGCCCATATTGGCCAGATCTGGCGCTATCAGCCCAGCCCGCTCGAGGGCCAGTCCGGCGAGGCCGCCCTGCCCGGCCGGCTGCAACTCTTTGTCGAGAGCGATGATCCGCAAGTCATGGATAAATGCGACAATATCTGCGTCGCACCCTGGGGCGATCTGATCGTGGTGGAAGACGGTAGTGGCGACCAGTACATCCGCGGCGTGACGCCTGCCGGTCAGATGTATACGATTGGCCGTAACGCTGCCTCCGGCCCGGATGGCAATAAGAGTGAGATTACCGGTCCATGTTTCAGTCCCGACGGTTCAACCCTGTTTTTCAACGTGCAACGCTATCCAGGCCGCACCTTCGCGGTGCGCGGGCCCTGGGGCGATCGCTCCTTATAGCCGCAGCCCTCAGCGTGCTGGCCGCCTGCGGTCCGACACCGGAGCAGGCGATCGAGGAAGCGGCAGAGGCCGAAGCCTCCAATCGTGAAGTCCTGGTCACGGCGGCTTTCGTCAGCGTCCAGGGCGGCGCGGCGGCCCTCGGCTTCCTGCCCAACCGCGACTCGGCCTCGCTCGGCCTGATCGTTTCGGCGCCGCGCGAAGGCGGGCTCGACCTGTTCGACGCTGACGGCGTGCTGCGAACCCGCCATGCCGGCGAACGACTGTCCGGCCTGGCCACCGCGCCGGGTTTCCAGCTGCGCGGTGAGAACCTGCCTTTGATCTTTGGTGCCTCACCGAGCAGCAATAGCGTTCTGGGCTATGCCGTCGTCACTGACGGTATCCGCGTGCTCGACCTGCCACTGGCTGCCACCACGCCGCTCGACGGTGTGGCCGGCCTTTGCCTGTATCGCGAAGGCGTCGGCTATGTCGATCTCGTCATTCTCAGCACCGGCGCCAGCGCCGAAATCTGGCGCATCCGCGATGCCGGACAAGACGTGCTCAATGTCGAACAGCGCCAGAGCTTCGCCCTCACCGCTCCGGCCCGCCAATGCGCGACGCTGGATGGCGATATCTATCTCGCCAGCCCGGCCGGCGGCATCACCCGAATGGGACCGGACGGTGTGATCGCAGCGGAGAACAGCCAGTCCGTGACCGGCCTCGCGGTCAGCGATTTCAACGGATCTCGCCTCGTGCTCGCCACAGATGGCGCAACAGGCCAGGTTCACACCTTCTATGCCCACGACCTGCTGCCAGCCTCGGAACTGACCGTTGTCGACGGGTTGAGCACGCCGGGAATTGAACGGCCATCGGGGATCGCGATCACCTCGGAATCCTACGGCTTCACCGCCTATATCTCCGGCATGATCGCGGTGTTCGATCAGGATGATCAGCGCATCAAGGTGATTTCCCACGATGCCGCCACGCGCGCCCTGGTCAGTGCGGGCTGATCGCGGCCTCGCGGCGGTGATCACCGCTATCTGATGATGTGAAACTTGAGGGCCTGTCCACCGGACAGGCCCTTATTTCATGGCCCTTACATGGCGCGGCGTGCCGTCCAGGTGGCAGCCAGCGTGGCCGTGAAGAGCAGGATCGCGCCAGCCTGGTGCGCCAGCGACAGACCCAGCGGCACGACGGCGAGCAGCGCTGATATCCCGAGCGCGATCTGGGCGATCACCAGTGCCGGCAACACAATCATAAAAGGCTTCAGCGCCACGCGAGGCTCCCGCCAGATCGCGATGGCGAAGGCGAATACGGCCAGGGCGACGAGATAGCCCATCCAGCGATGATCCATCTGTACGGCGGCGCGGCTCTCGAAAATCGCCTGCAGGAAGGGCATGCCGGCGAGGTAGTCCTCCGGCACGAATTGCCCGTTCATCAGCGGCCAGCTGTTATAGATGCGCCCCGCATCGAGCCCGGCGACGAAGGCACCAAGCAATATCTGTACGAAGACAAGTACCAGCAGCGCCGCGGCGGCGCCGACCAGCCGGCCCTGGCGCACGGGCGGCGGCCCTGTGCGCGCCGTCAGCCCGAACCAGACACTGGCGCCGAGGATCAGAAAGGCCATGCCGAGATGGACGGCGAGCCGGTATTGGCTGACATCGAGCCGGTCGACCAGGCCGCTGGCGACCATCCACCAGCCAATACCACCCTGCAAAGCGCCCAGGCCCAGCAGGGCCAGCAGACGCGGCTTGAGATGGGCGCTGATTGATCCACGCAGCCAGAAGACCAGCAGTGGCAAGCCATAGACAAGGCCGATCATGCGGCCAAGCTGGCGATGCGCCCATTCCCACCAGAAGATGGACTCGTAGTCGGCCAGGCTCATGGCCGAGTTCTGTTCCTGAAACTCAGTCGTCTGCTGGTAGAGGCGGAAGGAGGCTTCCCAGTCGGCGGTCGTCAGCGGTGGGATGGCGCCGGAAAGCGGCTTCCACTCCGTGATCGACAAACCGCTATCGGTCAGCCGCGTCGCGCCCCCGACCAAAATCATGGCGCAGACCATCAGGGCAACGAGAAAGAGCCAGTTCGAGACGGCCTGGCTGGACGTGGAGCGATAGGACATGGAGCCTCCTGCTATAGGCAGGCTTGGTAACGCATCGCACGCCGGGAACAAGCCGAAATGGCGGCGGTCTGATGTCGCAGGGGGAGAAGACAGGCTCACCCGCAGTCGCGGGCAAGGAAATGGTCGGAACGGCGAGATTCGAACTCGCGACCCCTCGCCCCCCAGGCGAGTGCGCTACCGGACTGCGCTACGCTCCGACATTTCTTGATCAGACCGGCCAAAGCCAGTCTCAACGGGGAAGGCGGTTATAGGCACAGCCCCCCGGCTCCGCAACTGCGCGTTCAGCGCAAAGGCAGGACAGGGCTGGCGCCCCGCCCTGCCGGTATGCCCGGATCTATTTCGACCCGGCATCGTCCTTCATGCCGCTATCGGTATGGATTTCGAAGCGTTCGCCATTGATGGCGCAGATATTGACCTCGTATTCCTCGTAGACTTCGCCGTCGGCGAAATCATAGCGCAGGTCGTAGAGGCATTCGGCTGTGTCATTGCTCATGGTGATGATCAGATCATCATCCGGCCAGACCTGGTCGACGTCGAGCGTGTTATAGCCCCATTCAGGCTGGCTCGACGGTCCGGCATAAACGGCCGTGATGGCGACGCCGGAACCGTTATGGATCGTTACTTCGCTATGGACGGATTGTGCGCTGGCAGTGGCAGACAGGACCGCGGCGAACAGGAGCGCAGCGGCAAACACACGGATAGTCATCGGGATTTCCTTGGGGGAGAGGATCGAGAGATAACCGCTTGCCCCCGCACCTGCGGCTCTCGCGATATCACTACTCCCGTCCTTGATAAGCGGAAATCGAAATATTCCAGTCGGATGGCCCAGCCGCAGCCCGGCCGTGACTAACGTGGTTCGAGCACTGATTTCAGCTTGGCGCGAGCGTCTTCCAGTTCGCGCAAGACATCGGGAATGCCGCGATGCGGACTGCCCGGCGCGCGCGGCACCGGCGATGATGAAACGGGAACTTCCCGATCAGCGCTGTCGACCGCGACCGGCTCACGCGTCATGCCGCCCTCGCCCGGATTGAGCAGAGCTGCCACGCCCTGTTCGGCGATGAATTTGCGGGCACCCTTGATGGTGAAGCCGTCTTCATACAGCAGGCGCTTGATCCCGCGCAGCAGCGCCAGATCCTCGGGCCGGTAAAAGCGGCGGCCCCCGGCCCGTTTGAGCGGGCTGATTTGCGGAAATTTGCTTTCCCAGAACCTGAGAACATGCGCCGGCACGTCGAGTTCATCGGCGGCTTCGCTTATGGTCCGGAAGGCTCCGGGTGATTTCTCTGTGACCGACATTCTATTCTCGCGTCGGCCTTCGGCTCAGACCAGTGCTAACCCTTGGACAAAGCCGAGTCGACGCGCTCCTTGAGCACTTGCGACGGTTTGAAAACTAGGACTCGCCGTGCCTCGATGGGCACTTCGATCCCTGTCTTCGGATTGCGCCCGACCCGACCGCGCTTGTCGCGCAACAGGAAGGACCCAAAGGAAGACAGTTTCACCGAATGCCCCGAGGCCAATGTGTCTGACACCATGGCGAGAACGGATTGTACCAGATCAGCCGATTCCTGCCGGGACAAACCAACCTCCCGGTAGACAGCTTCGGCCAGATCTGCACGCGTTAAAGTTTTATCTGACATAGTAGTCCCCAAATCAGAGTCCCTAGGTTAAGCCTGCAATGGCCTGCCGGTCAACGCCAAGGTCTTGGATAGGCGCGTGAAACCTCAAATAAATGGTTTCAAACCCGTACCAGTACGGCTCCCCACGTGAATCCTCCGCCCAGCGCTTCCATCAAAACCAGGTCGCCAGACTTGATCCGGCCATCCTGCATTGCCCGGTCGAAGGCCAGCGGTACAGAGGCCGCCGAGGTATTGCCGTGATCGGCAACGGTTGAGATCACTTTATGGGTCGGGATCGACAAGCGCCGCGCCACACCTTCGAGGATACGCTGATTGGCCTGGTGGGGTACAAACCAGTCGATATCAGCGATCTTGATGCCCGTGCGCGTCGCGATCGTGCTCATCGATTCGGCGATATTGGTCACCGCATGGCGAAACACCTGATTGCCGAGCATGCGTAGATGCCCGACCGTCCCTGTCGAGGATGGACCGCCATCGACATGGAGCAAATCCTTGAAGCGTCCGTCCGAACGCAGATAGGTCGCGAGAATGCCGCGCTCGGCCGCCGGATCGGGCCCGGGCTCATGCGCCTGCAGCACCATCGCCCCGGCGCCATCACCGAACAGGACGCAGGTTGAGCGGTCGGTCCAGTCGAGAATACGAGACATGGTTTCAGCGCCGACGACCAACACCGTCTTCGCCTGTCCGCGCGCAATGAAGTTATCGGCGATCGACAGGCCATAGATGAAGCCGGAACACACGGCCTGGACATCGAAGGCAGCGCCACCCGACACGCCGAGGCGGGCCTGCAACAGGGTCGCTGTCGAGGGGAAGGTGAAGTCCGGCGTCGTCGTGCCGACGATGATCAGATCGATATCGTCAGGCGTCAGCCCGGCCTGCTCGATCGCGCGGCGAGAGGCCATTTCCGCCAGATCACAAGTGGTCTCGCCTTCGGCGGCGATATGGCGTTGGCGAATCCCGGTGCGCTCGCGAATCCAGCTGTCGCTGGTATCGACCATGCTCGAAATCTCGTCATTCGACAGAATCCGGTCCGGTAGATAGGAGCCCACCCCGGCAATACGCGCTTTCAATTCTGTCATGACGCGGCAGCGATATCCTGTTCTTCGAAGCTGGCAAACTTGTCCAGGTTCTTGCGGATCTGGTTCATGAAGTCGCTTTTCGCCATCACCTGCGCCAGACCAAGCGCGGAGGCAAAGCCCTCACCGTCGGCGCCGCCATGGCTCTTGACCACAATACCCTTGAGGCCGAGCAGCACGCCGCCATTGATATAGCGCGGATCCATCCGCCGCTTCAGCCGGTCGAGCGCGCCCAGTGCAAGCAGGCCGGCGGCGAGCTTGGCGAAGAAGGAACTGGTCAGCGCCTCACGCACCCAGCCGGCAACCAGACGGGCTGTGCCTTCGGCGGTTTTCAGCGCAATATTGCCGGTAAAGCCGTCAGTGACGACGACATCGATAATGCCGGCGCTGATATCATTGCCCTCGATGAAGCCCTGATAGGCCATATCGAGTCCGGAATTGCGGATCAGGCCATCGGCTTCGCGGACGATATCATTGCCCTTGAGCTCTTCCTGACCAACATTCAACAAGCCGACAGTCGGATGTTCGCCACCGAAAACGGCGCGATGATAGGCCTCGCCCATAATGGCGAATTCAACCAGCTGGGTCGCACCGCACTGCACATTGGCGCCAACATCGAGGACAACGGTATGTCCTTTCGGAGTCGGCCAATTGGCAGAGATCGCGGGGCGGTGAATGCCCTTTTTCATCCGCAGGATAACTTTGGAAATCGCCATCAATGCGCCGGTATTGCCTGAGGAGACGACCGCGTTGGCTTCGCCGGTCTTGACGCTCTGGACCGCATTCCACATCGAGGAGCCCCTGGCGCGGCGAACCGCTTCCGACGGCTTGTCGGACATCTGGACCATCGTGTCGGTATGGCGCAATTCGCAGACGGCAGCGACTTTGGGATGCGCCGCCAGCAGGGGCTTGAGCGCGGCCTCATCGCCATGCAGCAAATAGCGGGTCTTGCGTTCGGGCCAGCGCTTGAGCGCAAACCCGATCCCCTCGACCACGGCCTTGGGACCGAGATCGCCGCCCATGGCGTCTACGGAAATAGTCGTTTCAGCATTCATAGACAAAACATATCTGTCCCAAACGACGGGGTAAGCCGCCGGACGATGGCGGAACTTAGCCGATGACCCAAGAGATGCAAGACGTGAACTCGGTAGTCAGGAAGACGGAAAATCGGGCAGTTCGCCCTGCGCCAGGGCTGCGCCGCCTGTCGCATCGAGCGCGGCGACCACGGCCCGGACGCGTCCGGCGAGCGCTGCAGCCCGTGGATCAAGCACCTCACTGCCCAGCAAATTGCGCGACAGAACCAGGTCGAGCGCCGCTGGACCGGTCTCGTCGAGGGCGCTGGCATAGCCCTGGGCCCGGCCATAAAAGCCCTCAGCCATAAAACGAATCTTCTTGCCGACACCGGAATCGCCGAGCCCCAGCTCGCGCATAGCGATATCGAAATCCTCGAACATGGTGTCGAACACGATCTGGCTGACCGCCCGGCCGGGCTCACCGCCATCACGGCGCAAGCTGCGGATCGTCAGCGCCGCATGCAGCAGGATCAGCTCCAGCCGCCCTTCCAGGGTATCGGGCACACCGTCCTCACCATATAGCGAGGGTTGTCGCGCAGCCTGTACGATGGCCGCGTAGAGGGCCTTGCCGATCGCTTTTTCGGGTCGGGGTTTGAACCAGTTCCGCCACATGTGATCGGGGCTCCCTTATCTTCGCGCTTGAAGCTAAGCTGCAGCTTGTTTAGGTCAAGGTTGGCATACAGACCGCAGCTGCGGTCTCAAGGAGTGTTTCATGAGCCGTCGCGTTCGACTGTCCCTCATCATCGCCGCATGCGCATTGGGGGCATCCGCCTGCAACCCGATCCTGCGTTCGCACGGTTATCGCTACACGCTCGGTGAAGAGCCCGCGATCATGCCCGACGAGGACACGCGCGATTCTGTGCTGCAGCGCCTTGGCAATCCATCGACGCGCGGCACGTTCGACGAGAACACCTGGTTCTACATCTCTGCGACGCGCGAATCCCTCGCCTATCTGCGCCCGGTCACCCGCGATCGCCGCATTGTCGCCGTCCGCTTCAATGATGAAACCGGTATCGTGACCGATGTAGTCGAATACACGCTGGCCGATGGCCGCATGGTCGATTATGTCAGTCGCGAAACGCCGACCCGCGGCCGCGAGCTGAGCCTGCTGGAGCAATTGCTTGGCAATGTCGGTCGCCTGCCCGGTCAGGCTTTCGGCGGCGAGGAGAACCTCCCCGGCGGCGCTGGCGGCCCACGTCGCAACCAGTAACCCGATCCACACGACAGCGTCGCATCCAGAAAAAAGCCCCGACCGGACGGCCGGGGCCTTTCTTTGCTAGAGGCCCGGATTTGCTGAGAGCCCGGAACTGCTCAAGGCGCGGGTTTTCTGAATATCCCGGGGCAAGCGGGCCGCAGCGGCGCTCCGGATTATTCACCGCATCCCATCATGGTTTCCAGCAATCGCGCCGACAGGGCGAACATTTCACCCTGGCTTTCATCCACATTGGTCAGCACGGCCACGGCATGACCTGACTGGATATCGTAAGCCGACGTCATGTTGGAGGCGCCGTTAGAGCCCGACTGGGTGGAGACCGGGCGGGTCTCGCCACACAGCTCCCAGTCCCGATAGCGGCCGCCAAACGCATAGGCTTGCTGTGGCGCCTGCACCGTCCGGAACAGTCCCAGGCTCGCCGCGCTCAACACCTGCCCGTCTGCAAGCGCACGCTCCAATGCAATCATGTCCGCTGCCGTCGTGTAACTGCCCCGAAAGAAGCTCGGCGACCAATAATCGCCCTGCCCTGCCGGATCGCTCGGATCGAATCCGATCGCGACATCATCCACCCGCGGATCGGTATTGGACAGGTCATTGAGATAGCCGCCGCTCTGGCGCATTTGCGCCGGTTCGAAGACATGCCGCGCCCGCAATTGCGGGTAAGGCAGGCCTGTCACTTCCTCCAGAAGGTATTGAACCAGAAGCCAATTTGAGAGGACATAGTCGAATTGCGTCCCCGGCTCGAAGCCGAGATCGCCGCTGGCATAAAGCGAAACAGCTTCGGGGACACGGATCGCTTCGACCGCCTCCATCTCGCCATTGGCGACCCGGCGGAAGGCCTGGAGAAGGTCATTGGGAAGACCTGACTGATTGCTGAGGATATGGCGCAGGGTCAGCTGGTCGCCAGTATCGCGCCGGTAGTCGGGAAGATAGGCCGAGATCGGGGTGTCGATGTCCAGCACCCCCTCATCCATCAGGGCGAAAACCACGAGGGCCGCGAAATACTTCTCGACCGAGCCGGTCTGGAATGCCGTGTCCGCTGTGAGCGGCCGCGCCGTATCCGGATCCGCCACACCCACGACCAGTTGATAGGGCGGGAGGCCTGGCGCGCTCGACATGATGACGCCATTGAAGTCATGCGTTTCGACCCATTCACGCGCTATCGCGTCCACCGCCTGATCCTGCGCCATCACAGCCGGGGTTGACCCGGTATTGGCGGAACATGCCGCCAGCCCCGCCGCCACGGCACTCGTCAAAATATACTTCATGGAAGACCTTTCTCCTTGATGCCGCGGCGGGCTCCGGTGCCGCGGCCATGATTCAAGGCTACCCGATCGGCCGCCGCCAGTCGTCGCCGCTCGACGATCCATCACCACCGTTGGCCGATTGCCCCAGTCCCAAGCGCCACATCGACGCGCCTACCCCGCTCCCAGCCACTTGCCTTCTCCCCCGGGAGAAGGTGCGCGTAGCGCGGATGAGGGCGAAACTCCTGCGCCCACCGGGATTAACCCCTCACCCTCCTCATCATGCTTCCCGGAGGCGCGCAGCGTCATCCGGGACCGACAGGAGACTCATCGCTTGCCGGACGGTCTCGTTGGTCCCGGTTCTCCGCCCCGCTTTTGCGGGGCTGCGGCCGGGAAAAATGTGATGTGTTCTGACAGGGGGAGTCTGCGGTGGGACGCCGATACGCGCTTGTCATCCCGGGTGGATGGCCTGCGAAAGCGGGCCGCAGACCCGGGACCCAGACGCCCGATGCTGCCAGTTTTCGTGATAATGGGTCCGGATCTCCGCCCGGCTCGAGGCCGGACATCCGTCCGGGATTGTCTGTTTGAAGTGGTGTTATGGTGGGGTGCCGGATTGCGGGGCTGACCACCACCAGACCCGGTGCGCCCGCCGCAAGGCGCGCGATCAAGGGCAAGCCCGGGTTTCAGGACAGACATGCGATCCGGTAGCGCCGGCTGCGACCGATGCGGTCGATTATCATGACCCGGATGATTTCCCCGTCCGGGAGCGCGCCAGCGTGACCGAGGACGGCTTGGCCATCACAGTCGCCCGCGAGAACAATCAGCCTCTGCCCAACCCGCGCCATCCGCTGTCATGGATTTTCACGGAAGAACGCGCGGAGCATGAAACCATGATCCCTCACGAACAGAGCCTGGTCTGGCGTGCCTGTCAGGCCGCCTTTGCCAATGCCGAGGAACCCTGGAAATCGCGCTGCGAGACCCTGGCAAAAAGAAAGAGCTCCGGCCGCTGGCCGGAGCTCTCAGACAGGTTCGATGATGCTGACTAGTGTGCCAGGAAGGCCAGCAGCAGCAAGGCCACGATATTCGTGATCTTGATCATCGGATTGACCGCAGGACCGGCTGTATCCTTGTATGGATCGCCGACGGTATCTCCGGTGATGGCAGCCTTGTGGGCTTCGGAGCCCTTGCCACCATGATTGCCGTCTTCGATATACTTCTTGGCATTGTCCCAAGCACCGCCGCCAACGGTCATCGAGACCGCGACGAAGAGACCATTGACGATCACACCCATCAGCATGGCGCCAACAGCTGCAAGCGCCTGTTCCTGGCCGGCCAGCGCATTGATCGCGAAGTAGAGCACGATCGGGGACAGCACCGGCAGGAGGGATGGCACGATCATTTCACGGATCGCAGCCTTGGTCAGGATATCCACGGCCCGACCGTAATCCGGCTTGGCCTTGTATTCCATGATGCCCGGAATTTCCCGGAACTGACGACGAACCTCGGCGACAACTGCGCCTGCAGCCCGGCCAACCGCCATCATCGACATGCCGCCGAACAGGTAAGGCAAAAGCCCACCGAACAGCAGGCCGACGATGACGTACGGGTTTTTCAGGGAGAAGTCGGGATCAAGGTGGAGCAGGTGTTCCACATCGGTCGTGTAGGCCGCGAAAAGCACCAGGGCACCGAGACCGGCAGAACCAATGGCATAGCCCTTGGTCACGGCCTTGGTGGTGTTGCCAACCGCATCGAGCGTGTCGGTGGTTTGACGAACGCTCTCGTCGAGACCGGCCATTTCCGCGATACCGCCGGCATTGTCAGTGACAGGGCCGAAGGCGTCGAGGGCCACGATCACACCGGCCAGGGCCAGCATGGTGGTGACGGAGATGGCAATGCCGAACAGGCCGGCAAGCGAATAGGTCGCGATGATGCCGAAGATAATGATCAGAGCCGGGATCGCGGTTGCTTCAAGCGAAACAGCCAGACCCTGGATGACATTGGTACCGTGACCGGAAACCGAGGCTTCCGCCACCGAACGCACCGGACGGTATTCCGTGCCGGTATAGTATTCGGTGATCCAGATGATGGCACCGGTAACCGCCAGACCGACGAGGCCGGAGAAGAACAGGTTCTGCCCCGTAATCATCAGGCCGGAGACTTCGGCGATATCGCCCATGCCGTTTGGCAGGAATTTCGCCGTCACGAGCCACAAGCCACCGATCGACAAGACGCCGGCAGCGATCAGGCCCTTGTAGAGCGCGCCCATCACATTGGTACCCTTGCCCAGACGGACAAAGAAAGTGCCGATGATCGAGGTCACGATGCAGACCGCGGCGATTGCCAGCGGGTAAAGCATCATGATCGCACCGAGTTCGCCGGTGAAGAAGATCGAGGCCAGAACCATGGTGGCGACGATGGTCACCGCATAGGTTTCGAACAGATCCGCAGCCATGCCGGCGCAATCGCCAACATTGTCGCCGACATTGTCAGCGATCGTGGCTGGATTGCGTGGATCGTCTTCGGGGATACCCGCTTCGATCTTGCCGACCATGTCGCCGCCGACATCCGCACCCTTGGTGAAGATACCGCCACCGAGACGGGCGAAGATTGAAATCAGCGAGGCACCAAAGCCGAGCGCGACCAGCGAATCGACGACCATCCGGTCAGCCGGCGTGAAGCCCATCGCATTGGTGAGGAGCCAGTAATACCCGGCCACACCCAGCAGGGCGAGGCCAGCAACCAGCATGCCGGTGATGGCACCCGAACGGAAAGCGACATCGAGGCCAGCCGCGAGGCTTTTGCTTGCCGCCTGGGTCGTACGCACATTGGCGCGGACCGAGACCAGCATGCCGATAAAGCCGGCAGCGCCAGACAGTACGGCACCGACGAAGAAACCGACAGAAACCTGCCAGCCCAAGAAGAAGCCGATCAGGATGCCGACGACAATGCCGACCATTGCGATAGTGGTGTATTGGCGCTTGAGATAAGCGTTAGCGCCTTCCTGGATGGCAGATGCAATTTCCTGCATCTTCTCTGAT